>Ga0114921_10001401_pt1 | contig 11079 bp, 7 predicted proteins | sample BentaG_FD_87016 | JGI IMG/M metagenome (GOLD analysis project Ga0114921, IMG submission 87016) | Deep subsurface microbial communities from South Atlantic Ocean to uncover new lineages of life (NeLLi) - Benguela_00093 metaG | ecosystem: Environmental > Aquatic > Marine > Oceanic > Sediment ...
AGCGATCGAAATAAAGGCAAATAACCCAGGAAAAGCTCTTTTTCGCCTTAAAACAGATTATTTCCAAATATTTTAGTAATTCACATATTCACAGCCTCTCTTTCAAAAAATAATAAATAAAACCCATTTCCTTATGTCATCTCCAGTGGAAATGGAGGGGTGCCTTTTATTTTTGTGAAGAAGCCTTTATAGACGATGTATTTAAAAAAAAATGCAAAAATGAAAGATAAAAAGAAATCTTTTCACATCATTTCACACATTTAGGCTCAGGGCGATTTTATTTAGAAAAAATAACTACACAAAAGGTTGGGGGATCCTGAACATAGCCCCCCTACACCTATGTTTCCACTGCAATTTTTCTTGCCGATGAGCAGGGGATTTGAGATTTGTTTAATTAAATTAGATATTTAATCTAAAAAAATTTACAAAAAATATTAAATAAAAATCTAGTAATAACCACTTAGAGTATATTCCAGTATTCAATGGAATATCATCACATTTCTCTTAAAGGTATTCCAGTAGAAACGTAGGGGTGAGTGGGTATTTTTTTGCATTCTTCTCTTTGATACCCTATTTTTGTGTAGTTATTTGTATACATTTTTTTACGAATTAATTTTTATTTTGGAGTGGAAATAGGACTACAACCTTTGAATGTGGGTTCATATGAATGTCTCCAAATGATCTATTAGAAAACATATTTGACAAGTTTTTGCAAGTTTCACAAGTTTTTAAAAATCGTGAAGTTTTGCACCCAGATTACATCCCGAATCACTTACCTCACAGGGAGGAGCAGATTAAAAAAATCGGCAATATTTTGGCCCCCACCTTGCGTGGTTCTCGTGGATCCAACATTTTCATTTATGGACAAACGGGTACAGGCAAAACAGCCGTCGTTAAATATGTTCTGAGCAGGCTGCTTCAAAGAGGTCGTGAAATTGGAGCCCCAATTGAGTTTTCTTACGTTAATTGCCGTTTGGCCGGAACTGAGTATCGCGTTTTGGCTCGTCTGAGCGGAAGTATTGGTTTTAAAGTTCCGTTCACTGGCTTGGCAACTGCTGAGGTTTTTGATCGTTTTAAAATAGGACTAGATTCGAGGGGGATTCTTCTGATAGTTGTCCTTGATGAGATAGATTCCTTGGTGAAAGCCTATGGCGATGTCTTGCTCTATGAGTTGGCAAGAATTAATGAGGGTCTAAAGGAAAGCCGTGTGGCCATTGTGGGCGTTTCTAATGATCTCCATTTCAAAGAGATGCTGGGTCCTAGGGTCCTAAGCAGTCTCAGTGAGGAGGAGGTAATCTTCCGACCATATGCAGCTCCTGAGCTTCGTGACATTCTTCTGGAGAGATCGGAGGTCGCTTTCCTCGATGAAGTTTTAACTGAGGGAGTCATCAACCTCTGCTCCGCGCTGGCTGCAGCCGAACACGGTGATGCCAGGCGTGCTTTAGACCTGTTGAGAGTTGCTGCTGAGTTGACTGAGCGTGAGGGGAAACAAAAAATCACGGAAGATGAAATAAGGCTTGCACAAAACGAGATTGAGCGAGACAGAGTTGTTGAAGTCTTAAAGACGCTTCCGCTTCACTCAAAGCTTGTGCTGTTTGGAGTGTATCTGATAACTAAGGTTAGCGTTAAACGCTCCATTACGGGCGACATTTATGAGGTTTATAGGGAACTCTGTGGTGTGTTGGGTTTAGATCCCTTAACCCAACGTAGAGTCAGTGGGATTATAAGTGAGCTGGATACTATTGGTGTTTTGAATTCCAGAGTTGTGAGTTTGGGAAGATACGGCCGAACAAAGAAGGTCAGTCTTGGCATTCCTCGTGGCGCTGTTAGAAACGTTTACTTTGAAGATAATTGGGTTGGTCAGCTAGTTGGTTACACACCCAAATGCCTATCTAGCAAAGCATAGGGCTTTTGGTGTGGAGGACGGAAGTTTTTTCTTAAGGAATAGAAAAACGCTACTCGCCGCTGTTTTAATGGAATCCGGATGGATAGAGGCTGCTATCCTTGGAAAGATTACTATAGATGGTATGGACGCCACTGAAACACTTGTTGAAATGCTAAGAGGGTTCTCCTTCGACGCTGTTATGCTGAGTGGAGTATCCTATGCTGGTTTTAATCTTATAGACCCGAAGAAAATATGTGAAAGATTCGGCGTCCCGGTGATTATTGTCTGCAGGAGCAAAACAAATAATAATGCTGTTAGGGCAGCGCTGTTTAATCACTTTGAGGATTGGAAAGAGCGATGGAGTATTGTTGAGGGTCTGGGTAAAGTTTATAAAGTGATTTCAAAACCTGGTGCTCCTCCTCTATACATTGAGGTTATCGGCGGTGATTTTCTCTGGGCAAGAAGCTTGGTTTGTGATTTGGCCGTTGTTTGTAGGATCCCAGAGCCGATACGTGTGGCAAGATTTATTGCCAGAGGCCTTTCTCGTATTTCCTAGGCAACTGTAGTTTTGAAGTCTATTGGCATTATGTTAAATGTTTGCAAGTCGACTACAGGCACTATCCCAGGCGTTGGAACCACACCCATTTTCTCTTGATAACTTGTTTGTCTCTGCCAAGAGCCAGAGTTTATTAATAAAGTCCCACGATATTCCTCATAACCTACCACGTGAACATGACCAACTTGGAAAATATCTGGCGGTTCATCAATCACTAGATAATCCCTTGGTTCTGGTGCAATAGGTGTTTTACCCCCGTATTGTGGTGCAAGATGGCGTGCTTTTAACATGAGTTCCAGAGCTTTTTGCACTGTTTCACGTAGGTTTTGATACATAATGTTTGGAACAGACCCAATTATGTCGTCTAGACTTCTCCCATGGTATAGCAAAAACTCGACTCCGTGGAGTCGGACTCTAGCCGGATTGCCTAACGACGTAATTTTTCTCGCGGAGTAAAGAGGTTCAGCGTACTTCTTCAAAATAGGAGGCTGTGGTAAGGCTTGTCTCGTCGCATCGTGGTTCCCCGGAATAACAATCACTTCAACGTAGTCTGGTACCTCTTCAAGAAGACGCGCGGCAAGACTATACTGTTCAATTACGTCTGTTATAGCAAGTTCTTCCTCCTGGTTCGGATATACCCCGATCCCATCTACGACATCGCCCGCGATGACTAGATATTTCACTCTACCAGCAATCTCTCTTTGCTTGCTGTTCCCTACCTTTCCACATAGCCATCTGAGAAATCTGTTGAAGGCAATTTCCAGAAAATTTTTACTTCCAACATGCAGATCTGAAGTGAGGGCTGCGTAGACTGGCTCGTAGGCCTTTTTAGGTTTTCTCTCTGGCACATCTGGCCATATCAGGTCTGTGGCAAATAGAAAGTCCCTTCTGCCTTTGGTAGCCTGCACACATATCACTTGGTCCAGCAAAATCATTCGAGCCTTCTCAATCAGAGCTCTGTTTGCCGTTGAGGACACTAATATAGTTGCAGAGGAAGTTAGGTCCTCTATGCGCATTATTACCGCTCCTTTCGTCTCTTTCTTTCTGGTCACCATTCCGATCGTCTTAACCTCGGCTTTTACGGACGCCTTAACAGCAGCGCTTATAGGCACGGCGTCTCTTGCGTCAAGTCTCCTCCTCAGGATCTGCTCAAGTCTGGTAAACCGATCTCGAAAATAGCTCAGAAAGTCTCCCGCATCTCCAATTGAACTCACTTTTTCAGTCGGGTCCTCCAAGACTTCCACATTACCCTTAACCTCTTTGGCATAGGGGCGAAAGATGCCCTTCCCCTCTTTTACTTCAAAAAACGCGACCGGAGCCTTTTCAGGCGATTTTTCTCGAAGAGCATCCTCCAGTAGATTCTTTGATATAAAAATCGGCTTCTCAGAGAGCGCATCTATTCTGCCTAAGGTGTGTTTCATCAAATCTATAGGATCATGATCCCTCACATGTTGTTGGATAAAGAGAAAAGCTTCCTGATTCAGCTGATAACCTCTGCTAAGTGCAAGTGCACACGCCTTCTTAATTTTTTCACCTAGGGTCGAGTTTTCTTCCAACGCTCGTCCACCAAAGAAATAATGTTCTTCGAATTCTAAGCGCCTCGGGTGTTGTGCGCCTAATAAGTATCACAATTTAGTAGTGTATTTAAGCCACAGATAGAGGAACTATTAAAATTACGTGGAGCTTTCTCTTCCGTAGGCTACGTAAAGAAAAGCCATTAACAACGCAATTAGTATCAAAACAATAACGAGATTGTAGATTATTCCAAACAATTCCGCGGACGTCAACTTAACCGTCTTCTTTCAGTTATAAGCCGTTCCAGTCGCGGTATCTAATGTTTCTGTATCTTCTTTAAACCTTTTTGGTGCCTTCAAATTTTTAGATTGACTTCACCTACCCTTCAAAATTCCAGAGGAAGGATTCTAATTTTGTGAATCCTGTGATCTCGTCAAAGTCAATTCCGATAGCGTCTAAAACCTGCTCAAAAGTCGACTTGATGTGCCCCATGTACTTATCAGCATCGATTTCTTTTACCGAGGCTAGCTGCACAGGTTTAACTCCCTCTGAGGTCTTTGTCTTTACGAATGAAATTATCTCTCCTGGCTTCACTTCAATCCCGTTACTTGCCAAAAGTTTAGCAGCCTTTACATGCTGGGGTGTAGTTTTAATATATCCTCTAATAGGCTTGCTAATCATAACGTTAAACGCCAAATCGTCTAATGAGTATTTTCCACTCTTCAGTTTGAAATGACATGTTTTCATAATTTCTCTTATCTTAGCTTTAGCTTCATCGAAGTCTTCCGAGGATTTCACTTTCCCAAGAATACTAATCATTTCCACAAAAGCTTCTCTTAGGAATTTCGGTGTATTGCGCTTTTTGCCAGTAAGGCCCTTGACGTCAACACTCCCATCCGGGTATACGCCTAAATAGTTCTTCTTCCTACTGGAGAACGCCGAGTATCGATAGATCTTATCGGTATCAAGATCCATTCCAAGAGACTTTTTAGACCACTCTATGAGTTCGTCTATCTGCGTCTGTGCGGGGTTCTCGAGGAAAACACTGTCCGTGTCTCCGTAAACAACATTTATACCTAGAGCCTCGGCCTTGCGAACAGTTTCGGTGATGGCGTATCTTCCAATAGCGGTTGTGCTCTCAGCGACAGGCGGGCAATACAAATCAAAAACCGCTGATCCAAATACTCCGTAGCTAGCGTTCAATATCACTTTAAGACTTTGCTGTACGACATTATACCAGCTTTTCATTGCTGGAGGCTGATTTTCGTCCTTCGATTTCGGCTTATACCAGTTGACACGGAGATCTCTTAGCGTTCCTATTGCAAGACTACTTATTCCGGAGTTTTTTTTGCAAACCCAGTGTGGAGTGCCGGGGATCTTATTCTTCTCGCATTCATTGTGTGGACACCGCACCGTTTCGTAACTCAAATTCCATTGTTTAATAATTGATGGATATAGTGAAGAAAAATCGAGGACGAAAACATTGAAATGAACTCCAGGCTTCGGCTCAATAACGATGGCTCCCCTGTATTTCTTTCCCTCAATGACCGCCTTTGTCGCGGTTGCACCTTTCAGTTCTATGATATCCTCAGGCCTTGGAATCAACCAATTAAGTCTACGGTGCTCAAAAAACATCATGCTTCTGATCCAGCGTGACACCCCCTGTCTAGTTACGTCTTCGATCGGCATTTGGCTAATTCTTCCGAGGGTGAGGATCAACTTCATCACAAGGGAATCGTCAAATGTTGTCAGCCGCAGCGTCAGTTCAGCGTCCCTTAGACAGTAACACGCAAGTTCAGTGTAAGAAAGTTCAGAAAATGGTTTTTCCAATGTTATTTTCCCAGTGTTCAGGATCGATTTAGCGACGCCATCCAGAGTTACTTCCTTATATTTTTGACTGAACGCATAAACTTGAATAGACTTGTTGAAGAAGAACCTGTAAAGATCTATGTGAACTCCATATTTGAGGAGAGCAAACACTCTTTCTAGTTTTATCGGAATGCACTCTCTTGGAAACCCAAGGTTTTCCGCACGGTGAAATAGGTACCGAAGATCAAACGAGTCTCCATTAAATGTTAGGACTATCGGGTACGTAATTAATGCCTTGAATACTTCTATTAACATGTCCTCCTCTCGATCATAGTATTCGACCCTAACGTCCTGCGGGAAAACAGTGTCCCCCTTAATGGTTCCTGGCCGCTTCAGAATTAAAACCCTTTTTTTGCCATCTGAGTCAGCAAGGGAAACTGCGGTAATTGGCTGTCTTGCTGTTCTTGGGTCTGGAACACGGGTTGCAACAGGAGAATGAACTTCGATATCTAAGGCCAATCGATAAAATTCTGGAACAGGACATTCGAGTAGTTTGAGCCATCGGTTAATGTACGCTTGAAATTCCTTCTTTTCGTTATTGAAAAATCCTTCAGGTATGCTAAGGTCCTTTTTTAGTACGCTATAGTCAATAGGAATCAAATTCCCTTCTTTAATCACATAGGGGGTTCCAATGCTTAGCTGTCGGTCGTAAATATAGCTTTCATAATACTTTATACGTGCCTCCCACGCCTTTTGGATCAAGTCTCTTATACTGCCTGATGGTCGGCCACCAATAGATCTGGGGTCTTTGGCAAAAATTTTTGTCATTTCGGTCTCTTTGTCATGAAGAGCATCAAACTTCCTCACCCTTTCAAAGCGATCAAAGCCTGGATGATTAACTAAAGGTTTAATTTTTTTCAATTCTTTTATCGGAGCATCAGATAAGCAGTATGGTTGATGCTTTGTGTTGTCATACCAGAAGTAGATTTTGCGAGATTTAGGCTCATACAATTTCAAGCATGCTGCGTGCTTCTCTCCGTCATAGGTCGCTGAAAGGAGATAAGCCATCGAAAGATTTCGTGGGACCTCTGGACTGAAATAAAGGGGTTTAATCTTTTCAGCCGTATTTTCTCTAATCACTTCACTTCCGACTTCTTTAGAAAGTTCTTTTTCAGTACGCTTCCGCATTAAAGATTTAGACAGCTCTCTTAATAAAAGATTATTCTCCTACTTAATGCATCTTGAGTCTGATCGTTAATCAAAGGTTTGTATGAGTTAGGAAAAGAGATTTTCACGTGTAAGAACACCAGCGTTAAGTGTTTTTTTAACTGGTCACGTTTAATGTAAATGGAGAACACTTGTTCGCGTGAACGATGGCGTAGCCAGATAGATTCAAAGAGGCGTATACGCTAATTTCATGCGTCAAGAAGAAGTATGGGGTAAACCACCCCTCTTGTTCATCCATAGTTTCTATGGTGAAAAGAATCTTGCCTCTTTCCTCTGGTGGTAAGCTGTCGAGTAGTGAACGAATATAGTTTGAGTAGTAATCCCAACTCTTTTGAAGATTCAAGAAGTAGAAGCCGTGTGCCCACGCCTGCGTTTGCACTATGAAAAAGTCAGTATAGGGGATGATCTTTTTGTAAATCTCTAAACAATTCTGACCAAAGAAGTCCGCTACAACCAAGTTTTTTCCTCTGGAATGAAGCTGACCAGAAATGTAATCGAATGCTTCAACGTATCCTTCTATATCCTCGCGGTTATATTTCCCATTCAAGTCTCCCATCTTAAATAGTGCGATCCCATCAAAATCGAAGTTTTGGACAATCTTTAAAATGGAATCAGTAAAGTAAATGTAATATTTTGTCCCCTCAACCACGCCATATTCCTCATCTTCATGTAAGCTTGCGTAGGGAGTGATAATGCCATCCTTTAGAACTTCTGGATGTCTATCGAGAAGCCAGTTCGACCTGAATCCCTTATAATTGAAAACATAATCCGCTATGAAATAAACTCCTATCAAGACTCTCTTGTTGTGAGCATGGAGTAGCGACACTAGGTCACTGACATTTGACTGACGCCACCCCTCATCAAATCTTACCTTGAAAAACTCTTCTACATATGTTGCCCCGTCATATTCTTTATACGTATTTACAAAATCTGGGCCGAACATAAGCACTATAGTGTCTGCTTGAAATTTTTGATTGAATTCCTCTATCCCCATGCCCATAACATTCAGTGTAAACCCAGCGGCAGGGCTTTCCGGTATGGCGATTACTTGAGTTGCACTTGGGGCGTTTACTGTAGAAGGAAACGGGGCTAACAGTAGAATGAATATGCTTAAAATCGAAAGCGTAATAGCTGTTCCCTTTTTGCTTGGTTTAGGAATTTTTCCGTCCTTTGATAGAAGATAACGAAGGTACAAGTAGCAAACATACGAGAAGATTGGTGCAAGTGTTATTAACGCCATTGCTATGCCTGTGATGAGCGGGATGTTGTCCCTGGAATTGTAGAAGTAGGAGATAAGGAAGAAGTTGTTAATTGGAAGTAAGAATATGATGAATATTACATCGAGGGCAATTAACGCGATAAAAAGTTTTTTGCTTTTCGAGTCGCGTAGGCGGAAAGCGTCTATGATCGCGTTAGGAACGCACCACAGAAGATAGTGATCATTCATTTTGGTTGAAGTGATGAAAAACGCTAAAAGGATGGCTAGAACCCCTCGGTTTAGGCCCTCAAACTCGTCTGTTTTCTCATCCTTAATCCTAGCTAAAATTTTGAAGTATAAAACACCATACAGTAGAATGAAAAGAATGAATCCGTACTCAACTGCGATATACGTTTCATGAGATATCAAAAACCACCAAGAGAGTTGACCTATGTGACCCGCGTGAAAGAGAATCTGAGTGAGATAGCTTTTATAATTAAGGATTAAAAATGGAATCGAAAGAACAACCGTTGGGGCTGCACACGTCAATAAATACTTAAGAACACCAAAGAGCCCCTCCCTTCTTTTATATACCATGTAGAAAAAGTACAGAGGAAGGAGAAACGCTGGGTAAATTTTTAGCGCGATACCAAGTCCAAGAGCAAGGGCGCTTTTCGTGTTCCTTCCGTTATACAGGTATATCGTGGATAAAAACGTCAATATCATGGGTACGGCGTCGAACATGCCCCAAATACTGCCGACTAATATGACGAAAGGATTCAAAAAATAAAACATAAATGCCTTTGTAGCCTTCTGTTCATCTTTTGTTCTTTGAAGTACAACATCGTAAATCGCTTGTGCGGCAAAAACATCGGCGATTATGATTGGAATTTTTAGGACAAGGATCATGAAGTATTGATTTGCCGAGAAAAGATAGGAAAAAACACACCAAATCATCCATAATGGTGGGTAAGCGTAGTAACCCCAGTACCAGTTCGTTTTTACACCTACATCATATACGTTTTGACCAGCAAAGACTCTTTTCCCGACGTCAATCCAAATTTTGATGTCCCAAGGGTGTCCTGTGAAGGGAGCGAGGGCAAATCGAACTATTAAGCCTATGAGAAATGCCTTTGTCTTTCTATTCAAATGGCTCTTCTTCCTAGCGTCTGTTTCTTCTACATTTTTCAATAAAACATAGCGTTTCGTATATTATGTGGGCGGCTTGAAACGATGTCAGTCCTGTATCATAGTGGGGAGAGACCTCAACCAAGTCCAAGGCGATAACACGTCGATCGCAAACATCGTGAAGAATGTCAAGTAACATGCTGGGAGTCATCCCCTCCGGAACAGGATTTCCAACAGCAGGCGCGTAGGATGGGTCCACCACATCCATATCCAGCGTCAAGTATATCTTTTCAAAATCAGATAGTGCCCTATTTACTTTCCTGGCGATCTCTTTATGACCTGCCAAGCGAGTGGCCTCTCCGGTAAAAATTTTAATACCTCTCTCCTTTGCGAATTGAAATTCGTCTCTTCCAAAAGCGCGTACACCAACCTCAACGATGCGATCGGATTTAATTTTTTCTGAAATCCTTCTCATGAAAGTTGTGTGCGATAACTTGCTTCCTAAAAACTCGTCCCTTAGGTCCATGTGGGCATCAAAACTTAGAACCCCTACATCTCCCTCAAACGCGTTTATGGCGCCGTAAGTTATCGTGTGTTCCCCGCCCAGTATTACAGGAAACTTTTGGGCCTTTACGATTTCGTTCAAAACGAGTCGTACCCGTTCCAATGTTTTTTCAGCATCCCCTAAGACATGTAGATCTCCGACATCGCAGATTTTAAGATCTCTGGCGTCTAACTCTGTCCTGAGGCTGTATGTTTCAAGGTTTTGAGAGGCTTCTCGGATAGCTTGTGGTCCAAACCTTGATCCTGGCCTATATGTGCTCGTGCCATCAAATGGTACTCCTAATATAACATAATCTGCTTCCTCAAAAGGCTTATAAGATCCTGAAAACCTTGAGACGGGGGAAACATAAAGTTCTACATAGCTCATTTCATCTAAAGCCCCCAATTGAATCTAAGTGAGGTTGATTAACTCGTTCACACTAGAAAGAGGATAATGATTTTTAAATTTAAAAGTAATAAAATCTATCGGTGTTTCTTATACAAAAGGACCGTTGAGAGGAATAGATGTTGGGAAAAAAGAGAGGTGTAAAACCCCTTAAGCCCTCTTTGAAGGTAAAGCTGATCTCTGGGTGCTACGTTGGATACTCTGTGATTGACATGTTGATTTCCGGTATATCCGGTTTCTCTATATTTTACATCTTTGTCTTGGGGGTACTTTGTTTAATTGCCGCCATCGGTTTATGGTTGCAAAGAAGTTGGGGATTATGGTTGGCTGCCGCCCTGTCATCTCTTACATTTTTCATAGGCGCAATTACGTTGTATGCTTGGATTAGATTTGTTGGCTTTTATCCTAACCTTCATGTTTTAATGTTATCTGCAGGACTGCTTTTTTATTCAGTAATAGCTGCGATATTAGTTTTTTACTTGTTAGCTAACAGGAGACTTTTTACTTAGAACAACAAAAGACGATTTTATAAGGTTCAACACAATTAACACTAAGATTTAACATACGATGATAAGGATTATTACCTAAGAATTTATGGGTTGGTAATAATGAGTGAAAATAAAATTTTTGGCTTGGACGGACACAAAATTTGCCGTTTATTGTGCTATGCCTTCGGTTTCTTGGCTCTTGCGCTTGTCTTAGTGTATGGTAGCAAAGCGTTTTTTGAAGACATTCAAGTGGTTGGTGAAAGCTTTGTTACTGAAGAGCTTCCGGCACCCAACTTTCGTATTCTGGGCTTTCCAATATATGCG
>Ga0114921_10001402_pt1 | contig 11076 bp, 11 predicted proteins | sample BentaG_FD_87016 | JGI IMG/M metagenome (GOLD analysis project Ga0114921, IMG submission 87016) | Deep subsurface microbial communities from South Atlantic Ocean to uncover new lineages of life (NeLLi) - Benguela_00093 metaG | ecosystem: Environmental > Aquatic > Marine > Oceanic > Sediment ...
GACGTTGGTCCCGGCCATGATCACCGGACGCTGTGCACCGGTCAGCAGGGCCGCGGCACGGTCCAGCGCATTGCCGTCGGGGCCGGTCGCGGCCGGCAGATCAGCCAGTGCGCCCGGGCCGCCACCGGCCAGGTCCTCCCCAGCGTCCTCCCCAGCGGCCTGGCCGCCAACCTGGCCGGATACCTCGCCAGATACTTCGCCAGATACTTCGCCAAAAACGTAGTCCAGCGGAAAATCGACGAAGGCCACCCCTGAGGGCGCGCCCACGGTAGCCCTCAATGCGTCGTCGACGAGCGTGCCCACCGCATCGGCCGACTGCGCGGTCGCGGCGAACCGGGTCAACGGTGCCACGAACGGCACATGGTCGATCTCCTGCAGCGATCCCATTCCCCAGCGCAGCGCCGGCGCCCGGCCGCCGAGCACCAGTAGCGGCGACTGGTTCTGCTGGGCGGCGGCCATGGCGCTCATGCCGTTGGTGACGCCGGGCCCGGCGGTCAGCGCGGCCACTCCGGGCACCCGGGTCACCTTTGACCAACCCTCGGCGGCGAAGGCGGCGGTCTGCTCGTGCCGAGTGTCGATCAGCCGGATTCCCTCGCTGCGGCAGCCGTCGTAGATGGAGAACAGATGGCCGCCGGAAAGAGTGAACACGGTGTCGATGCCACTGGCGCGCAACCGGCGCGCGATCAGGTGACCCGCGTTGATGCCCATGACGGCAGCATAAGCGTGTCACCGCCGGTCCGGTTACAACGGTCGCCGGTGTGCCCGCCACTGCGCTGACAGCACGACATAACGGTACGTTGCCGGGATGGAAATGTTCACCCCGACGCTGGACTGGGGCAACGAGCTGCTGACCTCGCTGGTGTGGATCGCCAAAGCCTGGGCGATCGCAGCGGTGTGCACCTTGGCCGCCCTCACGCTGATCGCCCGGTTCACAACCTGGGGCAGGCAATTCTGGCGCATCACCGGCGCCTACTTCACCGGGCCGTCGAGCCTCAAGGTCTGGCTCTGGCTCGCGGTGCTGTTGTTGTCGGTGATCGCGGGTATGCGACTCTCTGTCCTCTTCAGCTACCAGGGCAACGACATGATGACCAGCTTCCAGGTCGTTTCGGCGGGCATCGGCACCGCCGATGAGGCGGTGAAAACCTCTGGGAAAGACGGCTTCTGGCTGTCCATCATGATCTTCTGCCTCCTGGCCACGCTGCACGTCGCGCGGATCATGCTGGATCTGTTCATGGCTCAACGGTTCATGCTGGCGTGGCGCGCCTGGTTGACCGCTCGACTCACCGGAGATTGGCTCGACGGAAAGGCCTACTACCGAACACGTTTCATCGACGACACCATCGACAATCCGGACCAGCGGATCCAGGCCGATGTCGACATCTTCACCGCGGGCGTCGGGCCAACGCCCAACACCCCGAACAACACCACGGGCGCCACGTTGCTGTTCGGCGCGGTTGACGCCATCGCTTCGATGATTTCCTTCGCCGCGATCCTGTGGAACCTCTCGGGCACGCTGACCATCTTCGGCGTGAGCATTCCGCGGGCAATGTTCTGGATCGGGCTGGGCTACGTCCTCGTCGCCACTGTCGTCGCATTCTGGATCGGCAAGCCGATCATCACGCTCTCCTTCAACAACGAGAAGTTCAACGCCGCGTTCCGCTACGCGCTGGTGCGATTGCGTGATGCAGCCGAGGCGGTCGCCTTCTACCGCGGCGAAGTCGCCGAGCGCACGGGGCTGCGGCGCACGTTCGCGCCCGTCGTCAACAATTACAAGCGCTATGTGAACAGGATGGTCGGTTTCTACGGCTGGAATCTGTCGGTAAGTCAGATCATCGTGCCGCTGCCCTATGTGTTGCAGTTTCCGCGGTTCTTCGCCGGCGAGATTCGGCTTGGCGACCTGACCCAATCCGCGGCGGCATTCCTCAACATCCAGGACGGTTTGTCGTTCTTCCGAAACGCTTATGACCAGTTCGCCGGCTACCGTGCTGCGATCATCCGATTGCACGGACTCGTGGTGGCCAATGAGGAGGGCCGCGAGCTACCTACCCTGACCGCAGAGCCAAGCTCCGACGGCGGGGTCGAGCTCGAGGCGGTCGAGGTGCGCACCCCAGCCGGCCTGCAACTCATCGACCCGTTGAGCCTGCGGATATCGCCCGGGGACAGCATCGTGGTCATCGGCAGGTCGGGCAGCGGCAAGACCACCCTGCTGCGCAGCCTGGGACAGCTGTGGCCCTACACGACGGGCGTGCTGCGCCGGCCCGCCGCGAAGAACGAGACGATGTTCTTGTCGCAGTTGCCCTATGTTCCGCTCGGCGATCTGCGCGCCGTCGCGTCCTACCCTGCTGAGGCCGGCGATGTCGACGACGAGTCGCTGCGCAATGCGCTCGGCAAAGTCGCGCTGTCGCACTTGGGCGGACGGCTCGACGAGGTGCAGGACTGGGCCAAAGTGCTCTCCCCCGGCGAGCAACAACGCATCGCTTTCGCCCGGATTCTGCTGACCAAACCGAAAGCGGTGTTCCTCGACGAGTCGACCTCCGCGCTCGACGAGGGCTTGGAATACGCCCTCTACGGGATGGTGCGCAGCGAACTGCCCGACGTTATGTTGGTGAGCGTTAGCCACCGTAAAACCGTTGAGCAGCACCACAATCGCGTACTAGAGCTGTTCGGGGACGGCCGCTGGCGCCTCGGTGACGTCGAAGAAGAGCCAGCGCCCGTCTAGAGCTCTACGCCGTCCGCGCTCCGCGGCATGCACTCCGGCGCTGTGCCTCAACGCACCCGCGCGCCCGCTGCCGCGTGCGCTCCGGCGCGGCGGCCGAAGAACGAGCCCGCCCCGAGTTGGGTGCCACTGGCGTACCCCTTGCCGTCCTGGGCGATGTTGGACGCACAGGCGCCGGCCGCGTAAAGGCCGGGCACCACCTTGCCGTCGGACCCCAGCACCTCGCCGTCCACAGACGTCGCCAGCCCCCCGACTGTGAACCCGGCATAGAGCGCCTTGCCCAGCGACAGATCGTATGCACCCCACGGAGCCTTGTCCTGCGGAGCGAGGAACTCGGGCTGCTTGTGGAAATCGGGATCCTCACCACGGGCGGCGAATTCGTTGTAGCGGTTCAGCGTCGCGGCCAGATTGCCTTCCGGAATGCCCAGCGCCCGCTCCATTTCGGCAACTGTCTCCCACCCGTCGATCAACGGGCACAGCGGCATCAGCGGCGGCTGTAGGTGTGCCTCGTCGACGATGAGGAAGGCAGCGCTGTCCGGTTGATCCATCACGAACCCCGACGTGCGGGAGTGATAGGAGTCCTCAGCGACGAAGCGATGCCCTCGCTTGTTGACGATGATCCCGGTGAGCAGAATCGACGGCGGATATACCGGGGCGGTGATGAAGATCTGATCCATGTGCTGGGTGGCACCGCCGGCCGAAACCCCGAGCCGGATGCCAAGCCCGTCGTCGTAGCTGTTTCCCAGTACGAAAAGCTTTTCCGCCAGCTTCGGGGTGTAGGCGGCGACCATCTCCGGGTTCATCACGAAACCCCCGGCGGCAATGACCACTGACTTCGCCCTGATGGCACCGGTGTCGGCGAAATGCTTCCATGTTGCCCCGGTCAGCGCCCCGTTCTCGTCGAGGACCAACCCGGTGACACCGGTCTCGTAGCGGATCTGCACACCGAGGCTGGTCGCTCGCTTGACCAACAGATCGATCACCATGCCGGCGCCCCCGGTATCGCCGGGCAACGGCACCTTGTGGCCGCGCGGGGCGGGGACCGCCTTCTCCAGGAACGGCCACACCTTCTCGTTGCCGGTGTACATCAGCCCTTCGGTGTTGGGCTGGATCACCGCCTTCTCCGGGTAGTAGCTGCGCTCGAACTGAAAGCCAAGGTCTTCGAGCCAATCGAAGTGTTCGACGCTGCCGTCGCAGTAGGCGCGGATCTTGGCGTGGTCGGGCTCCCGCGACACCGCGACCAGGTACTTGTACATCTCCTCGGCCGAGTCGGCATTGCCGGTCGCAGTCTGCACGGCGGTACCCCCACCGAGGTAGAAGTGGCCGCCGGCCAACGACGTGGTGCCCCCTGCCGCAGCCGCGCGCTCCAGCACCAGCACCCGCGCACCTGCGGCGGCCGCGCTGACCGCCGCACAGCCGCCCGCGATCCCGAAACCGACAACCAGCACGTCGACGGAATCAGACCACGAAGCTGCCGAAGCCACGTCACCTTCATTGACCGTTGCCGGGATCTCCATGCCGGTCGTCACCGCTACTCCTGCTTCACGTAGTCGAAGAAGGCCCGGATACCCGGGGGGATGTACGCTATCTCCAGGAACGGCACGCCGGCCTGCGGAGCAGACACGTAGGCGAATCGCATTCCGCCGGGCATGACGCCTTCTTGCACCACCGGGGCGCCGCTATCGGTCGCAGCCGCCAGCGCCGCGGCAAACCCCTCTTCACCCCCGGCTTCGGGTACCTCTATGCAGATGTGGTGCAGACCCGGGCCGCTGTCCCGCAGGAAGTCGCTATAGATATTCTCCCCGCGGACCGGTTCAATCAGCTCCAGCTGCATGTCTCCGACGTAGCTCAATGAGATGTGGGCAACGAAGTCGGCCGGCCGGCCGCGATAGGTACAAGCATCCGGACCGAAGTGCACGTCGGGTAGCCGCACCCACTTCTTGGCGCCTAACAGGCTGGTGAGAGCAGTTTCTGTAGCGTCGAGGTCGCGTGTCACCCAGGCAATCTGGACAGGACGCGCAACCGGAATGCTCATCGCTTTTCCACGATAGCCCAGCTAGCTTGGGGCGGCAGATCGTTGCCAAAACAGTGCTCAAGGCGTGGGTTGCCGCCGTCGTGGCCGACCAGGTCGATCTCGACGAACCCCAGTGTCGCGTCGTCCCAGTCCGCCCAGGTGCGGATCGGGATCTGACTCTTGAGCGGCACCGGCGGCACCGGCGGCACAGCAGGCCCCTTCGGAACCAACGGCCAGCCCGGCTGCGAGGGTAACGAGCCAGAGTGCCCGTGAGGGCCTAGTTCGGTGTGTGGGGCCTAATTCGGTATCTGGGGCGCCGATCCGTGCGGGACCGGCGCGGAGCCACCGGCGGTGTTCAACACGCCGACGTCCGCACGCGCCTGCTCCGAAGTGGCCTGCCAGGAGACTGCGGCGGGAAACTGCCCCCAGGTGCTGTTGAACAGCCCGATGATGACGGCTTTGCCGTCGTCGGCCAGCACGTACACCGGCCCACCGGAATCGCCCTTCCCGCTGACGACGCCGTTGGCCATCGTGAACCATCCGTTGTTGACGCGCTCGACGGTCCCGCAGCTCTCGCCGGTGATGACGCCGAAGTGGCATACCTGCGCACCTGGCTGGGCGACGACGGCGGGGTCCACCACCAAGGAACGCCCACCGGGCAGGACGTCGTTCACCTCAACATCGTCGGCCAGCATGATCGCCTCGTAGTCGGAAATCACCTGGTCGGTGTAGACAGTTGTGCCGTCGACGATATTGTCCCGAAACACCGCCTGATTGCCGATGGACCTGCCCTCCCGGTCGGTGACGGGCCCGCTGCCCCGGCAGTGACCGGCTGTGAACGCGACACGCAAGATCGGGTCGACGTACCCCAGGGTGCAGACATGGATGTCCTGGCGGATTTCCATGCCCGGATACACCACAACGCCGGGATCGGCGGTGGCGGCTGGCGGCGACACAACCGCAGCCAGTGCAAGGGATAGGACCGTTGCTGCTATCGCACGCAAGACGAGGCGACTCACAGTCGCCCTCCGTTCGTCGGGACCGGCGGCAAAGCTGGTCAGCTGGTGGCTACACAGGTTTACCGACGCAGGCTGCCAAAACGTTACCTAATCTGCACACATTATTTACCCAAATTCCCGCGGGAGGCCGACGGCAATCGCGAAGCACGGCGGCCCGGTCCTCATGGGACCGGGCCGCCGTGCTTCGTGGATGTCGTGATTTCGACTGTTATGGAATCGTCAGCACCTGGCCTGGATAGATCAGATCAGGATTGGCGATGCCGCTTGCATCGGCGATCTGCTGATACTTGTTGCCATCGCCGTAGAAGCGCTCAGCGATGGCCCACAGCGTGTCGCCGGAGACCACAGTATGGGTCCGTGCGGCCGATTCCGGGGCGGGCGGCGCAGGAGCCGGCTCCGCCGCGATGGGCTTCTCGGCTGCGGCGGGGGCCACCTCAGGAGCTGCGGTCTCGGGCGCAGGAGGCGGCGGCGCATCGGTCTCGGTCTTCGACGACCACGCCGGTCCGTCGGCGGCGTACAGCACCAGGTTACGGTCGTCCTGCAACACCAGCTTGACATCCTTCTTGCCCTTGGTGTCGGAGTGCCACACCGGCTTGTCCGCGGTGTAGAGGACAAAGTTTCCGTCGGTCTGCACCTCGGCACGAACAACGTCCTGGCCGTTGGTCGCAGTCGACCACACGGCTTCGCCACGCGCCGCGAGCACCAGGTTGCCGTCGTCCTGCAGGGTCACGGTGTAGACCCCGTTTTTGGAGGTCAGCGAACCCCCTTTCACAAGCTTCTGCCCTTCGGTGAGCGTGTCTCCCATTTCGATTCCCATCTCGTTATACGTGTCCCGCCGACTTCCCGACGGCCATCGCCACTAGTGCACAACAACCGCCGACTCTACCGATCATGAGTTCACCTGGAGGTGGTGGGAAGTGCGGATCTGCCGCTCATGCAGATCGCGGCCCCGGCGATGATTCCTTGCGCCTGTTGCTGCCGGAACTGGGTGCCGCGCCCCAGCCCCCACTGAACCGGGTAAGGAGCGGTCCCGCGACCGCGAGGATTAACACGTAGGGGGTTGCCACCGCACCGACCTGCGCGCTCGACGCTCCAACAAGCCCGATAATGACTAGCGAGAATTCCCCCCGCGCGATCAGCGCCGTGCCTGCGCGCATCTGGCCGCGACGGCCGACGCCCTCACGTCGAGCGGCGAACCGACCGGTTACCATCTTTGTCGCGGCCGAAACCACAGCGAGTGCCAGCGCAGCGGGCAGCATCGGCAGCAGATCGCTGGGATCCACAGACACCCCGATCGCCAGGAAGAAAATGGCTGCGAAGAGATCGCGAAGCGGGCTCAGCACCTCACGGGCCCGGCGGGCCGTTTTACCGGTGAGGGTCAGTCCGACGAGAAACGCACCGACGGCCGCGGACGCATGGATGAATTCGGCCAGCGCGGCCACGATCAACGTCACGCCCAATACCCTCAGCAGGAGCTGCTCTGAATCAGGATGCGTGATCAACCGACCGAAGTGATGTCCCCACCGGTACGACACGGCGAAGGCCGCGACAAGCGCCGCGAGCGCGATACCCATCCCGGCCACGGCATGCAACCACGTCCCGCCGGCCGCGAGGACGGACAGCAGCGGAAGGTAGGCCGCCATCGCGAAGTCTTCCAACACCAGAATCGACAGCACGGCCGGGGTCTCACGGTTGCCGAGTCGGCGTAGATCGTTGAGCAGGCGCGAGATGACACCCGATGACGAGATGTAGGTGATCCCGGCGAGGGCGAGAATGCCCACCCCGTCGAGGCCGAGCAGCAACCCGGCGACGGCGCCGGGCAGAGCATTGAGGACGAGATCAACCCATGCCGACGGCAAATGCCGGCGCAGGCTGCTCGCGAACTCGCCGAGGGAGAACTCCAGCCCCAAAGTGAGCAGCAGCAACACGACGCCGATGGATGCCCCTGCACTCACGAACTCTCCGGCGGCCGGAACCGGTGCAATGCCACCGTCGCCGAGCGCGAGTCCGGCCAACAGGTAAAGCGGGATCGGTGACAGCGCGAATCGGCGCGCGGCCGTACCCAGCACGGTGAGTACTGTGAGGATGATGCCGAGTTCGAGCAGCAGCGCCGCCGATACCTGCACGGCTCACCCCTCGTCGACAATGTTTTCGACCCCGGCGATGCCGTCCTCGGTGCCGATCACCACAAGAACGTCGCCGGCGCGGAGTATCTCGGCGGGCCCCGGCGACACCAGCACCTCCTCCTCGCGAACGATGGCGACGATGGACGCGCCGGTGCGGGTACGAGCCCGAGTGTCGCCGAGTTGGCGGTCGACGAACTTGCCGCCCGGCCGGATCGGGACCTGTCCGGCGTTGAGCCCGGGTACCTCCCGGGTCAGATCCGCGAAGCGCTCCGCGATCCGCGGCGCCCCGAGGATCTGGGCCAGCGCGGCGGCCTCGTCATGGGTAAGCCGAAACACCTGTCGGGCCTGATCGAGATCGCTGGCCGGATACACCACGATCTCGAAGTTTCCGGTTCGCCTGGCGACGACACCGATCCGGTCGCCGTCCCGATTGTCGAATTCGAAACGTAGACCGACTCCGGGCAGCAGTACCTCTCTGACCTCCATGAGGTCAATAATCGGTCAGACCGCGATACTGTGTGAGCACTTCTGGCCCATCGTGGGCGAATCGCTACCGCGGCGCGACCTCGGTCGGCTGTTCGTGACCAGGTTCGTGGAAGGGTGCACCGAAGTTCGGCACCTCGAGTGGACCGTCTTCGCGCGCGGCCGCGATGGCACCGCTCAGCAGCGGAGCCAGCCCCGCGAACGAGCCCATGTCGAACAGCATCAGCGTCAGAAGGCGGTTGTGCACGTAGCCGAACGAGCTGCCGGTCTCCGGATCGGCCCATCCGATAGTCCCACCCAGACCGATATGGCCATATCCCGCCAAGAACCCTGGGATCGGTGAGGATTGGAACCCGCGGTGATAAGAGAATGGAATACCGAGGTTCAGATCCGGTGACAGATCGACCTTCCCCGTCAGTCCGTGCACCAGCTCGGACGACAGCAGCCGTGTTTGGTCCATGACGCCGTCGTTGGCCAGGGCGCCGTACATCTTGGCCAGGGCGCGCGCGGTCACGACACCGTTGGCGGCCGGCATCTCGGTGTCGAGAAACGGCATATCGCCTTGAAGTAAGGATGCGATTCCGGGAAAGTACACCGCGCCGAGCATGCCCGAGAAGGACAGCCCCGCAACCTTCGGAGCAATAAAGTCGAACACCGGTGTGGGAATGGCGCTTTGAGGGAAAAGCGTCTGCGCCGCCATCGTCGGGGCGCCAGCCGGGGGGCGGCCGAGATGCAGACCGTCGGTTTCCAGCGGGCGCGCGAGCTCTTCGCGGAACAGGTCACGCATGCCCATGCCGGTCACCGCGCGGGCCAGGCCGGACAGCAGCCATCCATAGGTCACCGCGTGATAGGCCGGCGTTCCATACGTCGAGTCCAGCGGCGCGGCGGCCAGCCTTTCTTCCATCAGGAGGTGATCCAGCACCTCGTCCTTGCCGACTCCCTTGAGATGCGCCAGGCCGGCTCGATGCCGCAACACATCGCTGACGGTGATCTCGGACTTGCCGTTGCCCCCAAACTCAGGCCAGTACTCGGCAACCGGCGCGTCATAGGAGAGCAGTCCGCGGTCAGCCAACCGATGAATTACCGTCGCGGCCAACCCTTTGGTTGCGGAGAACACCATCGCGCCGGTGTCGGCCGTCCACGGCACGTCACCACGTCGGTCGGAACAACCCATCCACACGTCGACGACCGGCCGGCCGTCGATGTACACAGACAGGGCTCCGCCCCCGAATTGGCGCGCTGGATACAGCGCGGCGAACGCTCGGATGACTCCGCCGAAATGCGGATCGGCCCCGCCTCGTACGCCGGATGGTAGGCCGCTCCCGGTCGTGAGGACAGACGACTGCGCCATAGCGTCAACGATGCTATCGGGGCATGTCGGGCGTGCGGGAATCGCCATTTTGGTTCAACCATGAACACAACCACGCGTCACCCTCGACCGGCACACTCGGTGGGATTGGTTTCGCATTTACGCAGCCACGAAGGTTCATGGGGCTTTTGTCGCCGAAGTCCCCGATGAGTCGGTGCCACCACCGCCGCAGCGGCCACCGCGCCAGGGTGAGCGTCGCCGCCGTCAGCTGCGCCGGTTCGCCCAAGACATCCTCACGCCGATGGTGGAACGCATCGTCTAACCTGCAACCGTGCGGATTTGGACACTGCTGGCCGCGGCTATCCTGACCGAGGTCGCCGCGACGCTGTCGTTGCGCGCCTCGCTGGACGATACGGCGTGGCTGCTGGTCGTGGTGGCCGGCTACCTGAGCTCCTTGGTCCTGCTGGCCCTGGTGTTGCGGGCGGGTGTGCCGGTCGGCGTGGCCTATGGCATCTGGGGTGCGGTCGGCACCGCACTCACGGCGGTACTCGCGGCCGTGATCTTCGGCGACCCGTTCACCGTGCCGATCATTGCCGGAATCGCGCTGATCGTCGCCGGTGTCCTGCTCGTCGAATTCGGCTCGCGCCGCGCAACGTCCGACGAGGCCGTCCGATGACTTGGTGGGCGCTGGGCGGCGCCATCCTCATCGAGGTGCTGGCCACGCTGGCGCTGCGAGCATCCGACGGGCTGCGCAAGCGGGCATGGATCGTGCCGGTTGTGGCCGGCTACCTGGTGTCGTTCTACTTGCTGTGGCTGGCGCTGTCGCAGGGCATGCCGGTCGGCATCGCGTACGGCGTGTGGTCGGCGTGCGGCGTCGCGCTGGTCGCCGTGATCGCCCGGTTCGCGTTCTCCGAGCCCCTGACACTGATGATGGGCCTCGGCATCGCGCTGATCGTCGGTGGCGTGCTGACCATTGAACTGAGCGGCTCGGTGGGCTGAACACCCCGGCAAGCAGGTTCGCCAAGCAAGATTGGCGGGGATGCGCACCTGACCCGGCACCGCCTGCACCGGTTCCTCGCCTGGTGCATCGACTCGCAGATTCCCGAACTGCTCACCCTCGCGGCCACCATCGACACCTGGTGGCCCGAGATCAACGCGTTCGTGCAGACCGGGATCACGATGCGCGTCAACACCGCGCCTACCGCTACCTGGCTCAAACACCCTAAAGGTCTGCACCGGGTACGGCATTCAGGTCGGGCATGAAAAACCCGAAAGGCAAGTCAGGTCGCTGCTCGCGCAGCCTGGTGGCATAGCGCCGCTTCTTGGATTGCTGATCGTGGAGCCAGCGGAGCGGGTTCTGGTTTAGCCTTGATTCACGTACCAGACAGATTCGCTTGCTTATTGCTGGC
>Ga0114921_10001403_pt1 | contig 11072 bp, 13 predicted proteins | sample BentaG_FD_87016 | JGI IMG/M metagenome (GOLD analysis project Ga0114921, IMG submission 87016) | Deep subsurface microbial communities from South Atlantic Ocean to uncover new lineages of life (NeLLi) - Benguela_00093 metaG | ecosystem: Environmental > Aquatic > Marine > Oceanic > Sediment ...
AGCTGAACCCACGAGGCGCGTTTTAAAAGTTGAGAGTCGCAGGGAGAGTTATCCTAGCTTGTAGACGAGATCTTCCTCACGCACGCGCTGTTCGACCTTCATCCCAATTGATTGCCCCGCGCCAGCACTCTGCACATTCTCATGCTCGATTTCCATCGAGTCCACCGTTTGCTGTATGTTAGTCGTCGCGCCCTCGATCGAGATGCGATCGCCTACTTTAAGCTCATCGGAAAGCTCGATGACTCCCACTCCTATCTTGGTGAAGTAGTGGGATATCTTCCCCACGAGCTTCTTCTCCACAGGTGCTTCTTCCATTCACCTCACCAGATTAGAGTAGATTGCCCTCAATTTATGCCTTTTCCTTCCTCCACCAGTTGACGTTAGTAGCGGCCATTGAGGGCCTCTCATTTGAAAATCTCACTTTTTTTGCCAATTTCCTTCACGATTTTTCCATCGTCGAGCAGATAAGTTAGGTTACATAGTTTCATTAAATCTAAATCATGTCCCGCCATTACCATCGTGTGGTGCTTTTTGAGTTTTTTTAAAAGCTTCATGAACTCTTTTTTCAACCAAGGATCAAGGGCCAGCGTTGGTTCATCAAGAACCAAAATCTCAGGCTCCATGGAGAGCACGGTTGCTATTGCGACTCTTTTCTTTTCCCCGTAGCTTAGGTGATGCGAGCTCCGGTTTTCGAACCTTTCAAGACCAACCGCTTTCAGCGCTTTTCTAACCCTCATTTTAACTTCCCATTCACTGAGCCCCATATTTACCGGCCCAAACGCGACATCCTCGAAAACCGTCGGCATGAACATCTGATCATCTGGATTTTGGAACACAAGCCCAACTTTGCTTCTAACCTCCTTTGTTTTTTTGCGTAAATTCATTCCGAGAACACGTACATGACCTCTTTGTGGCTGTAAAATGTCGTTTAAGTGAAGAAGAAGGGTAGATTTTCCCGAGCCGTTGGGGCCTATTAAACATATGCTGCCTCCTCTTTCGACATCTAGGTTAACACCGCGCAAAGCCTTTGTACCATCAGGATAGGTGTAGTGCAAATTTTTTATTTCAATGGCTTTCATGCTACCCCCAAGATTAGTGTTAGAAGTGAGAAAAAGCTAGTGAAGAAGAAGGCATCAGATCTTTTGAATTCAAGTTCACGCGTCAGCTTAATCTCCCCATTGAACCCTCTGGAGCGCATTGCGGTGTAAACGCGCTCCCCTCTTTCATAGCTTCTTACAAACAACGTTCCAATCATACATCCGACGATTTTTATATGTTGTATCCTGCCGAGGCTAGGTGCCCTTGCATCGCGTGCCCTGCGCATTCGCCCGAATTCATCTATGAAGATAAAAATAAAGCGGTACATAAAAGAAAGAATCATTATAAAGATTTTTGGCAGTTTCAGTCTTTGAAATCCGTTTAGGAGTTTTGGAAACGGGGTCGTTGCAGTAAGAACGATCATGGAGAGCACACAAAGCCACGATTTTACAAGCACGTTGAGAAAGATCAACAAGGCTGAGTGTGTTATTCTAAAAATGCTAATATTGTATGATCCAGCTGCGTCACCACTGCCTAAGAACGGCAGTCCTATAGCGACGAGCAGCACGAATGGAACTATCACCAAGGACCTCTTCAGGACAAATTCAAGTGGAATTCGTGAGATTAGGATAGTCGAGAAGACCAGTGTCCCGTAAAGGGCAAATTTCGGAGCCTGAGTTATTGGGGTGAAAATTACAAAGAAAAGGAAGGAAAAAAGCGTGATTATTTTCACTCTTGGATCCAAAGCGTGCACGGGGCTGCGCAAATTACTATACTGGTCCAGAAAGTGATGCTTCATAATACAGCTTCAACGTTTTTCTTTTAGGACTTTAGCCCAACCGAAAGTCACGCCGAGCATTATCAACACCCCAATCAGGCCAGCCAGCGATGTAGCAAGGTTTTCGTTTTCAATACCGGGCACGGCATAATCAGGTATCGGAGAATGTATTGCTTCTTGCCCTTCAGCTTTCTCCGCGAACCCTTGATCCTCCGCAACTCGCTCGAGACCATCTGGATCAGAGGAGGCGAAGAGCGATAGCACACATGCCATGGAAATCGCGATGATTAGCCCAGTGACCAACCATTTTCCTTTGAGCTCCATTTTTTCACCTAGATTTTTGGTAGCTTCAGCAGGTCTGCCCGCGTCTTTAGGACGGATTTAATTACCGCAATGGTGATGGCGGCCTCAACAACGCCGATTATTGCGTGGATTCCTACCATTGCTGGCAGAGCTATCCCAAGAGGCGAAGTTCCTGAAGCTGCTAACTCAAACGCGCATGCGGCCGACGCGAGCACCACAGCGATCCAAGCAGCGACGCCAGCTCCAATAATCATGCCTCTGTCCCCTTTCACAGCTTTTTTAACACTCTGGTAGATGAAATAGCCAAGGATAGTCCCAATAAGTCCCATGTTGATGATGTTCGCGCCCATCGTGGTTATCCCTCCATCTTGGAAGAATACTGCTTGTACACCAAAGATTGATCCCATTACAATCGATCCAGCCATTGGGCCGACGAAAACAGCGATGAGTACTCCACCGAGCATATGCCCGCTGGTGCCGCCAGCTACCGGCACGTTTAGCATTTGTGCCGCGAAGATGAACGCTGCTAGCACGCCTAGCAGTGGAACGTGCCTATCTCCAAGTTTTTTATTAGTCCTCCAAACTGCGACAACTAGAATCAGTATGGCGACGACCCACAATGATGCCCATACCTCAACGCTTAGAAATCCGTCTGGTATGTGCATAATAGCCCCTCTGAGAGTAATACTTTTTGGTATAAAAATATTACCATCACAGAAAACTTGAAAACACTTGGCAACGAAGTCTGCAGGGAGCTGGTATGCCAGAAAAGATAACGCGAGTGAGCTTGACGTTGCCTCAAGATCTGTTGGATGAGTTAGATCGCTCTCTCAAGGCTCAAGGTTATACAAGTCGTTCGGAGGCCGTCCGTGATGCTGTACGAGATTTCCTAGCAGACTACAAGTGGCGCCAGGAGCTCAAGGGCGAACATCTCGGGGTCGTAATGCTAGTGTACGAGCACGATGTCCGAGGGCTGATTGACGCACTCATGGATATCCAGCACGCGAGCTCTAGCATAATAAGCGCAGTCCAGCATTTGCATGTCGACACCAAAAACTGCTTGGAGACGCTGATTGTCAGGGGACCCTCAGAGGAGATCCGCAAGCTTGTCGATCGCTTGGGCGCCCTGCGAGGCGTCAAACAGGCCAAGCTGGTGGTTGTTTGAAATTAAATGAATTTTTGGAGAGGCTCAACAACCTCAAGCAAATGCCACGCACGGGCTGGCTACTCTGCAACGTCTCGCTTTCCGACGTCGAGGATGTGGCGCAGCACACATTTGATGTTGTGGCAATAACTTTGCTACTTGCAGATGAACTTCAGCGCGAGGGCAAGAAACTCGACCGGGAACGAGCGCTCAGCATGGCGGTCGTGCACGATTGGGCTGAGGCATCGATCGGCGACTTCCCTTGCACGGCATTAAAATACCTAGGGCCCGCCGGCACGAAAAAGCGCTTCGAAAAAAGAGCACTTGAGGATCTCTTGGGCAAGCTGCCAAATAAAGAAAAATACCTGAAGCTTTGGCAGGAATATAGCGAGAAGCGCAGCCCCGAGGCCAAGTTCGTCCATGCTGCAGATTACCTCTCGATGCTCGTGCAGGCGGTCAAATATCGGGAGCGGGGTAATCGATCGCGCGAGCTGGACGAACTCTGGCGGGCGGTCAAAATGGATTTGAAGCCCTATGCAAAGGAGTTCAAGCCCGTGAGGGAACTCGTGGGTGAGTTGGACAAACGCTATTCTGCTAATGTATAGATTTACATTTTTTTGGTGTTTCCCCAAGTTCTAGACCTAAATATCACCTATTACTAAACTAAAGCTGACTAAAAGTAGAATTTAACTAATGTTTGCGTTCCTGACCTGAGGATTTCAATTCCTAAATGAAAAATCTTGTCTAGGGCAGCCTACCCTCTTTGATAATGGAATTGTTGATTGTTATCTCCGCAATTCTCTTTCCACATTCAGCTATCATGCACAGGTCTCTAATTATGGTTATCAGGCAAGTCCCCACATGAATATCTTCAACCCGGGTACGCACCTCTTTGATCAATTCCTCTGCCATTTTCTCAAAACGGTCAACGACCTCCACCGCGCTATTGGCCGACAGCATGTTATCCTTGAAAAATGCTTCACATGCACCGTGACCTGCATCATATGCTAGTTCACCGAGCTGGATTACTTTTTGTAGTTCTGCATCACTTATCTTCTTTTTTCCTAGTGCTAGCACGTTTTTTGCGATATCCTCAGCGCAATCCGCCCTCGACTCATTTTTGACCGCTATTGCTCGGTAATCAGCTGGATCCCGTCCCCTCTCCAAGCCGACCTTCTGGAGGAGGCTTTTGTCGTAGGTTGCGGCTACGAGCTGTCTTATGGCTAGCCAGTAGATCTTGTTGACCTCATTTTCACGCTGCGTTATATCCGCCGCCAAAGACAGATCTTTATCCTTCAGCGCTTGAATGGCATCTTTTTGCATCGAGGAAGCTAGCCAACACAATCTCTTTAAAAGTGGCATGATTGGGAATTTAGAATGGTCTATCAGGGATTGTATCATGACGTGATCTGAAGTTACCTCCATAATTCCCAAGCCCAAAAGGCTATTGACCGTTTCCTGAATTTCGTCCTTTTGATCTGGCTTAATCCTATGCTTGGATTTCACCTCGATCAGATCGCAGCCCCGAATGTATCCTCCGACGATAAGCCTCTGGAGCAGCCCGGGCTGCTTGCAGCGGTCAGCATCTATCATGATCATAATTTTTTTTCGTTTTTGTATAACCCCCGGGACGAGCCTTAGTGATCCATCCTCCTCCTGAGTGAGGGTAATCTGGTCGCCGCGACTCAATTTGTTATCTTTGATCCAATTAGGAGGGAGCGTGATCGAAAAACTCGCCCGTCCTACAATTTGCAATTTTCTCATTTCCATAATTATCCTACTTTCTCTTTTATAATCTATTATTATCTATTTAATTTATGTAAGTAATCTATATATTTCCCACCATATATACTTATCTGAAAGTGAGGACGATGGCTGGCATGACGCTAATTGTTCGCACCATCAGTAGGTTGCTGTTCCCATTCATGTTTCTGTTCGGCATCTACATCACTGTTCATGGCCACCTATCGCTAGGGACCGGTTTCGTCGGTGGAGTGATAATAGCGGCCTCGGTGCTCATGTTATTGTTGGCTCATGGTATCAAGCATGCTCAAGCCAAGGTGGGCACATTGCAGGCCGAACTCGCAGTGAGTTTAGGGGGTGTGATTTTAGTCGGGTTGGGGTTGCTTGGCTTTATAATCGGACCCGCCTCCTTGCATTCCGGAACGCCTGGTCAGTTGTTTAGCGCCGGCGAGTTTCCCCTGCTGAACATAGGCCTCTGCGTAATGACTGCAGGCGCTTTGGTAGCGATTTTCTACGCCATGACTACTGGGCCGGCTTCTCCTCGACCGCCCAGCAACACGCTGGAAAGAGGAGGCTTGGGATGAGATCTGGTGTCGCGGCCGCTGGAGTTATAATGATGATCATCGGCGGCGCTTGGCTGGCGGCTATGAAGGAAGGAGGAATCCTCATTATAGAGGTTGGAGGATTTGTGTTACCATATCAAGTCATTGGCGGAGGCATAGCATTCCTAGGATTTCTTACGTTCCTTGCCGGGCTGACCGCCTCCCCGCCCCAGAAAGCCGATCCTCCAATTAAAATAAATAAGCATGAATCTGAATTTGCCGTGGTTGTTGGTTCTCCATTAATAAACAAGACCATCGAAGAAACGGAGAAAGAATTTGGTGTCAAAATAGAAGAAGCGGTTAGAGTCGATGGGGTCAATATCCTCGATTTGAAAAATCCAATTCCGCTTCTTGAACCAGACACAATACTTAGGGTTGTTGGCACATACGAACAGATAAAAAAATTACGCTTGTTTTCGATTGACTTCAAAACGAGAAAGCTCTCATGGAGCGAGAAGGAGATTTTGGCGAGGGATTCTCGATTGACTCAAAACGAGAAAGCCCTCATGGCGCGAGAATTTCGGCTACCCCGACCCGGGGGCGAAGTACCACGGGCGCAGCGAAGACCCGAAACAAACCTTGCTGACAAAGGGAGGTTAGAAAATGGTGGGATTGATCAACTGGGTCGTGAAAGATGGCCAAGGAAAAGAAGTTTGGTGGCCATCCGAAGAGCTCAAGAGAAGAGCTTGGGTAAGTGATGAATCAATATACGAAGAAGCGGGAAAAGATCCAGAGGCATTCTGGGCGAGGCTCGCTAAAGAAGGACTTCATTGGTATAAGGAATGGGACAAGGTCTATGAGTGGAACCCACCTTACTTCAAATGGTTCGTTGGAGGGAAGATAAATGCATCTTACAATGCCGCGGATAGGCATGTGAATACCGAGAGAAGGTATAAGGCGGCAATAATATGGGAGCCTGAGCCCACCGATGAACCCAGTAGGATATTGACCTACAACGATCTGTACCGTGAAGTGAACAAATTTGCTAATGTCATGAAGGCCCTTGGCGTAAAAAAAGGCGACAGGATTGGCATTTACCTACCGATGATCCCAGAAATTCAAATAGCTATGCTCGCCTGCACCCGCATCGGAGCCGTGCACAACGTAGTTTTCTCTGCCTTCAGGGCTGAATCCCTCAAGACAAGGTTAGAAGATGCAGAAGCTAAGGTTCTGATCACGGCGGATGGCTATTACAGGAGAGGTAAGCTGCTGAACCTCAAAGCTGAAGCCGATAAGGCGGTTGAGGGGACCGAGGTGAAGGATGTCGTAGCAATCAAGAGGGCCGGCCTTGACGTAAACATGATTGAAGGCCGAGATCACTGGTGGCATGAGCTCATGAAGGGCGCGGATCCTTATTGCGAACCCGAGGCGATGGACAGCGAGGATATAATGTTCATATTGTACACGAGCGGTACCACCGGTAGGCCTAAGGGGGTCGTACACACCACGGGAGGATATCTGACACAGGCATACTGGACGTCGAAGTGGGATTTTGACATCCATGATGATGACCTTTTCTGGTGTACCGCTGACATCGGCTGGATCACAGGTCATACGTACTCCTGCTACGGTCCACTTATGCTCGGTGCAACCATGTTGGTTTACGAAGGTGCCCCCGATTATCCTGAACCAGATAGATGGTGGACAATAGTGGAGAAGTACGGAGTGACCATACTTTACACGGCCCCTACGGCGATAAGGATGTTCGTGAAATACGGGAAAAAATGGCCGAGAAAGCACGATCTGACCAACCTTCGAATACTCGGCACGGTAGGTGAACCGATCGACCGAGAGGCATGGTTATGGTATTTCTACAATATCGGAGGCGGAAGGTGCCCCATAATCGATACTTGGTGGCAGACGGAAACTGGGGGAACCTTGGTTAATTCGCTGCCGGGCATAGGTCCTTTTATTCCTACGGTCGCTGGTAGAAGCTTCCCCGGCACAAGGCATAGAGTCCTTGATGATGCGGGCAGAGAGGTCGGCACGGACGGATTAGGAAGCTTAGTTCAGTTGAGCCCATTTGCACCTGGCATGTTAAGAGACATCTATAGGGACCCAGAGAGGTACAAAGAGCTGTACTTCAGCAGATATAGCGATAGGGTTTATTACACTTACGATAGGGCGAGGGTGTGGGATGAAATGTATAACATCAGGCTCGGGGGTAGGGAGGATGATGTGATGAAGGTTGCTGGGCATAGACTCGCCACCGCGGAGGTAGAGACTGCGCTAACTGAACATGAGGCAGTGGCGGAGGCGGCTGTTGTTCCAGCTCCCCACGAGATCAAAGGTGAAGTTCCGGTTGCCTTTGTGGTACCCAAGAAAGGGGCCCCCTCCGATGAGCTAGCGAGGGAAATAGCAGCCCAAGTGGTCAAAACAATAGGACCCACCGCTAAACCTGGGAGGATAATATTTACGTCAGACCTCCCAAAGACGAGAAGCGGGAAGATCATGCGAAGAATCCTGAAGGGCTTGATAAGAAATGAGCCGATAGGGGACATCACGACTCTCATGAACCCAGAGTGCTTGGAGGGGCTAAAGAGGAAAGTCGGCTATAAAAAGTCTGGTTAAAGGTTGAAAGATATTATGTGTGATAAAATTTGGACCGTTTTGGTTTCAGTAGTTAGGAATATTTTTAAGGGGCGGACGTGAAAATATCTGGAAAAATCGGGCAATCGAGAGTGAAGTCGTGAAACAAGTCAAGTGGGTCGTCGAGGATCCAAAGGAAAAGGATGTGTGGTGGCCCTCCGATGAGCTCAAGCGCCGAGCCTGGGTGAGCGATCCATCGATTTATGAGGAGGCAGCGAGGGATCCAGTGGCTTTTTGGGAGGCGCGGGCTGGGGAAGGCATCGAGTGGTTCAAGCGCTGGGACGAGGCCTACCGCTCAGAACCGCCCTATTTCAAATGGTTCATCGGTGGAAAGCTCAACGCTTGCTACAATGCCATCGACCGCCACGTAAAGGCTGGCAAAGGCGATAAGATCGCGATTTTTTGGGTTCCCGAGCCACCCGAAGAAAAGCCCCGCACGTTCACCTACAAGCAGCTTTACGATGAGGTTAATCGCTTTGCGAATGTCTTGAAAGGGCTCGGGGTTAAGCGCGGCGATCGGGTCGGCATCTACCTCCCGATTATCCCAGAAGTTCAAATCGCGATGCTTGCCTGCGCCCGAATTGGTGCGGTGCACAACGTCGTTTTCTCGGCATTTAGCAGCGACTCGTTGCGTGTTAGACTCGAAGACGCCGAGGCTAAAGTGTTGGTCACCGCGGACGGCTACTACCGCAGGGGGAAGGTGGTGGATCTCAAAACGAGCGCTGATGAGGGGATAAAAGGTACGAAGGTTGAGAAGGTCGTGGTCGTCAAGCGTGCGGGCAACGAAGTTGATAAGGTCGAGGGGCGCGATCACTGGTGGCACGAGCTGGTTGGCAAGGCTGATCCCAACTGCAAGCCTGAGGTAATGGATGCAGAGGAGGCACTGTTTTATCTATATACATCGGGGACTACGGGGAAGCCCAAAGGAGTCATTCACACGACCGGTGGCTACCTCACGCAGGCCTACTGGACAGCGCGCTGGGTATTCGACCTCCACGACGACGACATCTTCTGGTGCACTTCAGACATCGGTTGGGTTACGGGGCACACCTACGCCTGCTACGGCCCCCTGTTGAATGGCGTCACCATGCTGGTCTACGAGGGTGCCCCCGATTATCCGGCGCCAGACCGATGGTGGGAGATCATCGAGCGTCATAAAGTCACCGTGTTCTACACGGCCCCAACCGCGATTCGAATGTTCGTGAAGCTGGCTGAGTGGCCGAAAAAGCATGATCTCAGCAGCATCCGCTTACTGGGTACGGTGGGTGAGCCGATCGATCGAGAGGCGTGGCTTCGGTATTTTATGATCATTGGCGGTGGGCGGTGTCCCATAACCGACACTTGGTGGCAGACGGAAACCGGCGGTACCCTCATCATGAGCCTGCCTGGCATAGGACCTTTCATACCAACGGTTGCTGGCAAAAGTTTTCCAGGAACGGCGCACGACGTGGTCGACGAAGAGGGTAAACCTTCTCCCAAGGGAGGCTATCTAGTTCAGCTACCGCCATTCGCACCGGGGATGCTTCGCGGGCTCTACAAAGCAGATGAGAAATACCGTGAGACCTATTGGAAACGCTACCGAAACCGACTTTACTTCACGGGCGATGGGGCACACAAAGTGGCGCACGATTGTATCCGTGTGACGGGCAGGGTCGATGACGTCATGAAGGTCGCTGGACATCGGATGTCGACCGCCGAGCTCGAAGATGTGCTCAACAGACATGGAGCCGTCATGGAAAGCGCGGTTGTTGCCAAGCCGCACGTGATAAAGGGTGAAGCGCCTGTGGCCTACGTCGCATTAAAGCCGGGAGTGAAATCTTCGAACGAACTGGCAGAGGAGCTCATTGTACACATCAGGAAGATGATTGGACCCATAGCTAAGCCCGAGCGAATAATCTTTGCCGACGAGTTGCCCAAGACGCGAAGCGGGAAGATCGTACGGCGCATCTTGAAGGCGTTGCTCATCAATGAGCCCATAGGCGATACCTCGACGTTGCTTAATCCCAAGTCCATCGAGGAACTCAAGCGGAAAGTGGGTTACAAAGGTTAATCATGCCAAATTTTCTGAATGTAGGCTCCAATAAGTCCACGTGTGCGGGGACATCTCAGGGGTTGCGGGCACGCTCATCCAATCGGAGGCCCAGGTGCTCGATTACAGCTTTAAGGATTTCCCGGCAAATTTGGGGGCATATTCAAAGGCCGCATTGGAAAGGGTCGACAAGATGATCGGCTTCGGATGCGTAAGCCCGACGCCGGACCCCCAGCTCCTGCTGGACATCAAGGACAGGAAAAGGCCTTGGATGGATGCGGTCGAATTCCCGGAGGAGATAAAGAAGCTGATCCTTGAGGGGGGAAGAAGGTTCGGGCTCGAGAGGCTGATGATCCTTCCGGATTGCGGGTTCCGAGAGATGAAGGACTATTTCGAGGACGACACCGGGCAGAGGATAGCCGCCCAGAAGCTCAGGAACATGGTCGAGGCTGCGAGGCGGGTAAGGGAGGGGCTAAAAATTTCTTGACTACAGTCGAACGAGAACGGAAGTTCGTTGGGTGGCACTGTGGAGTCAAAAAAGGATGAACTCTGCCCCCGGCAATTTTCCGGATCGGGTGGTCTTCGCTCGGCATCTGAACTTATGTTTTGGCTCATTAACCCAAGCGAATTTGATTAGTAGGGCCAGTTTCTTAAGACCTTTAATCATGCCCACGTATCTGTAATTGAAAGGTCGTTAGAATGGACCAAGTCTCAATAATCTTCCAGCCCTACGGCAAGAGGGCCCGCGCATCTAAAGATGATAACGTGCTGGGAATCGCGAGGGAAGCCGGAATAAATATCCGGAGTATATGCGGCGGCAAGGGGAGCTGCGGCAAATGCAAGGTA
>Ga0114921_10001404_pt1 | contig 11057 bp, 9 predicted proteins | sample BentaG_FD_87016 | JGI IMG/M metagenome (GOLD analysis project Ga0114921, IMG submission 87016) | Deep subsurface microbial communities from South Atlantic Ocean to uncover new lineages of life (NeLLi) - Benguela_00093 metaG | ecosystem: Environmental > Aquatic > Marine > Oceanic > Sediment ...
AAAATGTGCAAAGAAAAAAAATATGATCTTGATCTCACATTGCCCTCCAAAAGAAACAAAACTCGATAGAACGGCCATTGGAATCCATGCTGGAAGTATATCTGTTCGACAGTTTATTGAATCAAAAAAACCAGTGTTAGTAGTAACTGGACACATCCATGAGGCGAGAGGAATTGACAAAATAGGTGAAACAATTATCGTTAACCCAGGTCCAGCTCACATGGGTAGATATGCCATAATTGAATTTGACGAAAAGATTCATGTAAAGTTAAAATGAATCAATCTAGCGCGCGCTGTTACTCTGAAAGCAATGACGGATGAACCCAATATGTCTCTATAATTCTAGGTAAATTGTTTGGCTTGAATGTTTTCCAATTTACTTTCTCAGCAATGGTCCGGTTCATTTTCATTTTAATAACCATACCAATAGCATTCTCGTTCGGATTTCTTTGTGGAATAACAGCCACTATTTCAACCTCATCAATATCCTTTTGTTTTTTAAAAACTACTTCAAACATCTCAGATGCCTTTTTATGAATTTCATGTCTCGTCTTTCGCCGATTAACCTTCATAACCGCATCGAACTCAATTCTCAAGCTGTATCTTCCAGTTTCATGACCTTCTCTATCGTAAAGCGGATCTAAGGGATGGATTCTGACCATATCACTATTTTCAGTCGTAATACACACCATCCATCTGAGTCTTGTTTCGAATCTTCCGAATCACTTAATTTAAATCTGATTTCTTTTGAGAAAGCTATGTTCTTTCTTCTAATATCAATTACATATTATATCTATCAGTATACTTCACGAAGGCTGTAAGAGGGCTATAATTAATTATTAACTATTGCATTTGCGGTAATATATACTGAAAAAATCAAATTAGAGTAGCATCTGGTCATGAAAACGAGTATCCAACATGATAGCGAAGGGACAAACCCTCTGATAAGATATGAACGAATAGATACAAGACTTTATCAGGAGACCATAGCTGCTAAAGCTCGACTTAGAAACACACTTGTTGTTCTTCCAACTGCTCTCGGAAAGACTGTTATAACGGCACTCGTTGCCGCACATTTTCTATTCAATCAAAAACAGACCAGCATTCTAATGATGGCCCCTACTAGACCTTTGGTACTTCAACATCATCAATCCTTCCTTGAAATCCTAAAGATACCTGACGATGAGGCTATTGTTCTTACAGGCAAGATAGCGAATAGAAATCGAGAGGCAATCTGGAGGGGTAAAAACCGCCTCTTCTTCGCAACACCTCAAGTTGTGAAGAATGATCTTATCCGAAAATATATAGACTTGAAACAGTTCAGCCTACTTGTCTTTGATGAATGCCACAGGGCTACAAGAGATTATGCATATACCTATGTTGCGAAAAAGTATATGGAGAGAGCCCCATGGCCGATAATATTAGGAACCACTGCTAGCCCTGGAGCTGAAAGAAAACGTGCCGAAGAGATATGTAGAGCTCTCTTCATAGAGCAAATAGAATATAGAACTGAAGAAGATGTTGATGTTGTACCATATATAAATCCAGTACAGACAGAATGGAAATTCGTTGAATTACCTGAAGAATATTTGAAAATCAAGTATGATCTTAGAGAACTTATAAACGAAAGACTCAGCTGGCTTCGTAGACTAGGTTACTTGCAAAAAAATATAGCCTACACAACAAGACGAGATTTATTAGAGATAGGAGAATCTCTGAGAAGCAAAATTTCTCGAAGCTCTGAAACAAGTAAAGGCCCAATATTTAGTGCGATAGTAGCACAATCAGCCTCCCTAACACTGTTCCATGCTCTCGAGCTTCTCGAAACACAAGGGATCAATATTCTAGCACATTTTATAGATAAGATAGAATCAACAAACAACTCAAAGAGAAGTTATCGAACAATCGTCAAGCACCACAAATTTCAGACACTGAAAAAAAACATAGATGAGTCGAAAAATATCCATCACCCCAAAATAGACTTACTATTAGACGAGATTAAGCAGCAATTTATCCGCAAACCAGCTTCTCGAATCATAGTTTTTACGCAATACAGAGACACTGCAAAAGATCTAGTTCGAGTATTAAATGAAAGTCTTGAAGTGAGAGTTGAAAGATTTGTTGGACAAGCAACCAAGGATAAAGACATTGGGTTAAGTCAGGATGAGCAAACAGAAATTCTTAGAGATTTTGATTCTGGAGAAATTAAAATCCTTGTTGCAACCTGCGTCGCTGAAGAAGGTTTAGACATACCTAGCGTGGAGCTTGTAATTTTCTACGAACCTGTCCCAAGCGAGATTCGTCATATCCAAAGAAAAGGACGGACAGGAAGAAAAGCAGCAGGTAGAGCGATCATCTTAGCAGCAAAAGACACTTTCGATATTGCATATGTTTATGCAAGCAAGAAGAGAGTCGAAAAAATGCATAAAATCACACGCCTTCTCAATCAAGATCTAAAACCATTGATCCGATTAGGGCCAAAGCCTGAAGAGATGCCACTTACTAACGACGAATTGAAAACATTCGAAATGAAAGCTGAGGAACGCGATCATGGTAATACAGTCGAACCAATACCAAAGAATGAAGGTAAAAGATTCCTAGCCGAGGTTAATAGGGCATCAAGAAGTATATTATCTGAAACTATGAAAATTGGACATAAAGGAGCCAATATCGAAAGCATAACAAATAATCTTACTTTAGATGGCATATCACCAAATGCTGTCATGGCCGCGATAAACAAACTTGAGGATTCAGGCCATATAATGAGACTCGGCTGGGACCGTGTCGCCTCAATAAAGGTTGCCTCAAGACAAGATCATTCTCAGAGTAGAAATGAAAAAGATGTTTTTAAGATAATAGTTGAGACAGTCTACCCCGGAAGAGTCATCGCATGGATAAATGACCGTTGGAGAGCCAGAATCCTGCCAGAGGACTTTGAAGGACCACCAACTCTCCTAAAAAAAGATTCAACATTTATAGCACGTGGCACTCTATACCGAGATAACGGCATCCTCTGCTTTAGAGTTACAGAAATACTAGGATTAACTTGACTAATTGACTGAAACTATAGCATTAATAAGCTGGCAAGATCGCCTTACTGTGATATCTTTAGGTGTACGAGATGCCAATGAAAAAAGGTGATTTTGCACTAATAGATTTCACAACTAAGATAAAGGAAAATAGTGAGATCATAGAAACAACCTTAGAAAAGGTAGCAAAAGAAGCGAAAATACATCAAAGTGAAAACATTTACGAGCCCATGTTCATCGTTGTCGGCGAAAAAGAAGTCCCAGAAGGATTGGATGAAGCTCTACTGAATCTTGAACCAGATAAGGAGATAACAGTTGAGGTCACTCCCGAAAAAGGGTATGGTCAACGAGACTCATCTAAAATGCGGCTAATACCTATGAAGCGTTTTAGAAATGAACAGACCAACCCAGTTCCAGGCGCCCGAGTACAAATAGATGGAAGATCTGCACTTGTAAGATCTGTAGGTGCTGGAAGAGTTCAAGTTGATTTTAACCATCCCTTGGCTGGCAAGACACTGATCTACGACGTGAAACTTCAAAGGATTATTGAAACAAATGATGAAAAGATCAAAGCAATTCTGCATAGAAGATTACCGATGATTGCGGCTGACAAATTTAAAATCAATTTAACTCAGAACGAGTGTACAATGGAGCTCCCAGAGGATGCTTTATTCATTGAAGGACTACAACTCGCAAAAAAGGCGATATCAAACGATATACAGAAATTCTTGCCTGAAACAAGCACAATATCCTTCCTAGAGATATTTAGGAAACCTCGTCCTGCATCTGAAGAGAAACCAAAAGAAGCTGAACCCCCAAAGGACACGGCAAAGACCCCTTAACTTTATCCACCTTGCATCTATCACCTTTAGTTAGACCTGAAGGGAAACATCTATTCCAATGATTACAATCCCACTTATCGCATTCATGTTTCTCATACTTTATTAACGCGCCACTAATTGCGGTTTTAGAAAATATCGCTGCATCAATAAGCGGTTCACTTACCTCAACAACAACAGCTTCCTCAGAATGGAGAATACAAGGGAAACTCTTATCAGAAATCTTCACAATCTCATATAGCCTACCAGGCTTCAAATTTCCTACACAAACTTTTTTAACACTGCAACCTGAGCAGAGTCCTGCTTCACCTTCAAACAGAAATCTAAACCCCTTTCGCGCTTGTTTTTTCCCAATTAGTGTAACTTTTTGCAACATGCTTCAACTTCCACGAAAGATTTTTAAGTTGTTGAGGTTTGTGAGATAACAATCGCCAAGGCATCTTGAGCGATTCTTCTGAGACTACCTTGAAATTTATTGAGGGCATTCATATATGTATCCCGTATCAAAAGAACTTAATGAAAAGATTGCAAAAGGAACTACTACGATAGGAGTTGCCTGCAAAGACGGTGTCGTCTTAGCAACCGATACTAGAGCGACAATGGGTTATTTCGTTGCACATAAAAATGCAAAAAAGGTTTACCCAATTGCAGATCATATCGGTATGACTATTGCAGGTTCAGTTGCCGATGCTCAAGCTATGGTAGACATTTTGAAAGCAAACTCAAGGATCTATAATTTACAGAATGGAGTAGTTATGCCTGTCAGAGCTGCCTCGAGACTAGTTGCAAACATACTCTTCTCTTCAAGATCAATGCCATTCATATTACAAGCTCTAATAGGCGGTGTTGACAACACAGGGCCCAAAATCTTTTCACTTGATCCCTTAGGAAGCCTCACTGAAGAGACATGTGTTTCTACAGGCTCTGGTTCGCCCATCGCATATGGTGTCCTTGAAGCCCAATTCAAAGAAGGAATGTCTATAAAAGAGGCCATTCCAATAGTATTGAAAGCCATAACTTCTGCTATGAAAAGAGATGCTGCTAGCGGAGATAACTTCGATATCGCTATAATTACGAAAGACGGTTACAGAGAACTAAGTGAAGAAGAGAAGAAAACACTCGTTTCTAAAAACTGAAGATAATCTACGGTATCTACCATCAGAGTGAATCTAAGTGCCAAAGACCCTCAATAGTAACAATCCGAAAATTAGTAACCATTCGAAAATTATGTCGGTCATATTGGAGAATATGCCAAAAGAGGCGGAAGTTACCAGAATCGAATTTGAGGGCCCGAGACTTGCCATATATGTTAAGAATTTGAATCTTCTCGTCGAACAGAGCCATCTAGTAACCGATATAGTCAACCTCATACACAAACGCATAGTAATCCGTTCGGATCCCTCCATCAGAAAGGCTGAGAAGAAAGCTGAAGAGATTATTACAAAATTCATGCCTACAGACGCTGCTATTACATCAATAAATTTCGATCCTAGTCTAGGCGAAGTAATAATAGAAGCAAAGAAACCTGGTCTAGCTATTGGAAAAGACGGACTTATACTACAAGAGGTAACAAAAGCCACAGGATGGCGGCCTCGAGTTCTGAGAGCCCAACCACTTCCATCAAAAATTATCGCAACAATGAGACATATGACATACACCGAGAGTGCAGAGAGAAGCCGAATCCTTCGCGAAGTTGGTGAGAGAATATTTAGACCAACCCTGAGTAAAGTGAATAACATTAGAATCACTCCACTCGGAGGTTCACGCGAGGTTGGACGCTCATGCATAATGATTGAAGCTAATGAAAGCACAGTACTCTTGGATTGTGGAATAAATCCAGGATCACAGGATCCTAACCGTGCCTATCCAAGACTAGACTTGGACGAGTTTAATATCGAGAAGCTTGATGCGGTCATAATATCTCATTCACATCTAGATCACTGCGGATTGGTGCCATTCCTTTATAAATATGGATTTGATGGACCAGTCTATTGTTCGGAACCAACTTCCGTATTAATGACCCTCCTGCAACTCGACTATCTAGATGTGGCCAGTAGAGAAGGAGGATACGCCCCATTTGATCAGAAGAATGTACGCGAGGTCGTTATGCATACAATACCACTAAAATATAACGTCGTCACAGACGTCGCTCCAGACATGAAATTGACTCTTCATAATGCAGGTCATATTTTGGGCTCGTCAATGATCCATCTTCACATTGGAGAAGGACTCCATAATATTGTATATACAAGTGATTACAAATTTGGAAGAACTATGCTTCTTGAGCCGGCCTCGTTAATCTTCCCTCGTGTAGAGACTCTAATAACTGAATGCACTTATGGCGGACCGAAGGATTTGATGCCAAATCGAATGAATGCTGAGAGCAAATTAGTTACAACAGTAAATGAGGCGTTCAAGAGAGGTGGTAAGGTTTTGATACCTATGCCCGCTGTTGGTAGATCTCAAGAGATAATGATGGTTCTTGATAATCACATGAAGAATGGGACTATGATGGAAGCCCCAATCTACATAGATGGAATGATATCTGAAGCAACAGCAATCCACACAGCATTTCCAGAGTATCTATCAAGAGAGATTAGGGATAAGATACTCCATCAAGATGTTAATCCATTCCAATCAGACTATTTCGTAAATGTGAATCATCCTAGTGAACGTGAAGAGATTGTTGGCGGAGGCCCCTCAGTCATACTTGCAACTTCAGGTATGCTTGAAGGCGGTCCTGCAGTACAGTATCTTAGACAAATTGGCACAGATGAGAGGAATACTCTAATCTTTGTCAGTTATCAGATCGACGGAACCTTAGGCAGCCGAATAAGAAACGGTATTAGAGACATAACACTCTTTGGACCAAATGGCAAAGCTGAGGCAGTTAAGCTCAAAATTAATATTGAGTCCCTTGAAGGATTCTCAGGACACTCGGATAGAAATCAAATAATAGAATTTGTTAGAAAAATATCTTCCAGACCTTCAAAAGTTATAACGAATCACGGAGAACAGAGAAAATGCGATCATATCGCAGGAGGAATCTCAGCGTTATTTAATATCGAGACAATCGCACCAGAAAATCTAGAAACCATCAGATTAAGATAGTCGGATCCAAAAATTACCCGCTTGAAATAATTCTGGTTGAAGAAAATTTTCCTACTAAAATTTAACATTAAATACTAAATCCCTTTAGAAACCTCATATATGTCATCTCCAACATAATGAAGAGTTCTAATTATTTTTCCTTGATTCATCTTAATGATTTCCTTAGAATTGAATAGCGCCTCACCAATTGCAATGCCTTTTCCATATTTTTCGTCAACAATCAAAACTAAACCACCTTTAGAGAATTCATCCGCTACTTTCTGTACACCTGGAGCCATCACATCCGCACCATTACAAAGATGTGGAACTGCTCCCATATCAACTATGATCTTTGGAGCTGATGAAATATATCGCTCAAAAAAAAGAGTTGGAATCAATTTATCTTCAGATCTGAAAAGGAGCGGCTTACCCTCAAATAAATAAAGATTCCCAACGTCGGTAACAATGATTTCGATTCGCGTCCTTTTCTCATCAAATCCCAATTCATTCTTGAACTTGTCGATCTCCGGAAAAATTTTCTTGATTTCACTTTTTTTTAGCATCCGTCTAGGATAATTCAAATCATCACCGAGATCTAAAGACAATCCTTAAATGACGCATTCAAACCCTTAAAGATAGACTTTGGCAAGTGTGGAGAAATCATGTCCGAGATCGCCAATAAAATCTTTGAAGAGAGCCTCAACAAGATAGTTCTTGTTCAGTTGAAAGGAGGCAGGACCGTAAGAGGGAAACTCTACAGTTATGATCAACATATGAATTTAGTAATGGAAGATACCGAAGACATCACTGATGTTGACAAAGCGAAGAAACTGGGTACGCTTATTGTAAGAGGAGACAATGTTGTACTTATTAGCCCTCCTCCAACACATAAGAAACAATAGCTAACTCGACGATAAGGAAATTATTTATTCAAAAAATATATCTGGCACCTGTTGAGAGGATGAAATCATGGGAAAGGGAACTCCGTCACTAGGCCTGAAAGGCAGATCAAAATCACACATAGTGTGCCGTAGATGTGGCAGACACTCTTATAGTCTTTCTAATAGAAGATGCGGTGCATGTGGTTACAACTCATCAAAACGTATTAGAAGTTATTCATGGCAGAACAAGAAGCTTAATCGAACGAGATTAGTCTGAAAAGATAAGTGTGCACGTCAGATTAGACATTATCTGCAGAAGTATTGGTAAGTCAGACTACTGTTTGAATTACGTTACATAATGAGAATGAAAGAATTCTAATTATTAAAAGTTCAAACATTTACTAGTATAGCAGGTCAGTCAATGGGCCGGTCGTCTAGTCTGGATGCAGAATATGCAGGGCAATTTAGGATACCTGCCTGACACGCAGGTGGTCGAGGGTTCAAATCCCTCCCGGCCCACCATCTTATTCGATTTTCCTTCGTCACCACGCGCATCTAACCAGAATAGGCAATATTTGAATTGGCGCTTTCCACTTACCAGACAAGAAAAGTTTATCTGTTAAGTGTGGAGAGTCGATATTTGCATAATTATAAGGTGTATAGAAATTGTCGAATTTAACAGGCCAACCAATAATAATCCTTAAGGAGGGCACCTCGAGGACAAGAGGCAAGGAAGCTAAACGGTCAAACATAACGGCGGCAAAGATAATCGCCGAAGTTGTCAAATCAACTCTGGGACCCAGAGGAATGGACAAAATGCTTGTTGATAGCCTAGGAGATGTCACCATTACTAATGATGGTGCAACAATCCTTGATGAAATCGATGTGCAGAATCCTGCTGCCAAGATGATGGTGGAGATTGCCAAAACACAAGATGATGAAGTTGGAGATGGAACAACAACAGCCGTTGTCCTTGCGGGTGAACTACTAAAAAACGCCGAGGAACTAATTGACAATAAGATTCATGTAACAACGATTATTTCCGGATACAAGAAAGCAGCAGACCAGACTATGATAATTCTTGACGAAATTTCGAAGCCGGTAGACCTCGACGATAAGGTAACACTCAAGAAAGTAGCTATGACGGCTTTACATAGCAAGAACATCGGAGGGGCGCGAGAACATTTTGCGGAAATTGCTGTTGATTCCATGAAACAGGTCACAGAACAGAGAGGCGAGAGATTAATGGCAGACGTAGACAATGTTCAATTGGTAAAAAAGATTGGAAAGAGCGTCCTTGACACACAACTAATCAAAGGCATAATAATTGATAAAGAGATAGTGCATCCTGGGATGCCCAAGAGCATAAAGAGCCCCCAAATAGCGTTACTCAACGTGGCACTTGAGGTTGAGAAAACAGAATTTAGTGCAGAGATTAGGATAACCGACCCTGAACAGATGCAAGCATTCCTAGATGAAGAGACAAACATTCTCAAAGAAATGGTTGATAAAGTGAAATCTTCTGGCGCAAACGTACTCCTCTGCCAGAAAGGAATAGACGACGTCGCCCAACACTTCCTAGCCAAAGAAGGTATAGTAGCTGTAAGAAGAATAAAAGAATCAGACATGGAGAAGCTAGCTAGAGCAACTGGCGGAAAAATAGTCACAAACATAGGAGGACTATCCAAGAAAGAGCTTGGCGAGGCAGGACTTATGGAAGAGAAGAGAATAGGTGAAGATAAAATGGTATTTATTGAGGAATGCAAGAATCCACGTTCAGTTAGCATACTGATAAGAGCAGGACTTGAGAGATCTGTTGACGAAGCTGAACGAGGTCTAAATGATGCACTCTTTGTCGTCAGCGACATAGTCAGTAAGAATAAGATTGTAGTTGGAGGCGGTGCGACGGAAGTCGAAGTCGCCAAGAAAATTAAAGAATATGCTCCCAAGATTGGAGGCAGAGAACAAATGGCAATTGAGAAGTTTGCTGACGCGCTCGAATCAATACCCAAATATTTAGCTGAGAACGCAGGACTCGACCCTGTCAACATAATGGTTGCACTAAAGGCAGCACACGCCGAATCCACTGGTCAGACTACTGGCGTAGACGTATATTCGGGAAAGACTAAAGACATGTTGAAAGAGGGAATTATCGAGCCGATCAGAGTCAAAGAACATGCTATAAGATCTGCTGTGGAGTCAGCCTCAATGATACTAAGAATAGATGATATAATAGCAGCAGGAAAGAGCGCAGCCCCACCACCAGGTGGTGGCATGGGCGGGCCACCCGGCATGGGCGGGCCACCCGGCATGGGCGGAATGCCACCCGGCATGGGCGGAATGCCACCCGACATGGGTGGAATGATGTAATAAGAGGTGAAAATAAATGACTGAAGCGATAGCAGCAAGAATTGGTGGACAACCAGTTTTGATTTTGAAGGAAGGGACAGACAGGAGTGTAGGTAGAGAAGCTCAACATTCCAACATTCAGGCAGTACGAGCGATTGCTGAAGCAGTCAAATCTGCACTAGGACCAAAAGGCATGGATAAGATGCTTGTCGCTAGTTTCGGAGATGTCACAATAACAAATGATGGCGCGACAATTCTAAAAGAGATGGATGTACAGAATCCAGCTGCCAAAATGATGGTTGAGGTTGCCAAAACACAAGACCAAGAAGTCGGAGATGGTACTACAACATCGGTAGTGCTTGCGGCGGAATTATTGACTAAAGCCGAGGAACTAATAGACAAGGATGTTCATCCAACAATTATAGTTGATGGCTACAGACAAGCAACTGAAAGAGCTCTAGAGGTTTTGGATGAGATCGCCATAAAAGTTGAGCCAAATGATAAAAAGGCTCTTCGAGATGTAGCAGTTACATCTCAAGCCAGTAAATTATTGTCGGAGAATGCTGACTACGTAGCCGATATTGCGATCGATGCAATCCTCCAAGTTGCGGAACAAACTCCTGAAGGATGGAGAGCTGATGTTGAAGACATCAAAGTCGAGAAAAAAGCTGGCGGCTCTCTAGCAGATACAAAACTGATCAACGGATTAGTGATAGACAAGGAAGTCGTACACTCTGGAATGCCCAAAAGCATTAAGAATCCAAAAATAGCACTTTTGAATTCTGTCCTTGAAGTAGAGAAGACCGAATTTGATGCAAAAATCAACATCCAGAGACCTGAACAGATGAAAGCCTTTCTTGATGAGGAAG
>Ga0114921_10001405_pt1 | contig 11050 bp, 9 predicted proteins | sample BentaG_FD_87016 | JGI IMG/M metagenome (GOLD analysis project Ga0114921, IMG submission 87016) | Deep subsurface microbial communities from South Atlantic Ocean to uncover new lineages of life (NeLLi) - Benguela_00093 metaG | ecosystem: Environmental > Aquatic > Marine > Oceanic > Sediment ...
TAGATATCAGTACTATATCTGTTATATTCGAGGTCTGGCTGTGAGACAGTAAATGCAACTTTGCTCCCATCGGGTGATATCCTCGGGTCCGTTATGCTCTTAATCTTAAAGGCATCAACACAATTCATACATTTTTTATGAAGATTTTCCTTATCCAAATCATTCACCAACAAAAATAATTACTGAACATGTATTTAATTGCATGCGCACACGATTTTGTACATTAGTTAATAGGATTATTTCTACATTAGATGACAGGCTACTTTGTGATTACTCTCTACTTCTACTAAACTTGGCTCTTCTCTTTTGCAGATTTCCATCGCATATGGGCATCTCGGACGGAACCTGCACCCAGGTGGAAGATCTATGGGGCTGGGGATCTCTCCTGAAATCACTACCTTGCTCTTCCGAGCTGTTGGGTCAGGAACAGGCACTGCTGCGACCAAGGCTTTAGTGTAGGGGTGTAAAGGATTTTTCAATAGCTCTTCTGTCGTGGTCTCCTCTGCGAACTTTCCTAAGTACATTATTGCTGTTCTGTCGCATACCTGCCTAGCTGTGGCTAGGTCATGGGTAATGTAAAGGTATGAGATGCCCATCTCATCCCTCAGCTTGAACATCAGTTTAAGTATCGATGACCTTATAGAGACATCTAGCATCGAGACGGGCTCATCAGCGACGATGAATTCGGGGTTTAGTATCATGGCCCTTGCTATAGCCACCCTCTGTCTCTGACCTCCACTCAACTCATGCGGAAACCGGTAGAAGAACTCTTCTGGAGGCGTTAGTTCGACTGTTTTAAGGGCGTTGGCCACCAATTCCTCCTCGTTTCCTATTTTATGGACGACCAATGGCTCTGCGACGAAGTCGAATATGTTCATCTTCGGGTCCAGAGACTCGTAGGGATCCTGAAAGATGATCTGAGCCCTTTTACGGAGCTCATTCAGCTCCCTCTTCGTCAAGGCGAATACATCTTGTTTCCCCAGATGGACCTCCCCCGCGGTCGGCTCCAGCAGTCTCAGAATTACCCTCCCCGTTGTGGTCTTGCCGCATCCGCTCTCCCCGGCCAATCCATAGATTTCACGCTTTTTAATGTCGAAGCTGATCCCATCGACGGCCTTCACGTATCGCTTCTCCCTTGAAATGAGACCATGGAGTAAGCCAGTTCTTACGGGGAACCACTTCCTTAGGTTGCGAACTCTAACTATTATTTCTTCGGATGACAAGCTACGAAGTGCCCCCTTTTTATTTCCACGATTTCTGGCTCCTCCTTCCTGCAGATTTCCTCTGCGTATGGGCATCTTGGGTGGAACCTGCACCCGGCGGGGGGGGAGATAAGGTTAGGAGGGCTTCCGGAGATGGGTTCGAAACCCTTCTTCTCCCCGCTGATGCTCGGGAAGTTGGCTATGAGGCCCTGGGTGTAGGGGTGTTCAGGATGCTTGAAGATGGCCACGATGTCCGCCCGCTCCACGATCTTGCCGGCGTACATGATGGCTGCCTTGTTGCAGGTGTCTGCTATCACCGAGAGGTCGTGGGTTATCATTATCATGGACAGCCCCAGCTTCTCTCTGAGGCTTCTCATCAGCTCAAGTATCTGAGCCTGAACTATCACGTCGAGAGCTGTCACAGGCTCGTCAGCTATGACAAGATCTGGGTTACAGGCCAGGGACATGGCGATTATAGCCCGCTGCTTCATACCTCCACTGAACTCGTGCGGGTAGTCTCTGGCTCTGTCTGGGTTGATTCCAACGAGGGAGAAGAGTTCCTCGACCCTCTCCCATGCAGACGCCTTGGCGATGTCCTCATGGGTTAGGATGGCCTGTCTGATCTGGTCTCCAACCCTGAACACGGGGTTGAGGGCGTTCATGGCGCCCTGAAAGATCATCGACATCCGCTTCCATCTGAATTCTTTCCTAAGCCTTTCCTCATCGATTGTAAGGAGATCAACGTCTCCAAAGAGTATTTTTCCGGAGAGGACTTCGGCATTCGATGGGAGAAGATGCATTATGGTCAGGGCGGTGGTTGTTTTTCCACAGCCACTCTCGCCGGCCAGCCCTAGGGCGTCTCCCTTATCTAGCTGGAGGCTGACGTCGTCCACGGCCTTGACTGCCCCCCCTCGTGTGGTGAAATACGTCTTCAGATTCTGGACATCAAGCAAAGATATATTTTATCATCTCCTCCTGATCCTTGGGTTTACAATCTGGTCGAGTGCGTAGCCCACGAAGGTGAAGGCCAGCACCACGAGTGTTATGCAAAAGCCTGGTGTGAGAAGGTACCAGTAGAAGTTCGAGAATAGAGCGCCAACGCTGAACGCGTAGTGGAGGGTCATGCCCCAGCTGAGATGCGTGGGGTCGCCTAAGCCGAGGAAGCTCAGACTGGATGCCGATAGGATCGAGCTGCCGACCCTCAAAACCATCTGGGCGACGATCAACGGGAGAACGTTCGGCAGGATGTGTCTACCGATGATCCGGGCGTCCGAGGCTCCGATGGCTCTCGCCGACTCGATGAATGGTTTCTCCTTCAACGATAAGACCTGAGCTCTGAGGACACGGGCCGTGCCGGTCCAACCGAGTATTCCGATCACGAATATCATGTTCCAGAAGGTAGCGCCTAGGATGGAAGCCAAGACGATCATCAAGGGTAGGCCCGGAATCACCAGCAGGACATCTGTGAACCTCATGAGCAGCTCCTCCGTCCTTCCGCCGAAGTAACCGGCGGAAACGCCTATCAGCGTCCCAATCAGAGCGGTCATTAAGGTTGCCAGAGATCCTATCGTCAAAGAGACTCTGCCGCCATGGATGATTATCGATAGCATATCTCTTCCAAGCTCGTCTGTGCCCAGTACATATTTGGAGCTAGGGGGCTTGAGTATAGCCTTCCTGTCTCCCTGCATGGGCCCAACCGGGAAGGGTGCCAACACCTCTGCGAAGGCTGAAATGAATATGAAGAACAACAAAATAGATAAGCCGAGGAGCCCTAATTTACTCTCCATATACTGGCCCCAGAACTTTCTGATGCTTTTCTCGTAGCCTTTCAACTTTATTCTCTGCATCATCGAACCTCTCTTACGCTTACTCGTACCTCACCCTGGGGTCAAGATACCCATAGATTACTTCCGCTAAAAAGTTAGCTAACACCGCTGAGATGGTTATGATAATGAACACTCCCTGTAGCACCGGGTAATCCTCCTGCATGACAGATCTGAATATCAACAGCCCGACCCCGGGCCAGGAGAACACGGTCTCGGTCGTGACTGCTCCACCGATTATGAAGCCAAGCCTCATCATTATTATGGTGACCAAGGGCAGCATCGCGTTCCTCAGGACGTTACGGAACAGGATGGTGCGATTAGGCACGCCGATGGCCCTAACAGTCATAACGTAGTCCTCTGAGAAGACATCCAGCAACGAGTTCCTCGTTATAAGGAACAGACTCCCGATATTGCCGACTCCCAGGGTCATCATCGGAAGGAAGAGGTGGTGTAAAACATCGGCGACGTATGAGAACATGTTTGGATGCTCCAGCCATGGTGTGGATATGCCGATCACGGGAAATAGGTCGAGTTGGACTGAGAAGTAGAGGATAAGGAGGCCGCCCAGCCAGAAGATGGGCAGAGCGTGGAGCGTCAGGCCAAAAACAATCAATGAGATGTCGATTTTGCTCCCCCTCCTCCAGGCGGCTACCAACCCAGTTATGATGCTCAATATAACCGTGATGATAAACGATGAGAGCAACAGCAAAACGGTGTTCGGAATCCGCTCAACGATGAGGTCGAGCACGGGTCTCTGGTAGATGAACGAGATCCCCAGGTCCCCTTTGAGTAATTGTTGGATGTATCTCAAGAACTGCACATGGAGGGGCCTGTCTAGACCAAATTTATGTAGAATTATCCTTCTCGTCTCATGGGTCATTCTAGGCGAGATCATCATCGCGGTAGGGTCCCCTGGCATGACCCTGAAAAGGAAAAAGTTGATAACGGTCACAATACCGATCAGAACGATCGCGTTGACCCCTCTCTTGATGGCCACTGTTCCTATACCCATGCTCCTCCCCTCGATACAAGCCGTATGACGTTCTAGCAGGCTTAAAATTTTTAACCTTTTCCATGTAATTGAAAAAAAGAGTGGGGATAGGATTTTTTTAACTTCGCGAGCGCATGTAGAGGGCTGCCGCCACTATTATGATGACGATTAATGCGCCTACATAGTACATGGTGTAGTCTGGCTTAGGAGGTGGCGTAGGCGTAGGCTCCGCGGCCTCACCCACGCTCGAGGTTTCAGTGCTACTGACGCACGCGGCGTAATCAGCGCTACCGAGGTATTCGGCCTTGAAGATGGTATCTCCAGCCGTCTCGGGTAAGTATGTAATGCTGGCTTTGCCGTCTGAGCCCGTCCTAGCCGCGCCGAAGATGAGGCCTCCGGCTGAGAAGTCGACGTAGACCCCTTCCACGGGCGCTCCATCCTCGGTCGTTACGGTCGCTGAGATCTTCATAGATTCATCTGTCGCCCCGGTGCTGGGCACAGAGAGGGTTACCAGGGTTTTGGTAGCCGCTATCGCGCCCTTCAGATGCAGTTTCATGAAGCCTATCATATCCAGGTAGGATAGGGGTCCGAATGGCATGGCGTTTACGAATCCTTCAAACTTCTCAGCATCGACCGCAAACAACGAATGAGGCCTTATGATGAGGGCATTTGGACATTCCTGCGCTATGATCATCTGCATCTCATAGAGGATCTCGCGGAGACTCTCCGGATCTGCCTCCGATGCCGCTTCCATGTCTAATGCGTCAAGCGTGGCGTTGCTCATTCCTCTGATGTTGAGTCCGCCAACCCCAGCCATGGGAGTCGTATACCAGCTGAGCATCTCCCCCGGCCAGGCGGTATCAGGCGTCCAACCTGACCTATAAAAATCGAAGTTGTGCTCTATCATCAACTTATCCCAGAAGGCCATGCCAGATCCGGCCTCTAACTCCGTGTTTATCCCGACCTCCTTGATGCATTCGGCGATTATCTCAGCCTGTCTGAAGTAGATGTCGGTGCTGCTGCAATCCAGCACTGGTTTCAAGGGGCTGCCATCCGGGTAATCCCTCCAGCCGTCGCCGTCCTGATCGATGTACCCCGCCTCGTCAAGTAGTTCAGCCGCTTTGGTGAGGTCGTACTCGTATACAGGGGCGTCTGGGTTGATCCAATCGCCGTACGCCGGTGGCAGATGGTGAAGATTCTTATACGCGTAGCCAAAGTAGATGGTCTCTATCAGAAAATCTCGGGGTATGCAGTGAGCTAGGGCGCGTCTCAATGCCTTATCGCTGAACGGAGGCCTACGGCAGTTGAATCCAATCTCTGTGAAACCAGCAGCTTCGGTTTTGAAGACCTTCTTCCCCGGAAGGCCTAGGATCTTCGCCACGTCGGCCGGCCTTATTCCGACTACGTCAACTTCGCCCTTCTCGAAGGCCATGAGCCGCATGTCGTGTTCCGGGATGACCACGAAGTATAGGCTGTCAATGTAAGGTCTTCCACGCCAGTAGTTCTCATTGGCCTCTAACTTCAGATACTGTCCTGCTACCTGCGCGCCAAACTTGAAAGGACCAGATCCCGTTAATCCAGCCCCTTCAGTGGGGGTGTAGGTAAAGGGGTCTTCTACACCCTCCCACTCCGACTTCTTGACGATGACCACGCGGGAGCAGAGCCTCTCTATAAAGCTGGTGCCCACCTCTCTGTTACAGTTGAATACGACCGTGTAAGGGTCTGGCGCCGTGATGTGATCTATGGCATCACCGTCTGGACCAACAACATAAGGCGTCTCGTGCTCCAAGGAGTATTCGTAGGTGAACTTAACGTCCTCCGCTGTCACGGGGTCGCCGTCGTGCCAGGTAGCATTATCAACCAGATGGAATGTTACGATTGTCCCATCCGCTGAAAACTCCCAGCTCTCAGCCAACCACGGTATAGGTCTCCAGTACTGATCGGTTATGACCAAGCGATCATACATCAGCGCGAATATGCGCAGGTTGATGTTCCAAATGTTTGTCAAGGGTTGTATTGTAGGGTCCTGATCGTAGGGAAATCTCAGTGATCCCCCATACTCGTACTTCTGCTCAGCCGTCGCCACTGCGATGGTAGATGTTGTCAGCAATGCGATTGTCGCTAGAATCCCAATTATACTTAGCTTCTTCGACATTTCTCTTACCACTGTAACCTTACCTTATTAGTTTAAAAAATTAACCCCTTCGGAAACGTTCATTTACACCCTCTACATGTGCCCTCATCCAGCAAATGAGAGGTATATCGAACTCTTCGCGTGAATAGCTTCAACCACATACGCATACAAAAAAATTCGTGGCGTGCGGTTGTAGGGCAGGATTTTAGGCCTACTCTGGCCTCACGTGCTGTGGACAAACAGCACAAGGGAGGCAAGAGTAAGCCTGAGAGAAGATACGCAGATCCCCCATATAGACCTAGCTGAACTGGCCGAACAAGCCAGAACCAGCTCAAGGAGAGAACTCGTAAACCTCATCGAACAACGCCAGAAGAACCTCGTAGAAGGGCTATGCGGCCCCAGCTACAGCCGGGGCCACCCCTACAGGAGAGGCGGCTCCTACACCAAGAGCCTCGTCACATGCCTGGGCGAGATCAGGTTCAAAGCCAAGAAGATCATCAGGCGGATCGACGGCAAGACGTCTACCCCCATCCTGGAGGCCCTGGACATAAAGCGCAGAAAGTACTCCCGAGGCGTCAGGATGAGACTCGCCGAGTTCGCCTCGAAGATGAGCTTCGACGACGCCAGCCTCGAGTATGAGACTGCGACGGGCGTCCACGTCCCGAAGCGGACGATACACGGCTTCGTCGGGGAGATAGCCCCAAGGCTCCTGGAGGCCAGCAAGATGGCCGCCGAGGCCGAGATAGTCATCGGAGACTCCACCAAGGTCCGGGCCCAGGCCAGCAGGGAGATGAACGACGTGCGCGTGCTCATCTCCGGCGGCGGGCGGATGCTCGCCCTAGGGGTCAACGAGGAGTGGCCCAGGGCCGAGGCCGACGTCCTCGTCTCCGACGGGGAGCCGGGGCTGGTGAACGCCGTGGAGGCCAGAAGCCAGCAGCTCTGCGTCATCCACGCCCTGAAACACCTTCTCTTCACCCTGTGGAGGGAGGGCATGAGCCTGGAGGATAGACACGAAGCCCGAGAAGCGGTCAGGAACGTCATCTTCCCCCTCGTCTACTCCGCTGGGAGGCATTCTGAGGATGGGGAGAGGCTCCGAGGCAGGATAGATGAGGCACTGAGAGAGCTTCGCGAGGTGGCCCGCGGATTGAGAGTCCGAGGCTACCCCAAGGCCGCCGGCTTCCTAGAGAGGAACGCGCGGTTCATGGTCACCTTCGCCGAGCTGGCCCTGGAGGGAGTGGAGATACCGTACACCACGAACCGCATCGAGAGGCTGATGGGCGAGGTGTCCAAACGGTGCAAGCACAAGTGGATGCACTGGTCGACAGACGGATTGAAGAATATCCTCATCTTGGTTCTCGTGCGGTACACCGACGATGCGTTATACGAGGGCTTCAAGAACGCTTATATCCACAACGAGGCATTCACCTGATGTCTGCAGCGGAATTCTGCCCTGCAACCGCACAGCACCAAAAAATTTTAGCTCCATCGGGTAAGATACTCTAACCTGAAGAACCTAATTTAAAAAAGGGGATAGAGTCAGCGGCGTGCAGCGAGCATCCGCATCAAGGTGGGTGTGCCCCCGAGGGAGATGGCCGCTAGGAGGCCACGTGTGGACTCGGGATAATTGCTGAAGACGGCCTTCACCGTCCTGCCGTCGACGCGCTCGACGTAGGGGAGGACGGCGGCGGCATCCGCCATCGTCGAGTTCACGAATCTGAGCTTAACCTCCACGGGCTCCTCCACCCTGAAGGGCTCGATGCTGCCCGTGTTCGCCAGCGCTTCCGTCACAGTCCTCTTGATGAGTGCCCTCGCCCTCTTCGGGTGGAGGCACTTGGCGGCGACCCTGCTGACGCCCCACTTGACGACGGCGGCCCTGATGTTGGGTACGAAGCTCCTCGCCTCGGCGGCGACGGCGGCGTCGCCGGCGATGAAGACCGAGGGCACCCCATGCCAGCCGGCGAGGGCTGCGTTCAGCCCGAACTCCCCCGTCTCGCGGCCGTTGATGAAGACGCCGTCCACGGTTCCCCCCGAGATTGTGTGGGCGAGGACGCCGTTCTCCGTCCCCTTCATCGCGTGATAGCCGACGTAGAGGGCGGCGTCGAATCCGTCGCTGATCCCAGACATCATCAGATCCGGCTTCGGCGACCCCCTGATCAGGTGGGCGGCCTCGTGAACCTCCTCGGGCTGGATGTTCGTCATCCACCCGTGGGCGTCGGAGACCACGATCTCCTCGGCTCCGGCCTCCAGAGCCCCCTCGATGGCGGCGTTCAGGTCGCCAGCCATCAGCCTCCGCCCGACCTCGTACTCCTTCGGGTCGCTGCCGGTCATACCGCCACCGACGATGCCGCTGATCCCCTCCATGTCGATGGAGATGAAAAACTCCTTGGGCTTGTCAGACATGTTGTTTCCGACCTCTTCTGACCTAGGACCATATAAAACAGATCATGCCTCAGCCTCGCGTGCGGTGAAGGTCGTACTGGGGTGTGCCACCTTATTTGAGTCCCTTATAGAGGCCTATCGGTCGTAGTCTTCAAAGTAATATATTTCTCAACATTTGGCCTATGAAACAGCCCAAGAATCCAAGAGGAGCAATGATGATCAGAATACTCACTAAGATGCGCGAGAGATTGGCGACGATGATGATGGAGGCGACATCGATTGGGAGCACTCCTAGGAACGTCGGGAGGGGAAGAAAAAGGAAGATGATTACAACAGTGAGGAGAAGCGAAGGCAGCCAGCATCGAAACGCCTGTTCGAAACCATCAAGCAGAAGCGAGGCCTGTACCGCGATGATGAAGATCGCCAGGAACCAGACGGGGCCGCGCGGTCTTATGAGGATTAAGAAACCGATCTGACCCTGAACGAGCCCCCATCCAAGAGCAACTAATAGGGATCGGCCCCCAGCGCCCAAGGCTAATAACCTTATATGTTTGAGTCGATTGGATATATATCCCTTGCATGCTTAAACTTCAGTTTCTGATCAATATCGCTCGCCCGAAGCCGCAGTTGACGTAGCCCCAACCTCGCAGTCACACTATGAGCAACGGAAACAGATAAACGAACCAGAGAATGCATACAAATCTATAGAAAAACAAATATTAAATCTCTTCGTTCGATCTAATATAATGTGAGCAAAGGTAATTGGCGCATCAAGATGCTGGGCTGCCTATTCGCCGCGGCAATTGCAATCTCCTCAGGTGTCTTTTCACTGGAAGTATTTGACTACGTCGGAACCATCACCCTGTCGAGGCAGATCGATGTCTCTATTGTAGATATGGTGATAAGTCCTCTGGGGGAAGAGCTGCAGATAACCCTCATCTTCGTTATCGTCAACCCTACGGCATATTCTCGCATCAAGTTCCACTATATTTACTATCAGCTATATTTAAACATGAATGGAAGGGAGGAGTTGATAGGGGCAGCCACCTACTTCGCACACGAGCCACTCATGCCCCATAAGGAGGCCTCATACAAGTCTACCTTACATATTTCAAAGGATAAGAATCAGTACCTTTCAACATATGGCTCCACGTCTGAACTCCAATGGCGGATAAGATGCGTCATCCACCTTGAGACGCCGATGAAAAAATGCTATCAGACCTTGGATATTTTCACGACAAATACTTGCCCTCCATAGAAAGGATGTTCACTTAACATCCTTTGGATCAAGGAGGGCAATCTATATTCCCGGAATGATCTTGCAATACGCGGCCTCGTCGACCCGGTGACAAGGCTGCTCAGCGGGGGCGTCCATTGCTACTTCACCGGCTTCGAGTCGAAGGCCATCGGATACTGACGAATACTGGCATCCAGAACTAGGCACAGGACCAGAAGACGCCTCATTCTATAAAAAAAAACTACCAGGCCTCTCGTTTATAACAACGACGATAGACAGTATAAGAACAGTATAGTTTCAAAAACGAGGAAAAAAATAGGAAAGGTGCTCAATAAAAGGACTATAACAAGGCCTATTGTATCTCTCGCGCGTTGCAGTACTCTAGCTAGCTGAGAACTTGGATTTCCCTTGATCATAATCTCTGTCACCACTATGTATAGGTCGCTTGATATCAAAAGCTCTCGGGACCGACGGCTGTCGCCTATATAATACTGCCTTGAAATGTTTAAGCAAGTAACGATGGAGCTATCATACTCAGGGGCTTCCGTTATCCACTGGAGGGATTTCTGGTACGATGTCAACGTCATGTCGATTGGGAGCCAGCCCCAGGGCGGGATATATACCAGTGCCCATCCGTGCCATCCCATCCTTCTCTGCTCTGTGCGTAGGTGCCCACTCCAAGAGGATCTCACCCTCTCTATACCCTCGTTGAAGACGCACCCCGTCTGGAGGAGGGCGGGTATGCCTAGGGCTCTACACATGGTAACGAACAGGATAGACTGGTCATCGCAGTCTCCTTGCCTCCCCCCGAGGGTCTCGTTCGGGTAGCGGGGGACATTAAAGGGCTTGTAAGTGACGTTATCGATGAACCAGTCGACGAGCCGGATGACCATTCCCAGCACCGTGTTCTCCTCGGCTGTGAGCTTGCGAGCCAACTCCTCAACGTCCTTGTCTCCCAGGGTGAACGTCTCAGTCTCGAAGCAGAACTCCTCTGTGAGCCCCAGAGGAATATCTGAAAGCAAACCCGCTTCGGCGGAGTCGATCTCAGGGTTTGGCCGGTCGGTGGATTCGATTTTGTAGGTAACGGAGAAGACTAGGCTGGAGTGGGGAGAGATCTCAGCGGGCAGATCCAGGACCACAATCCCATTTCCATCGGCATCCTTGCGTTCTCGAGCTACGGCGTGGGTGGCGTTTATTATCCTAACCTTTTGCCACTTGTTGCTCAGGAACAGGGGAAAAGTCGCGTCGTCTTCTTTCAGGCTGTAGGGCTGATCTCCCCGA
>Ga0114921_10001406_pt1 | contig 11039 bp, 9 predicted proteins | sample BentaG_FD_87016 | JGI IMG/M metagenome (GOLD analysis project Ga0114921, IMG submission 87016) | Deep subsurface microbial communities from South Atlantic Ocean to uncover new lineages of life (NeLLi) - Benguela_00093 metaG | ecosystem: Environmental > Aquatic > Marine > Oceanic > Sediment ...
CCAAGATGGGCACCCACCGCGGCATACCAGTCACCGTCATCGTCACCACCACCCTGGCCGAACTCGACCAGGCCACCCGCACGGTCAACGACCCCACCATCGCAATGCCCACTCCGGCGCGCACCGGCGGGGGCGGGCGACTGCCGATGTCGGACCTGATCCGCATGGCCAGCGGCAGCATCCACTACCTCGCCGTCTTCGAAAACCACTCCGACCGGCCGCTCTACCTGGGCCGCAGCAAACGGATCGCCACCCTGGATCAACGCATCATCTGCCACGCCCGCGACCGCGGCTGCACCCGGCCCGACTGTCTCGAATCCGGCTACCACTGCGAAGTCCACCACGCCAACGACTGGGCCAACAACGGCCAAACCAACGCCGACGAACTCTACTTCGCCTGCCCACCCGACCACGACACCGCCAGCCGACGGCAAACAACCACAACAGTTACCGCCCAAGGCCGGCTCGCCTGGAGCGACCGCAACAATCCACCGCGGATCAACCGCATCCATCACCCCGACGAAATCCTTGAGTCCGGGGACGACGACGAGCCCCTCAGCGACGAAGACGAACCCTGACGCCGCACCAGATGCAGCAGATCCTAGATGGGACTGTCCGACTCTCCCCGGAAGCGGGAGGTGGCCCCGCTGATTTCAGCCTCGACGCCTTGGCCCCAGGGGCGCCGGATGCCGGTGGACCCAGGGGCAAGCATCCTCGAGTTGCGCGGCCAACCGCAGGAGATCGCCGTCGGCGCCGAGCCGACCGACGAATTGCACCCCGAGGGGCAGGCCGGCGTCCGTCCAGTGCAGCGGGACGCTGATTGCCGGTCGACCAGTCAGGTTCGCCAACTGGGTATACGGCACCCAGCCAAGGCTCTGCTCGATGAGTTCGTCCAGAATGCCCGTTCGTGTGAGCACTTTGCCGCCGTGGGCCTTGCTGATCACCCGCGCGGCCCGCTGTAGTGGCGCCGCCGTCGCCGTGGCGCCGATCGGCAAAGGCGGCTTCGCCAAGGTCGGCGTCAGCAACAGGTCGTGATCAGAATGGAAGCGTGCCAAAGACTGGATGTAGCCGTTGATGTTGTCGATGGCCCGCAGCATCGCGACCACGCCGCCGGCACGGCCAAGTTCGGCAAGCGCGAGCGTGTCGGCCTCGAAATCACGGTCTTTGGCCCCCGTTCGCCGCTTGGCCTCGGCCACCTCTCCGGCCAGCTGGGCGAACCAGATCGTGAGAAAGTCCCGGGCCAGTGCGCCGTCGTCGTACGGCGGCGTCACTTCCTCGACAATGTGGCCGAGTTCGGCCAGGACCTGCGCCGCGCTGTGCACTGCGGCGACGGCTTCGCGGTCGGGCGCCGGATTGATCGCCGACGACACCGAATAGCCCACCCGCAGCCCCACTGGTGGCGTCTTGACGGCAGCGACAAAAGATCCGGCGGGCAGCGCGCTCTGGTAGCCGGTGCGCGGATCCGGCGCGATGATCGCGTCGTAGGCCGCGGCGCTGTCACGGACTGTACGAGAAACGACTCCCTGGGTCACCATGCCGAACATGGACTCGCCGGTCTGCGGCCCGTGCGGACTGAGCCCGCGGCTGAGCTTGAGGCCCACCAACCCGTTGCATGCGGCGGGAATCCGGATCGATCCGCCGCCGTCGTTGGCGCCGGCCACCGCAACGATCCCCGCCGCCACCGCGGCGCCCGAGCCGCCCGAGGATCCCCCGGGGGTGTGGTCGGTGTTCCACGGGTTGCGCGACGGACCCCAATAATCCGGCTCTGTTACCCCCTTGGCCCCGAACTCCGGTGTGTTCGTCTTGCCGAACACCACCAGCCCGGCATCCAGAAAGCGTTGAGTAACCAGCGCGTGCTCGGTAGCGACATCGCCGGCCAGCGACCGCGACCCTGATGAGGTAGGGAACCCCCGATATTCCTGCGCAAGGTCTTTGACGAGAAACGGCACCCCCGCAAATGGGCCGTCAAGCTGCTCGCCCGCACGCGCATCGGCAACCGCGCCGAGCTCCATGACGATCGCGTTCAGGCGTGGATTGACATCGCGAGCCCGTTGTCGCGCAAGCCCGAGCAGCTCTTTCGGGGTCACTTCGTGGTCGCGCACCAGCTGCGCCAGCGCCGTCGCATCATGCGTCAGATACTCATCAAGGTTCACCCGAGAATGGTAGCGACGCTGGCGTCCGGGCTGAGGTCGATCCGGCGCAGTAGCTGGGCGTTGAGCGCGACGATCACCGTCGACAACGACATCAGGATCGCACCGATGGACATCGGCATGACGAAGCCGACCGGAGCCAGCACGCCGGCCGCCAGCGGGACGGAGATCAGGTTGTAGCCACCCGCCCACCACAGGTTCTGCTGCATCTTGCGATAGGCGGCGACCGACAGCTGGATCACCGACAGCACCGAGCGGGGGTCGGAGCTGGCCAGGATGACGCCCGCCGAGGCGACAGCCACATCGGTGCCCGCGCCGATCGCTATGCCGACATCGGCCCGGGCCAGAGCCGGGGCGTCGTTGACTCCGTCACCGACCATGGCGACCTTGAGTCCTTCGGCCTGCAGCTCGGCCATCTTGGCCGCCTTGTCCTCGGGCCGGATGCCGGCGAAGACACGGTCGATGCCCAGCTCGGCAGCGACCGAAGCGGCGACGGCTTCGGCGTCACCGGTGATCATCACCACGCCGATGCCGATTCGGTGCAGTGCATCGACTGCCTGACGGGACTCCTCGCGCACCGCGTCGGCCAGAGCCAGCCCTCCGATCACCTCGCCGTCGGCGACGACGTGCAGGATGGTCGCGCCCTCGGCCCGCCAGCGCGCCGCGCCGGGCAGCCCGGCTGCATTCGTGTTTTCCGGGTCCTCCTTGCCGACCTCCGCAAGAAGTCTTGGCCCGCCTACCCGGATCTGCCGACCGCTGACAGTGGCAGTGACTCCGAGGGCCGGCGACGAGGTGAAGTCCTTCGAAGCCGGCACGGTCAGCCCGCGGCTCCGGGCGCCCTCGACGATGGCGCGCGCCAGCGGATGTTCGGAATCCGACTCGGCGGCGGCCGCCAGGGCAAGGACCAAGTCTTCCCCCACGTCTTCCCCCACGTCTTCCCCCACGTCTTCCCCCACGGCTTCCCCCACGCCGTGGGCCGCCGCAATGGCAGTCACCGTCGGTTCGCCCCGGGTCAGGGTGCCGGTCTTGTCGAAGAGCACCGCGCTGACCCTCCGCATGCCTTCCAGGGCGAGCCGATCCTTGACCAGCACGCCACCGCGGGCTGCGCGCTCGGTGGCGATGGACACCACAAGCGGAATCGCCAGGCCTAATGCGTGCGGACAGGCGATCACCAACACCGTGATGGTCCGGATCACCGCGACGTCGGGATCGCCGAGGAGTCCCCACACGATCGCGGTGATCAGGGCCGCGCTGAGCGCAAACCAGAACAACCAGCCCGCGGCCCGATCAGCGAGCCGCTGTGCGCGTGATGACGAATTCTGGGCTTCGGCCACCAGGCGCTGGATTCCGGCCAGCGCGGTGTCATCGCCCACCGCCGAGACCTCGACGCGCACACCCGAATCGGTTGCCACCGTCCCGGCCACCACGTCATCCTCGACACCGCGGCGCACCGTGCGTGATTCGCCGGTCACCATCGACTCGTCCATCTCGGCGACACCCTCGACGATTTTCCCGTCGGCGGGCACGCTGCCGCCCGGGCGGACGATCACCAAGTCGCCGATGCGCAGTTCGCCGGGTCCGACGATAACCACATTGGAACCCTCGACCCGTTCGGCTTCATCAGGCAACAGCGCCGCCAGCGAGTCCAGCGCCGACGTCGTCTGCGCCAGCGAGCGCATCTCGACCCAGTGCCCCAGCAGCATGATCACGATCAGCAGTGCGAGTTCCCACCAGAAGTCGAGCTGATGGTCCAGCAGCCCCAGGCTCGCGCCCCACGACGACACGAAAGCTACCGTGATGCCGAGCCCGATCAACAGCATCATTCCCGGTGCGCGAGACCGGATTTCGCTGACAGCGCCGGTCAGGAACGGACGTCCACCCCACAAGTACATGACCGTGCCCAACACGGGCGACACCCAGTTCAGACCCGGAACATCAGGCAGCTCGTAGGAAAGAATGGTCGCGAACATGCTGGATGCGACGACCGTCGGGACCGCCAGCACCAACATGGTCCAGAACAGCCGGCGGAACTGCGCAAGGTGACTGCTCATATCAGAGCCCGCGTGGCCGGAATGCGCCTGCCGTCCGGCCTGACTGCCCATGTCGTGGCCGGCATGATTTACCGCTGCTATTCCAGCACTATATACCCCCGTGGGGTATATAGTGCTGGAATACCGGCCTGCCCTGTAGTCGTCGACGCCGAGGTCGTTCGCCGACGCGCGCTGTAACATCCGCACCATGTCGGGCGCGCGGGACACCGATGGCGAACCCGGCGGGTGGTTGGGCGCATTCATCAGAAACGCCGGCTACCTGCGCAAGTGGCTGATTCTAGGCATCGCGATCGGCCTCATCGCGGGCCTTGGCGCGGTCGTCTTCTACCTGACGCTGCATTACACCGGCGAGTTCTTGCTCGGCTACCTCGGCGGTTACGACATACCGACCGCTCACGGCGACGGTGGCGCTCAAGGTTCGGCGGGCTTCGACCGACCCTGGGCCATTCCGCTGGTGACAACGGGCGGCGCGCTGGTATCGGCGTTGGTCGTCGCCAGGTTCGCCCCCGAAGCCCAAGGGCACGGCACCGATGACGCGATTGAGGCCGTGCACACCGATCCGCGGGCGATCCGCGGGCGGGTGGTATTCGTCAAAATGATCGCCAGCGCGCTGACCATCGGCTCGGGCGGCTCGGGCGGTCGTGAGGGTCCCACGGCGCAGATCTCCGCCGGGTTCGGCTCGCTGCTGACCCGACGGTTGGGCCTGTCCGACGGAGACGGCCGCATCGCGGTGTCGCTGGGAATCGGCTCGGGGATCGGCGCCATCTTCGGCGCCCCGTTCGGCGGGGCGGTGCTGGCGGCGTCGATCATCTACCGCGAGGACCTCGACTACCGTTCTCTGATACCGGGATTCATCACGTCTGGAACCGCCTACGCCGTGCTGGGGTCAATCCTGGGATTCGAACCGCTGTTCGGCTTCGTCATCACCGACTATCGCTTTCAATCCGCATTCGAGTTGTCCTGGTATGCGTTGATCGGAATCGTCGCGGCGGCAGTCGGCTACCTCTACGCGCGGATCTTCTACGGCACCGTCGCACTGACCCGCCGGTTACCGGGCGGACCGGTGCTCAAGCCCGCGGTCGGCGGGTTGCTCGTCGGGTTGTTGGCATTGGCCATCCCCCAGGTCCTCGGCAGTGGCTACGGCTGGATCCAGCTGGCCACCGAAAAGGACACCTTGATGGAGATCTCACTGTGGATCGTCATCATCCTGCCCATCGCCAAGATCGTGGCGACGTCACTGTCGATCGGCACCGGCGGATCGGGCGGCATCTTTGGCCCCGGCATCGTGGTCGGCGCGTTCGTCGGGGCCGCGCTCTGGCGCCTGGCCGAAATGACGAGCCTGCCAGGCATCCCGGACACACCGGCGGTGTTCGTCGTGGTGGCGATGATGGCCTGCTTCGGCAGCGTCTCTCACGCGCCGGTGGCCGTGACGATCATGGTCGGCGAGATGACGGGTTCCTTCTCGGTACTGCCGGGCGGGATCATCGCCGTGGGAATTGCCTACCTGCTCGTCAGCCGGACCAACGTGTCGATCTACAAGGCGCAGCGCCTCAACCGGGAGGCCGCCGAGGCGGAGCGCGAAGGCCAGTCGGGCGATTTCGGCGCGTTGGGGGGCGCTGAGCGCACCTGAGCGCGCCTAAACCGCGCCGAAATCGCGCCGCTTTGGCCGGATACGCCACCCTGGCGGGCCGACCACTTGACATGTATTCCGACGTTGATCTCTATTTGGAAGCGATTGGGACACGACGTGTCCCACCCCCACCGCCGCTGTGCGACGCTCACCCGAGGCGTCACATCAACGAAGGCGGTCGCGTATGTATACACCCACCATGTTTCACCGATTGGCAGCCGAGTTCATCGGCACATTCTGGCTCGTCCTTGGCGGCTGCGGTAGCGCAGTTTTCGCTGCGAAGTTCGTGTCCGACGGTGTTTCGGTAGGAATCGGCTTCCTCGGGGTGGCGACCGCTTTCGGCCTGACCGTACTCACCGGCGTCTACGCGTTCGGCACCATCTCCGGCGGGCATTTCAATCCCGCGGTCACGCTGGGCGCCGCGCTGGCCAAGCGGGTTGAGTGGCCGGCAGTGCCGGGGTACTGGATTGTTCAAGTGATCGGCGGCCTGCTCGCCGGCCTGCTGATCTATGTCATCGCCAGCGGCAAGGACGGGTTCTCCGCGACGGGCAACATGGCGGCCAACGGATTCGGCGAGCACTCGCCCGGCGGCTATTCGCTGTGTGCGGTCATCATCGCCGAGATCGTCCTGACTGCGGTGTTCCTTCTCGTCATTCTCGGCTCCACCGACGACCGTGCGCCGAAGGGGTTCGCCGGGCTGGCCATCGGGCTGACCCTGACACTGATTCACCTGGTATCGATCCCGATCTCCAACACTTCGGTCAACCCCGCCCGCTCGACGGGGGTGGCCTTCTTCAACGCCGACGGCGCGCCCGCGCAGCTGTGGGTGTTCTGGCTCGCGCCGCTGGTCGGCGCAGCAATCGCGGGCATCGCCTATCCCTACCTGTTCGGCCGGCAGGATGCGCTCGCCGGGCGGCCGGTCAGCGACGACGCGCTCGAAGATGGCCGCCACCGGCAACCACCGGCACAAGGCGGGGCTACAGCGGGCTGATGTTCTGCACGGGTAGCCGCGGATCGCGGCGCGGCTCGTAGGCGAGCCCGCTGACCTCAAGCAGCCGCACCGCACGGTGCCGGTGCGGGCGCATCGGCCCAAGGAGTTCGACCATGGCCGCGTCGTCGATGGGGCGACCCAGCAGCGTCCAGCCGATCATCTTGGATACGTGGTAGTCGCCCACCGCCAGCGCGTCGGCGTCGCCGAATGCTCGTTGCGCCGTCTCAGCGGCTGTCCACTCTCCCACCCCAGGCAACGACGTCAGCGCGTCCCGGGCCTGCGCGGCCGGCTTGGACGGCAGCCGTTCCAGCGACGTCGCGCGTTGCGCGCAGCCAATGATCGTGCGGGCCCGCCCCGGGTCGACATTGGCGCGGTGAAACTCCCACGACGGGATGCGCCGCCACACCTCGGCGGACGGCGGCACCCGCATAGTTGCCGGCGCGGGTCCCGGCGCCGGCGTCCCGAACTTCGAAACCAACCGCCGCCAGGACCGAAACGAATCGGCACCGGGGACGCGCTGTTCCAGCACGGCGGGGATCAGCGACTCCAGCACCCGGTCGGTGCGGCCCAGGCGCAGGTGCGGGACCCTTCGATGCGCCTCGGCGATCGTCGGCTCGGTAGGGGCGAAATCCGAGGCGTCGTCGGCGGCGCCCAGCAGAGCCGGCAGTGCGTCGACGAACTCTTGGGCGCCTTCGCCCCAGGCCTGACATTCCGCTGCGTCCGGAGCGGATCGGGCGATGCACGCCGTGACCGGCCCGGTCGGCAGCAGGCTGGTCCGCCAGATATCGCGGTCGGCCGAAACCTGGAAGCAGGGATCACCCGGGCCGCGGCGCAGCGGCGCCAGCGTCACACCAGGACTGGCCGGGCCACCGAACGTGACGGTGCGGCGCACAGTCGCGGCCATCGCACGCCCCTCTTTTTAGGGATTTCTGCCGATCATAGGTTCGACGTGGCCGCTGAGCATTGTTGACGGCAAACCGCCCGCGGGACAGGATGGCGATGTGACCACGCCGTTCGACGATCCACAGGCCGAACTGGCTTGGATGTTTCTGCAATGTCTATGTGACGGCGGAGACCTCGACGAGGGCTTCACCCTATTGAGCGACGACTTCACCTACTGGAGCAACGTCACCCGCACGTCGGGCGGCAAGGAATACCTGCGCCGGATAACGGAAACGCGCAAGGCGGCCGTCGAGATCACCCTCGACCTGGTTGCCTGCGTCAACGAAGGAGAAAAGGTCGTCGTCGAGGCGCAGGGTTACGGCGTCACCACCGCCGGAATCCGCTACGACAGTCCGTATGCCTTCATCTTCGAGACCCGCGACGGACGGATCGTGTCGCTGCGCGAATACAGCGACACCCGGCTGGCAGCCGAGGTGTTAGGCGCCGCATCCATCCGGTAGCCGCCAAGTGGGATCGCCGGGCTACGCCGGCTCCACGCTGACATCAGCCTTGCCGGGATAGAACGCGACATGCCCGGCGATCGCCGCCACGGAACGGTGAGGCTGTTCGTAGGTCCAGATCACGTCATCGACTTCGGTGCCGGCGGCGGTCACTGAGTAGTAGCTCGCCTCGCCCTTATACGGACAGTAGCTGGTGGAGTCGGCGCGCGTCAGCCCCTCCTGCACCACATCGCTCATCGGAATGTACTGCACCGCAGGGTAAGTGGATTCCTGCAGCGTCAGCGCGGCTGACGTGTCAGCGACGAGCTCGCCGTTGACGCGGACGCGCACCGGCCGGCCCGTCGGCTCGATTGTGATGGGGTGTTGCGCGGTCGGTTCCAGAACAGGTCGTTCGGTCATGGGTGGTTTTCTCCTCCTGGTCTATGGGGGGTGCAACGCGTTCCCGCTGCGATGATTCCCGCACGCTTCATGCCGTTCGACCGGCAGATGGCTTCACGCCGAAACGACTAGAAGCCTCGGCGGCAAGTTAGTCACGAGACCCAGTCGGTGGAGGTTCAGCGCTTCCGGCTCTTTTCGCTCCGTCGCTTTGCCGCCAGCTCTACCCAGAACCGGGCGGCTGACCGGATTGATTCCTCCACAGGCCGCGGCTGCCATCCCAGCTCCCGGACGGCCTTGCCGTGGTCGACTTCGGCCTCAGCCCGCATCAACCGCATGGTCCCGAGGGTGAGACGCTCGTCGGTCCCCCGCACCCGCGCCTTGAAGCTGCCGAGCGCAGCCAATGAGTAGCTGACCGGCAGCGGGATAGACCTCGCCGGCGGCGGAACTCCGGCGGCTTCCGCGGCGATGCGGGCCACCTCCGCGCTGGTGATCATGCGTTCGGAAACGATGTACCGCTCGCCGTTGCGGCCACGTTCGGCGGCCAGAATCATCGCGCGGGCCGCGTCATCAACACCGACGGCTTCCAGCTTGACACCACTCATCACGAACGGCAGCTTCCCCAACGCCGCTCCGGCGATGATCGCGCCGTGCGGAGTCCGGCCCCAGTCGCCGCTGCCATAGGTGGTGGAGACACACATGGCAACAGCGGGCAGGCCGGCATCGGCGGCTTCTTTGAGCACCATGGCCTCGGCCTGCACCCTTGAGCGCACGTACGGGGAGAGCCGACGCCCGACGAGACCGTTCGACTCGGTGGCGCGATGTCCGCGCCGCCGCCCGATGGTCGTGTAGCTGCTGGTGAACACGAACTTTTTGAGGTTGGCCATATTGGCCACGTCGAGGACGTTCCGCAGCCCCTCGACGTTGGTGCGGAACAGCGGCGACGGATCACGCAACCAGGACCGGGTGTCGACGACGCAGTAGTACACGGCGTCGCACCCATCCATGGCCTCGCGCAACGTGTCGGTGTCGAAGATGTCGCCCTGATACCGGGTGAGCGGAAGGTCGTCGATGCCGACGGTGTTGGCGGCACGCCGCACCATGGCCCGGACGTCGGCGCCGTCCGCTACGAGCCGGCGGGCTACGTGGGATCCGAGGAAGCCGTTCGCGCCGATTACCAGCTTGGGCCTTGTGCTCATTTCAGGCCCACTTCAGCTGCCCGTACTGCCGCATCCAGGCCGCAGCATCGTCGTCGAGAGTGCCGCACTGCTGAGCCACCTTGCACCACTTCATCACCGCCGCCACGAACCGCAGCGGGTTGTAGATGTCTTCCTGCCGGCACCACAGCCCGTCGCCGGCGTAGGTGATGATCGAGATGTTCGTCGCGCTGACGATGGTGCCGTCCCCGGGGTCGACCATCGGATTGTCCAGTTCACAGATGATCCGCCCGGTGGGCTCGTCGACGACCGACCATAGCGACGGGAAGCCCGTCATGTGGCTGCCCGGGAACGTCGACATTGTCTGCTGGATCCAGGCGCGCAACTCCTCGCGGCCGTTCATGGTTCCGGCCGCGTGCTCGACGTAGACGACGTCGGGTGTGTACTGCGCTACCCAGCTGTCCCAGTCTCTCGTCTCGGAGGAGCGGGCCACCGTTCGTTCGAACTCCTGGAACGCCGCGGACAATTCGTCGCGGGTAAACGTCGTAATCGTCACACCAAAACTAGAACACGTTCCACCCGCCAAGTCGAGGGCCTGAGGCGGCGGCCCGAACCCGGGACACCCCAGGTACCCTTCTGTTAGGTAAACCTCAGCTAAGAGTATTAGCGGTGGCCGAGAGGACAAAAATGCCAGCACGTTGGAACCGGATCGCGACCGCCGTCGCAGCGGTGACCGTCCTCGTGGTGGCCTTCGGCGCGACGGCCTGCTCCAGCTCCGGACAGGACGATGAGCTGCTCGTTTACAACGCCCAGCACGAATCCCTGACCAAGGAATGGATCTCCGCATTCACCGCCCAGACAGGAATCGGAGTCACCTACCGTCAGGGCGGTGATACCGAGTTGGGCAACCAGCTAGTCGCCGAGGGCGACGCATCGCCGGCCGACGTGCTGCTCACCGAGAATTCCCCGGCGATGGCCGCGGTAGAACGCGCCGGCTTGTTCGCCGACGTCGAGCCGCAGACGCTGGCCCAGGTGCCGCCCCAGTACCGTCCGGCCAGTGGCAAGTGGACGGGCGTCGCCGCACGAACGACCGTCTTCGTCTACAACCGGGACATGTTGAGCCCTGATCAGTTGCCGACATCGCTGATGGACCTGCAGCAGCCGGTATGGAAAAACCTGTGGGGCGCGCCACCGGCCAAGGCCGACTTCCAGGCGATCGTCGCCGCCGTCCTGCAGCTCGAGGGCGAAGCGGCGACCTCGGCGTGGCTCGCCGGCATGAAGA
>Ga0114921_10001407_pt1 | contig 11035 bp, 15 predicted proteins | sample BentaG_FD_87016 | JGI IMG/M metagenome (GOLD analysis project Ga0114921, IMG submission 87016) | Deep subsurface microbial communities from South Atlantic Ocean to uncover new lineages of life (NeLLi) - Benguela_00093 metaG | ecosystem: Environmental > Aquatic > Marine > Oceanic > Sediment ...
AAAATAAATTTTTTGTGATATTATGATTATATTACTTTTACAATAAATTACGTGTCTATTAGGATAACACATTGATTTTAAAGAAATAATTATGACTCTAATAATATCAAAAAAACATTATTAGAGGATAAAAAGTGACTGAGTCTGGGATAAGGATAATTAAACATTTTGATTTAAAAGAAGATGATTTTGTAGACCCTATATGTATTTTAGGTATGCCGGGAATAGCAGATGTTGGAAAATTCGCAATAGATTCTTTAATTGGGCAACTGGGTGCGAAGAGCTTTATGGATTTTATCTTTGATGATTATCCTGCTGGAGCAATAGTTGATGATAGTTTATTGTCAGCTCCAAAAGCAGAGATATTATATTGGAAAGATCCTAAAAAACAGAGAGATATTTTTTTAATTACAGCTGATGCGCAAAGCTTAACACCGAAAGGCATATATAGAATATCAAACTTTCTTACGGAGATAATTTATAAATGCAACATAAAATTGATAATAGCTTTAGGGGCGTATCCAGTTAATAGTCGAAAATTAAATGGAAAAATTCCCAAAATTTATGCAAGCTCAACAAATCGAGAGTTATTGGCAAATTTTTTAACGAAAAACAACTGTAAAAAAATTCAGAAGGGTGTAATTATCGGTGCTAATGGTTTAATCCCTACATTAGCAAAAGCGAGGTTTGATTTAGATGGTATTGTCCTTTTAGCTGAAACAGATAATATTGCTATGGTAAACGAAGATATCACTGATTTAAAAGCTTCAATCACTCTTTTAGAAATGCTAAAGAAGTCATTTACCTTACCAATTAAAAAGAAATATTCTCTCGACAATATTGATGATATTACAAAAAATCTTCAGGATAAAAGAGACCAACTCGAAAAAGATCTAAACACATTTGAATTTGTCGATACTGAGGATAAGAGAAAGTCATTGTATATTTAATTTTAACTATTTTCCTTACTTTGTTACTAATTTTTGGAATTCTACAAGCTTTGTAAATTATTTGCGAAAAATATTTTAACTTTGGTTAATTTTAAAAAGTATGAAATATGTATGTGCTAGAAAAAGCTGTGGGAAAGAGGTTTCTAAAAAAGAATTAAACGCTCTACCTGGAATTAAATGTTCTCACTGTGGATTTCGCATCTTATATAAGAAACGCCCAGATGTAATAAAAAGAATAAAAGTTCGATAAATTTTTGTTAATCTAGAAGCTCATCACTTCAAAAGCATTTTAAGGATTTAATTCGAATCTTAAATGATTGACTATTTCTTTGTATCGGTTGCGAATTGTAGCTTCCGTAACTCCTGCCGTTAATGAGATCTCCTTTTGAGTCCGACGTTCTCCCTCTTGTATTGCTGCTACATATAATGCAGCTCCCGCTAAACCAGTGGGTGCTTTTCCAGCAGTAATGTGAAATTTTTTAGCCAACTTTAACAGTTCGGCAGCTCGATTCTGAGTTCTCCCCGAAAGGTTTAATTCGGCACAAAATCTGGGGATAAAGTTTATCGGGGAGGATACTTGAATATTAACTTTTAATTCGTTTAATATTAGCCTATAACAGCGAGCAATCTTTTTTTTATCGACTAGCGCAAATTCGATAAAATCATCAAGAGTTTTTGGTATATTATTTAGTCTACAGGATAAATAAATTGAAGCTATAAGCATTGCTTCAATAGACCTTCCTCGTATTAAATTTTTATGTGCCATTTTTCTATATATATGAGCTGCTGATTCTTTTAATTCTCTTGACAAGTTTAATTGAGAAGAAAAGCGATCTAGTTCATTCATTGCGTAGGCTAAATTTCGATCTATTGATTTATTGGTTCTCGTTCTTACATGCCATTTCCTTAGACGATATACCTCAGCTTTCATTTTAGGGCTTATACTTTTGCCGAATGCGTCTTTGTTTTTCCATCCAATCATTGTACTTAATCCTTTATCGTGAAGAGTTAAGGTCGTTGGTGCGCCTACTCTAACTTTTTTACTGGCTTCTTCCGAGGAAAAAGCCCTCCATTCTGGACCAGAATCAATGATTTTTTGGCTTAAAACTAGACCACATACATTGCATATAATTTCGCCGCGAGCGTTGTCAGATATTAAATTAGTATTCCCACATTCTGGGCATAAATTTAAATTATTTTGAGACATTGATAGATCCAATTACTTATACCCACATATATTTCAAATCCTTAATTTCTATAATTAAAATCATACTTTTAAATGTTTGCGTTTTGAGGATTTATCAGTTAATAAAATTCACATTTTATAATTTTAGTATACGATGTTTCACCAAAAATTTTTAATAAGATGGAATTTTCTAAGTATATAATGCGACATTATTACAAAAGTCATGGGAAGCATTGTTATCTGCGATCTTTTCAGACATCTTGTAAGAAGTGTGGGGCAGATGTGCTGTATTGGGAGTGCACTCACGGAAGCAAAATTTTTTTTGAGTATCCACCCTATGGAAAATTACAGAGGCATTATTGTCGGAAAGATCGCGGATTATCAAACAAGAGGAAACAATTTCCGATTGTTGTTAAACCTCCTAAAGGTTTTTTAGAAGACCCATATTTTAATTGTCCCGTGTGTGGGAAAATTTTTAAAAAAGAAACATCACTACAAGATCACTTCAAAGAACTAAAAAAAGACGATTTAGAGCATTTTCTATTTGCTAATAATAAATTAATTTTTAAAGATAAATTCACTAAGAAGGATAAACTAGACTCTAAAAGCAATAAATCTCATTATAGACCCAAGTTTGGGAGAATTAACGTAAAGACTTCAAAAGAAGAATAAGTAATTAACCAAAATTTTTAATACAAATTTTATAATTATATTTATACTAATATTATTATTATTTTTACACTAGGTTAATTAAATCTAAAAAATTGGAAATAAAAATGCCCATTGATCCAGCCACTGTTGTTAACAATTTATTACAAGGAGATCCCAGTATTATTGCTGCTGCTGTAGTTCAAGGAAGAGATACTATCCTTTACACAACAGATAATTGGGACATTAGTGCTGACATTAGTAGAGTTATTTCGAGTTGGAATAGCTTGACAGCTCAATTCATCATGATTTCAGGCGTAAAATATTCTGTTCTTCAATGTACTTCGGAAAGATTGGTAGCGACTTCAATTAGAGGTGAAGGACACATTATTGGAGCAAAGGATGAAGAACATAAATTCCTTATTTATCTTGAACCTGACGGCGAAGCTATGGGAGCAACGATGGATGTAGCAAGATCACTTTCGCAATTAAGCTCAAAACAAACCTATTTGGACGGCAATGCTCAATTAGGGAGCGCAGGCAGTCCCCCTACCTCAGCTGCAGCAAATATCGACCCACAATTAAAAGGTGAAGTCCAATCTTTCTTGGAATGGATTAAAGATAGCGAAGGGTTATCAGGATACATCAATTATTATCTTCAACAAAATAATACACCTATCATTTCGGAGCTTTCAAAAATATATGCCGAGTTAAGGCAAATATTTGGGGTATAATTTTATTCTAGATCTAGATTCAAGTTTTAATTAAGTTTTATTAGATATATTCACATAAAGATAATTACCAATTTTAGTGAGAGTATTGGAAAATCCAGGCCAGAATCCCAAAAAAGTGACAACAACTAGAGATGACAAACGAAGTAATAGGCAATCCAAAAATGTAAAGCCAAAAAAAAAAACTGTTAAGAGTGGAAAAACAGATATTTCAACTGAAGAAGATTTGGAATTAGATATTCCTTCGGTTCCCGAATCACCTAAGAGAAAAGATAAAATAACAATTAATTCTCCAGGGCTCTCAGCTGACTTGGTTACCCAAATGAAAAAGCTTGAATCTAAGAAAGTTAAAGTGGTTTTAGTTAATTGCGAAAGGTGTAAGGAAATTATTGCTGTACCTATCCCTAAAAATTTTGTCTTAAAGTCTGAATTACCTGTCGTTCCTATAAGTTATATCCATAAAAATTCTCAGAAAAAGGATCAACACTGTCTTACACTTCATCTTGATCATGATTTTGATATTCGTAGACAACGAATTTCTAATGTAGTTTTTTCTCCTAAGTAGCATATAATATATTATCATTGTATCTACAGGAATCTAAATCTGTTTGTTATCGGTTCAAGATTAGAATGGAAATAAAAGTTATTAATAACGGTATTAGACATAATAAACAGAGAAATGAAATAAAACTATTTCTCCACTTTAAATCATTTGGATTTAGAATTGCATTGCAATTTTGACATACTTTCTGATTTACATCAATAATTATTACACCACAATTATAACAATCTTTCAATGCTTTTTTCTTGTTATTAGGAAAGCTCTCATTAGATTCAGACATAAAAAGTCAAAGATTTAAAATTTTAAAAGAATTAAAAATGTGTTATGTACTATATTATATAACTTTAAAGTTAATTTATATAATAAAGACATTGTTTCGTAGGTGAATAATAGATTTCCGGCTATATAGGAAAAAGAATTAGATTAGAGAGGATTTTTAATCGGGAAACGAAAAAAACTATCATAATTCCAATGGATCATGGTTTAACTGAAGGACCTATAAATGGAATTGACAGAAATTTAGGGAATATTGTTAATAAGGTTGCTTTAGGAGGTGCAAATGCGGTTTTGGGTCATGTAGGAATTCCACTTTATGCCCACAGAGGATATGGTCCAGACATTGGCTTGATTTTGCATTTATCAGGTTCAACCTTGCTAAGCCCAGATGCTAATTACAAAGTTTTAGTCAACGATGTATTAGAGGCTGTGAAGTTAGGCGCTGATGGGGTTTCATTACACATTAACATTGGAACAAAAACAGATCCAGAAATGTTGGAAACTTTGGGAAGAGTTTCACGAGAATGCCGTGAATTCGGAATGCCCCTTTTAGCTATGATGTATCCTAGAGGTGAAAATGTGGAAGACGAACACGACGCTCAGGTTGTTAAAATTGCTGCGAGAGTTGCTGCTGAACTCGGGGCAGACATCGTAAAAACCAATTGGACAGGAGATCCTGATTCTTTCAAAGAAGTTGTTGATGGGTGTATGGTTCCAGTAATTATTGCAGGAGGCGTGAAAGCAGGAATTAAAGACCTATTAGAAATAACAAAACAATCAGTAGATGTTGGTGGTGCAGGAGTCGCCTATGGTAGAAATGTATTTCAAGCGGAAAACCCTAGGAAGGTCGTGAAAGCATTATATTTAATCGTTCACGAGAATTATGGAGTAAATGAAGCAATAAAAGAATTGAGATTATAAGCCTAATCTAAAAAGTTTTAACTTATTAATTCGAAAAATGAAACCTATAATCGAAAGATCAAAGCAGTTGGATAACATTAAGATTCATATTTCAATCTTTACATTACATAAAAGCTATCTCGTACTTATTTCCGACCAAGAGACTATGGGTATTGGAAATGTTACTTTAGGAATCCCTCCTTCAATTGATGGTATGAAAGTATCAGCTGCGACTCATCAATTATTCGGAGTTCAACAGAAATTATTAAGTAGTATTATTGTTGAGAAGATATCTTCCTTTTTTAACGCCCCCGTATTATTAATGTTCTTTTTAAAATCTGTAAGCGATGATAAAGAGATTTCTAAACCTCTTATATTATTTTTAAACGAGGTATTAGCTGACATACCAAAAAATGGTACAATTTGAATAGTTAATAATAAATGCTAAACAAGTTATACAGGGAGTGGGACTCGAACCCACGTAGAGCTATCTCACCGGATATCTCATCAGAAACTCCGTTAATCAACGGAAATATTGATTATTGATCTTGACTCCGTGTTATGAGATTTACTCCCACAAAAGTCCGGCACCGTTGACCAACTTGGTTATCCCTGCTTCGATTTCTAGTAAATTTTGATTCTAATTCAATATTTAAGATTTTATCTGGTATGATTTAAATTAATCAAAATATAAATATTAATTTTGAAATCAGGCAAATATAAACATGAACACGAATAGGACAGCCATCATCCCAACCATAAATAACATCTGCATTCTACTTTTTTTCTTCTGTTTTTTTTGGCCTGAGTGATAGTTGTCTCTACAATTTTGACTGCAAAACTGCTTATCTGTCGGCATTGCTTTTCCGCAAATGGAACAATGACTATGGGGGCCCCACTTCTTTTTAATTTGATCTTTCCAAGTAGATTGAGACATGCTTTTTTCTCTTAGTTATATTGTTGTTTACTATGTTAGTAAATTGTAGCAAATTTTAATAATTTATTATTTAACATCCTATTTTGATATAATTGTACCGATAATCTCTTTTTCGTTGTTCCATAATTTAGTGAATTGAGCTAAATTCTTTCCCGACATCACTACTACATTTAATCCACTTCTTTTTAAAATTTGTAAAGAAACGGCGTCAAAAATTCGATATTCTCCAGCTGTTGCTTGTGTATCTATTGATGTTTCTAAAATTAATTTCTGTAGGGAATCGTATGATATAGTCTCTAATAATTTTGCATCTTTATAAAGATCCGGATCTTTATCGTATATACCGTCGACATCAGTAAGAATCACTAATTTCTCTGCTTTTAAATATTCTGCAACTGTTATAGCTACTGATGTAGTTGATTGTCCAGGCTGTAAACCTCCCATTACTACAATTTTATGTGAACCAATAGCATACGATAATTCTTCGAACGATTCTGGAACTTGAGGGTAAGCTAACCCTTTCAATTCTGCGATAATTAATCGGGAGTTAATACGCGAAACATCAATTCCTATCAAATCACACAATACTTCATTCTTGGTAAACTCTCTTATTGCTCTAATGTATTGTCGAGCGATTGTTCCTCCTCCGCACACGATAACGATTGAGTTGTAAGCTTTATTGTTTTTTATGATATTGCAAAATTCAGTGATTTTTTGAGAATTTATTGTTCCCCCCTCAGAAAAGAGAAGAGAGCCTCCAAACTTTATCACAATATTCTTTGTCATAATAAACTATAATTGACTTTTATTTTTTAATTATACATATATTTAAATTGTAAAAAGTAAATTTTTACGGGATATGGTAAACAATACGAAGAAAATCGTTGTTGAAGTTCCCCATCGCATTTCGGGTTTTTTTGAAATTGTAGATAAAAAAAAAGGGATTCCAATTAAGAATCCGGAAAAGATTGGTTCTCGAGGAGCCGGATTTAACGTAAGTGGAATAGGAGAAACAGTTTTATCTCATGAAAAACTTGAAAAAGGAGAAGAAAGTCGATGTACGATTTATATTAACGATGAAAAATTAAACCATAAAGCAGAAACAACATATTTTATATTTGATTATATTAGGAACCTAATTGATTACCCTATTAAAGTAAAAATAGAGCACTTTTTCGATTTACCCGTTGGTTGTGGTTACGGAGCAAGCGGTTCAGGAGCATTAGGAACGGTTTTTGGTTTGAATAGGCTCTTAAACCTAAACCTAACTAATATAGAAAGCGGAAGGATAGCTCACATCGCCGAAGTAGTTAATAAAACGGGATTAGGGACTGTTTGTGGTCAATTAGGGGGAGGTTTATGTCTTTTAAAAGAACCCGGTTATCCTTGCAACTATGAGCGTTTTAAAAGCCCAAACGATCTGTTGGTCATATGTGGCTCTTTTGGAACAATCCAAACGAAATCTATCTTATCAGATCCAAATTTAAGTTCAGAAATTAAGAGAGCAGGTAAAATAGCTCTAAAAAAATTATTGCTAGAACCTAATTACGAGATTTTTATAGAAGCATCGTTCCAATTTGTAGAAGACACCCATATAATGGAAGTTTTAAATTTAGATAAAACTAAAGAGCTATTAAACAATTTGCGGAAATTAGATATTATAGGAGCTAGTATGAATCAATTGGGTCGCTCTGTATATGTATTTTGTGAAAGAAAACAAGAAAAGGAAGTGTTTGAAATCTTTAGCACATACAAACCAGACATCAACATTTTTAATTTAACAATCAACAACGGTAAGACCATAAGATTTAAAGAAAAAAGAGAAGAAGGTATATAATAGTTCTATATAGAACATCTATTTATGGTATAATTGTGTTAAGACCAGGCATGTTTTATCACTTCATTTTTAAAGTGGAATGAACTTAACCAAATCTAATATTAATTTTGAAATTATTTTTAAATATATAATTTTAAATTCTATAATTCAAATTATTCTTGGATATAGTATATTTAAACTCCTAAAAAATCAAAATTTAAAAGAATTTTGGGAGATGTTAAAACCTCATTGCTGACAAGTTCTTGTAATTTTTTAGGTCCATAATAAAAATCGACATATCCCTTAATATGTTTGCCAATCCGGAGCGCTAGAAGTAAAAAATCTTCTCCAAACTTGGAAATTTTTACCAATTGTAACCAGCTACAATAATTTCTAAATGAAAAGAATTGAAAATATTACTTTTTATTATTATTTGTTTTTGCCGAATTTAACGATTTTGATTTTAAGGTAGCTGCTTCGACTGCTCTGATAAGAGTTGCTCGTATTTTAGCTGACTCAAGTTCGTGTATCGCAGTTATTGTCGTTCCTCCAGGGGTAGCTACCATATCTTTCAGCGCTGCGGGATGTATGTTCGTTTCTAAAAGAAGTTTTGCAGAGCCCAAAAGTGTCTGAGCTGCTAGTTTTAAAGCGATGGCTCTAGGTAACCCCATTTTCACTCCACCATCGGCTAAAGCTTCAATAATAATAAAAATGTATGCAGGACCGCTTCCAGACAACCCCGTTACCGCGTCCAAATGTCTTTCTTCTAGTTCGACTACCATCTCTACGGCGCTAAATAATCCTTTAACGAACTCTAATTGATGGTCTTTAATATTTTCATTACAAGCTATTGCTGTAGCCGCAGCACCTACTAACACGGGCGTATTTGTCATTATCCTTATTAATCCTACTGCTGGATTTATAACTTTATTAATGTGATTGAAAGAAACTCCCGCAGCGATAGATATAATTACTTTTTCGTTGTTAATTTCCGGTTCAATTTCCTTTAAAACGGTATCTATAACCTGAGGTATGACGGCAATTATAATATATTTAGAAGATCTTGCCAATTCCGCATTATTTTCAGCGTACTCAACTTTACATTCCTCGGACAATTTATTCCGTTTATTCTCGTCTATATCATACGCTATAATTTTGCTTTTATCGATCGTATTAGTGGAAAGCAGCCTTTTCAATAGGGCAGATCCAATTTTTCCGGTTCCAATTATTCCTAGTTCTTTACTATACATAAGAAAAGTTTATCTTTGTAACCAAAATAATATTATTAAAATAAACTAAAAAAGAAGATAATTATAGAGTTGATTTTCTTGAAATTAAATAACAAGGAATTTATTGAAATAATTCCGTTTTCAATTCTTCTATGAGATGTCCTTTAATCATTCCGTTATTTCTATCGTAACCTTCACAAACCATACTCCTAACACCAATTATGTCTGGCCAGATTTCCTTTATTCTAGGAAGTGATTCTTTCCTTAAATTTCCAGCAAGTGCAACAACAAGATCCAGTTCTTTTGCTTTATCTTTAAATAGTTTTAATTGCTCAACATTAAGAAAATCAAACAATCCTTTTCCATCCTTGATATAAGTATCAAGCATCACGATGTCAGCACCTGATTTAGCTGCTATAACAGGAAGAGATAAAAAATCGGGAGAGCTTTCCATCCTAACTCTATCAGCATAACCTGCTGCTACTATTTTAATATTACTGTTATACTCTTTTACTGCTTTCACTACTTTGTCCAATAAAAAAATACAATCTTTTTCTGCTGTCGGACCTTTAAGGCCTATTTTTATAATGTCTGCCCCTGCCACTGCAGCACCTAGGGCTGCTAACGACGCCGAACCGGGTAAGTTTGGAAAGTCTCCAATCGTTGCACTTAATAGTTGAGAACCGTTAAACTGAATTAAATTCTTCATTTGCTTTATAATCCATGGAAAATTTGCTCCAAGAGAGCCCTCGCTGGGATTTTTGCAATCAATATAATCAACTTCTTCGTGTTTAACTACTACCTCGGCTTCTTCCAAGGTTTTAGGGCTTACCAGCAATTTGATTCTTTTTTGCATAATTTATCGTGTATGTTAAGAATGTTAAATATTAATTCATATTAGTCAAGAGGTTAAATTATTAATAGATAGTTTATCCTTCAAGCTATAAAATTTCTTTTGTTTTAAGAAAAACGAAATTTAATCAAAATATATAAAGAACAATGTGATATAAAAATTTAAATTAAATAATTATTATTAAATATCAAAAAAATTATGAATTTATTATGTCTCCGAAAGAAATCACAAAAGTAGATATAACAGACGATGTATTTAGAGAACCATTTGATGTGATTAAACAAATATCCTCAAATTTAGACGGATTAAAATACACTAAAGTAATTCAAACGTTTGTAATGGAAGATCGAAGATTAAACCTCTCGTTAGAAAATGAAGGCTCCAGTTATTTCAAGGGTAAAGTAGTTTGGATTGGTAATCGGAAGGACGATAGTGAAGGAACTATCTTTTGCGTTGATACTAGGACTGAATTAAAACAGATTAACCCTACCGCTGAAAATACTGAAAATGTTACGCTAGACATTAAGAAGGAGACGATTAAGATATCTACTGCATCAAAAACGAAATGTGCTGTTTGTGGAAAGAATATTGAAATTTTTGATGAAGTAGCGGGGTGTCCAATTTGTGAAGCGAAAGCTCATAAAGATCACTTCACAGATTGGGTTAGAATGAAACATGCTTGTCCCGTATGTAAAAAATCCCTAAATGTCTCAGGTTCTGGCGTGGTTTTTATTGATTAATTTAAATTAATCTTCCTTAATTTTTTGATTTCTATAGTAACATCGTGCAGTGCAGTCCCTATAAGGACTCCTGAGAAGTTGTTACGTTTATACAGCTCAATATCTCTAATATCCTTAATACCGCCACCCACTAAAATTTGTCCCTTGAATTGTTCTAAGATTTCTAGATAAAGGGGTGGAATCCCACCTATTTTTTGACCTACTTTA
>Ga0114921_10001409_pt1 | contig 11030 bp, 10 predicted proteins | sample BentaG_FD_87016 | JGI IMG/M metagenome (GOLD analysis project Ga0114921, IMG submission 87016) | Deep subsurface microbial communities from South Atlantic Ocean to uncover new lineages of life (NeLLi) - Benguela_00093 metaG | ecosystem: Environmental > Aquatic > Marine > Oceanic > Sediment ...
ACGGGTATTGAACTCTGCCTCGATATTATAGCCAGCATCTCCTGTCCCATCTCCCTTTGGACAACCACCCTGTGCGACAAAATTAGGAACTACCCTGTGAAATGTCAGTCCATCATAAAATCCTTCCTTTGCAAGTTTCACAAAATTTCTGACTGTTTTGGGTGCATCTTCTGGAAAAAATTCTATAATTATCTTTCCACCCTTTTTCATATAGATTATCGCCCGCTCTTTTCCTGTCAATTCAACCTCCTTGACTTTCTTAGTTGTATCCGCCTCCACCTCTGTTTTTACTTTCTCTTGGGGCTTCTCTTTTTGAGCACATCCTGTTATGAACAGAAAAACAGAGGCAATAAAAATTATAGTATAAATCTTTTTCATTTTACTCCTCCTTTTTGTCGAGAGTCAAGACTTGATATTAGAAAATATATCAAATACAAACTTCCTGTCAAGTAAAAAACACGGTCGTGGATCCATATGTTCCGCAGGATCTGTATGGAAATGGAAGTTCACTAAGATTACAGAGGAAGCACAGAGGTTTTTAATTATTTTTTATTCTGTTTTTTCTCTGTGAACTCTGCGTCCTCTGCGGTTGAAATTTTTTCTTGACATTTAAGACTGAAACTGTATCGTCCAGGTATGAAGGGGATAGTATTAGCAGGCGGTCTGGGAACAAGATTATTCCCATTGACAAAGGTTGCTAACAAGCACCTCCTTCCAGTGTATGATAAACCAATGATATATTATCCAATTCAGACATTGGTAGCTGGAGGGATTCGAGATATAATGATAGTCACAGGTGGGAATAGCGCAGGAGATTTTTTGCGACTACTTGGTAATGGTAAAGAATTCGGGCTTGCACATATAAATTATACTTATCAGGAAGGCGAAGGTGGAATCGCAGATGCACTCCGCCTGTGTGAACATTTCGCAACTGGAGAGAAGATAACAGTAATATTAGGTGACAATATTATTGAAGATAACATAAGACCTTATGTACAACAGTTCAAACGACAGAAAAAGGGTGCTAAAATCTTGCTTAAAGAGGTTGAAAATGCCCACAGATTTGGTGTCTGTGAATTAAAAGGTAATAAGATTGTTAGCATAGAAGAGAAACCCGCACATCCAAAGAGTAATTATGCCCAGACAGGGGTATATATGTATGATGAGCAGGTCTTCGACATAATAAAGGGACTGAAACCATCCAAAAGAGGTGAACTTGAAATCACCGATGTGAACAACCGATATGTGGGACTCGACCTTATGACCTATAACATACTCAAAGGATTCTGGACAGATGCAGGGACATTTGAATCCCTGCTCCGTGCATCTCAGTTTATAAAATCAAAATCTAAATAGTAACCATTCAACCACGAAACACACTAAAATACACGAAAAAGGGAATAAATGAAGACAAAAATGCTTTATGTAAATGAAAGTTTCTGGCTACCCACGAAAAAGCACAAAAAAAGAGATTTTCGTGACCTTTCGTGCTTTTCGTGGGTCGTAGATATAAACTACTCCTTCTTCTCTTCTTCCTCGTCTACAACCTCATAGTCTGCTTCTACTGCCCCTTCCTTTTTCTCTTTCTCTTCTTTAGGCTGCTCTGGTGTTGGTCCTACTTTCTGTTCTGGCTGTGCCTGTGCTTTCGCATACATCTGTTCTGCAATTTTGTAGGATGCTTTCTGCAAATTCTCCATCTCTCGTTCTATAGCAGCTTTATCATCCTTCTGGATAACATCCTTCAGTCTATTAACAGCATCTTCGATATTCTTCCTCTCATCCGCGGAAATTTTGTCACCATATTCTCGCAGAGATTTCTCAACAGAGTATATGAGAGCATCCGCTTTATTTCTTGCCTCTATAATTTCTCTCTTCTTCCTATCTTCCGCTGCATGGACTTCGGCATCTTTCACCATCTTCTCTATCTCCGCTTCAGATAGTCCACTGGATACAGTTATTTTGATCTTCTGCTCTTTTTCAGTTCCCAAATCCTTTGCAGAGACATGCATTATCCCATCTGCGTCTATATCGAATGTCACTTCTATCTGGGGTACACCTCTCGGCGATGGTGGGATTCCAACCAGTTCGAACCTGCCGAGCGTTCTATTGTCGTATGCCATCGGGCGCTCGCCCTGGAGCACATGGATAGTAACAGCAGGCTGATTGTCATCTGCAGTCGTGAATATCTGATTCTTACGGGTCGGTATCGTAGTATTTCGCTCAATTATATTGGTCATTACTTTACCCAGAGTCTCCAAACCCAATGATAGGGGTGTGACGTCTAAAAGAAGTATATCTTTGACTTCACCTGCCAGTACTGCTCCCTGTATTGCAGCACCAACCGCTACTACCTCATCCGGGTTTATCCCCTTGTGCGGTTCCCTGTTGAAGAAATCTTTCACTAATTTCTGAACGGCTGGCATCCTTGTCATACCACCTACTAAAACTACTTCATTTATGTCTGCAGGGGTAAGTTTCGCATCTTCTAATGCCTGTTTACATGGAGGAACTATTTTCTGCATGAGCTCATCAACCAAAGATTCCAATTTCGCTCGGGTCAGTTTCATCTCTAAATGTTTTGGACCTGCAGCATCGGCTGTGATAAAAGGCAAATTTATATTTGTCTCCATTGTAGTAGATAGTTCACATTTTGCTTTTTCAGAAGACTCCCTCAGTCTTTGAAGTGCCTGTCTATCGTTTCTCAAATCGATGCCATTGGTACGTTTAAATTCGTCTGCAATCCAGTTTACAATCCTCTCATCAAAATTATCTCCGCCTAAATGTGTATCACCATTTGTAGATAGAACCTCGAATACCCCTTCACCTATCTCTAATATAGATATATCAAAGGTTCCTCCTCCAAGGTCGAAGACAGCAATTTTTTCCTGCTTCTTCCTCTCCAGTCCATACGCTAAAGAAGCGGCAGTAGGTTCATTTATGATACGCAGCACCTCCAATCCTGCGATTTTACCCGCATCTTTGGTCGCCTGACGCTGGGAGTCATTGAAGTAAGCAGGGACTGTTATCACTGCCTGTTTCACCGCTTCTCCAAGATGACTTTCCGCTGCTTTCTTCAAATACTGAAGCACCATTGCAGATACCTCCGGCGGCGAGTATTGTTTACCATCCACAGAGACTCGAACATCGCCGTTGGCCATCTCTTCCAGTTTATATGGTACGAGCGTTATCTCCTCTGGAACTTCGGAGTATCTCCTTCCCATAAATCTTTTGATGGAGTAAACTGTCCGTTCAGGGTTGACAACTGCCTGTCTTTTAGCAAGTGGTCCTACTAACCTCTCACCAGATGCTGCATAAGCCACCACCGATGGAGTAGTCCTTCCTCCTTCAGAATTAGGTATAACTATCGGTTCATTTCTTTCTACTACAGCAACACAGGAGTTCGTTGTTCCCAGATCAATTCCTATCACTTTCGCCATTTTTAGATACCTCCTTTTCAACTTTTTCTTTTGCTACATAGACCTTTGCAGGTCGTATAACTTTATCGTTCAAGATATATCCCCCTTCAACCTCTTCTACAACCGTATTGGGAGGCTTGTCAGATTCTATCGTCAACATCGCCTCGTGTCGTGAAGGGTCGAAAATCTCTCCAAGACTTGAGAACTCTTTCAATCCTTCGCTTTTCAATGTATCCTGAAATTGATTGTATATCAACTTGATACCTTCATAAAAAGGTTCGAATTCTTTTGACAGATTCGCCGATTCAACTGCACGTTTGAAATTGTCAAGAACACCGATGAGTGAACTCACCAATCTCTCATTCGCATATTTTAAAAACTCTTCTTTATCTTTGAGCATCCTCTTTTTGAAATTATCCATATCGGCAAGTGCACGAAGGTAGTTCTCATAATTTTCTTTCGCATTCAACTTTGCCTCTTCAACCTCTTTCTTTAACCTTTCAATCTTTCTCGCCCTTCTTGACTTTTTCTTTTTCTCCATTGAACCTTTATTATATACAATATAAATTCAATTTGTCAAGTAAAAAGAAAACCGCAGAGAACTCAGAGTTCACAGAGAACAGAATAAAAAATAATTAAAAATCTCATTAAACTCTGTGGGTTTTCAGAAACCTTTCATACCTGTTAGATGCAGATTAGTGTATAAAGTTTCGGTCGTATAATTTCTTTTTATTAATCTATAAAGTATAAACACGAATGTTCATTTACCCCGCACTTACCTGCCCGCCGCTTTGCTTTGGCAGGCGGGTGTATAAGTGCGGGGCGGGTTGGGAAAATTGCACGAATTTCTTTCGTCTCAAATAATGTGTAAAAACATCCATACGGATCCGCGCGGATTATTTCAGTGATTTTCGGTGTTTAATGTATAATCTGGGTTTATAGTATTCGTGTGATTCGTGGTTTCTTTTTCTTGACAGAATAAACGAAGATTTATATAATTTCACAGTTAAGGAGGTAATATGAAAATTCACGAGTATCAAGCGAAGATGATATTTAAGGATTTTGGAATTCCGGTCCCCGAGGGAGAAGTCGCTTCAACACCTAATGAGGCTTACAATATTGCTAAAAGATTGAGCAAACCTGTTGTTGTCAAGGCGCAGGTATTGGTCGGAGGAAGGGGAAAAGCAGGAGGTATAAAATTTGCAAATACCCCAAATGAGGCGAAGAAGGTTGCCTCAGAAGTGCTCCGTATGAAAATCAAAGGTATAAAAGTTAACAAGGTGCTGGTTGCCGAATCGATCGATATTGAGAACGAAGCGTATATGGGCATCATAATAGATAGAAGCAAAAAATCTCCAGTCGTAATGGTATCTTCTGAGGGTGGGGTTGATATTGAAGAGGTTTCTAAAAAGAGCCCTGAAAAAATCATCAAATTCTATGTTGACCCCATGATAGGAATCCTTTCACATCGAGCAAGGGAACTCTGTTTCAAGATATACGATGACCCCAAAATCGCTATTAAAGCAGGTGTGGTTTTGAGCAAACTCTACAGATGTTTTATTGAATCCGATGCATCCCTCGCCGAAATAAACCCGTTCGTTGTAACTAAAGAAAAAGATATATGGGCACTCGATGCAAAAATGAATATAGATGATAACGGTCTGTACAGAAGACCCACAACCGCACAGATGAGGGACCTCTCTTATGAGATACCCGGTGAGATCGAGGCGAGAAATAAAGGGCTCTCCTACATTAAACTCGATGGGAATATAGGATGTATAGTGAACGGAGCCGGGCTCGCTATGGCTACTATGGATTTGATAAAACTATATGGCGGTGAACCTGCGAATTTTCTCGATATAGGAGGAAGTTCATCCCCCACCAAAGTTACCAATGCGATGAGTATTCTGCTCTCCGATAAGAATGTGAAGGCAGTCTTCTTTAATATATTCGGTGGTATAACGAGGTGCGATGATGTAGCAAATGGGATCGTAACATCTTTAAACAAAATAAAAGTTAATCTACCGATTGTAATAAGACTTACAGGAACCAACGAAGATAAGGCGATGGAAATATTGAAAAAGACGAAACTCATCACAGCATCTTCTATGGCAGAGGGCGCAAAGCGTGCGATAGAACTTGCCGGAAGATGAAGGGATTAAAGATAGTCACTATAGTGATTTTTCTTCTCTCTTGTGGTAAGGAGATGGTTCCCCCGAGTCCTGATCGATGGGCACCGAAATTAAATTATGTAAAATCGGAAAACAGGAGACATCTCACACTCCATTTTGCAGAACCGATGGACAAAAAATCTGCAGAGGATATTTCAAATTACCTCTGTTTTGAAACCATCTCCGGATACACACTCGAGTTAATATCTGCCAGTTTAAAAAAAGATACAAGAGAAATCGATGTTACGACATTTCTTCAATCCAATATCGAATACACTCTGGTCATTTCAAATATCAAGGATGTAGCAGGAAATCCGGCCGCGGCAAAAAAAAATTTCAAAGGGAAGATAATTCCTGATGAGAAACCACCGAAGATAGATTATACTATACCTGCGCATAGGACGAAGAATTTCAAAACAGGTGAATGGATCACAGTCAAATTTTTAGAACCAATGGATACAGTGAGTGTGAGAGAAAATATTTTTCTTCTACCGACCCTGATGGATCTTAAAATTAGTTATGAACCAGGAATGAAGAGCTTCAAGTTCAATTCAGATGTATGGGAGAGGGAAGAACTGTATACCCTTTATATAAAAGATTTCTGCACTGATATTGAAGGTAATAAGCTCGAGTCGCCTTTATGCATTGCCCTTACCGCTGACTCCATTCTACCTCAAGGTTGCATTTCAGGTGAGATTGAAGTAGAAGGAGAATTTAAAAAATTTGTATTCGCAATCGACAGTTTAGATAATATTAAAAGGATAGTCATCGTAGAGGGAATCGAGTATGAGATAGACCTGTTAAAACCTGGAAGTTACAGGATAGTGGCTTTAACTGATACAAATGGAGATAGAAGTTTTGACCTCTGCGGTGAACTGAAATGGATTGAAGTAACTGATCGACCAGAGAGAAACAAAGATATTCTTTTAAGGGAAAGAAAAAAGACAGAGGAATTTGAAAGGCTCGAATCGCTCTTTCTCGAAGACGCTGATTACCGCAGATTTAGACAATGATGTAATTTGGTAATATCAAAAATAGCATGGAACCACAGGTGAACATCTCAAGATCCGTATGGACAGATGAACACAGAGAAAGAATCCCGCACTTGTGCATAAATGTGGGGTAATAGAGTCAGTGCACAATGTTCGCAATACCTTGTGGATTACTTGAAAAAGTATATGAGAATTCGCTGCCAAAATTGAAATATGAAAGATTTATAATTTAACAGTGTTTACCTATGTTTATCTGTGGTTTTTTTGTAGTACTTGCAATTTAAAAGGGGGTGTGTATGGCAAAGATTAGTTGCATCTATGCAAGGGAGGTTCTTGATTCAAGAGGGAACCCAACTGTAGAGGTGGACTGCTGGCTCGATACAGGAATCTTTGGACGAGCGAGCATCCCATCGGGTGCTTCAACAGGTATCTATGAAGCATTAGAATTGAGGGATGGCGATAAGAGAAGATACCTTGGTAAGGGGGTCACCAAAGTGGTGAAGAATGTGAACAACATAATCGCACCTAAAATAGTTGGACTCGATCCCTCGTGGCAGGCCTTGATAGATAAAAAACTCTGTGAACTGGACGGGACCGATAACAAATCAAAACTCGGTGCAAATGCAACATTGGGTGTCTCTCTCGCAGTTGCGAAGGCTGCTGCCACTTTCTATAACTTGTCTCTGTATAGATATATCGGTGGTGTCAATGCAAAGGTAATTCCCGTTCCTATGATGAATGTCTTGAACGGTGGTGCACATGCGGATAATAATGTAGACCTGCAAGAATTTATGATTGTTCCTGTTGGTGCAGAGACTTTTAAAGAATCTTTGAGAATGGGTGCAGAAGTATTTCATAGCCTAAAATCTGTATTGAAGAAAAAGAGGCTTTCCACTGCAGTCGGTGATGAGGGTGGATTCGCACCCAATTTGAATTCGAATGTTGAGGCGATTGAAGTCATATTGAAGGGAATTGAACAGACAGGTTACAAACCAGGCAGCGATGTCTACATCGCATTGGATCCTGCAGCGAGTGAATTTTACAAAGATGGAAAATACATACTCGGTTCCGAAACTGAAAAAGAGAGAGATTCAAAAGGGATGGTAGAATTTTACAAAGACTGGGTTAAAAGATTTCCAATAATTTCTATAGAAGATGGACTTGCACAGGATGACTGGGATGGCTGGAAACTTATGACCTCTGAATTAGGAAATCGCATTCAGATTGTTGGAGATGACCTCTTCGTCACGAATACAAAGAGGTTGAAGAAGGGGATAGAAGAGGGGATTACGAACTCGATTCTGATCAAACTGAACCAGATAGGAACGCTAACCGAGACCCTTGATTGTATAGATATGGCTCATAATGCAAACTACACGACTGTGATTTCTCACCGGAGTGGTGAGACAGAAGATACTACAATTGCAGATGTATCGGTGGCAGTGAATGCAGGACAGATAAAGACAGGTTCTGCATCAAGGTCAGAAAGGATAGCAAAATACAATCAACTATTGAGAATAGAAGAGGAACTTGGAGAGAACGCTGTATTTATGGGTATTAAGGCATTTAGTAGACACTGATTTGCACTGATGGTCACAGATTATAAAAAGAATATTCAATCAGTGAATATCTGTGTCGATCTGTGTCTAAAAATTTGGTATGCGAGATAGAAAATTTATAAAAAGACCAAAAAGGAAGAAGAAAAATAGAATAAAATTGTGTCTTTTTGCTATCTTGTTCGTGTGGATATTTTATATATTAGTAGGACATCAGTATGGACTTGTGAAAATTATCTCATTCAGACTGGAAGAAAAGCGACTGAATAGAGAAATACTTGAATTGAAAGCTACACGTGAAATCCTCGAAAGAGAATGTGAAAGGTTAGAAAAGGATATATTTTTGGTGGAAAAGATCGCCAGAGAAAAATTTGGCATGATAAAAGAAGGTGAGAAGTGTTACAGGTTTGTAGATTGAAGCTATGAAAGAATTCAGTTTTACCTCCCTCCTACTCGGCATGCTCCTTGCCATCATTTTTGGTGCAGCAAACGCATATCTCGGTCTCAAAGTTGGTATGACCGTCTGCGCATCGATTCCTGCGGCTGTAGTTTCAATGGCAATTGTTAGGGGAATATTGCGTAGAAAGTCCATTCTTGAAAATAATATGGTTCAGACTATCGCCTCCGCAGGCGAATCATTGGCAGCTGGTGTCATATTTACAATCCCGGCACTGATAATATGGGGGATACAGCCATCCATTCTGAAGATATTTGTAATATCAGTACTCGGTGGATTTTTGGGTGTTCTCTTTATGATTCCTCTTCGTAGATACTTGATAGTTAAAGAACATAAGCGTCTCCCCTATCCAGAGGGAACCGCATGTGCGAAGGTGCTGACCGCTGGTGATGAGGGCGGAGTTAAGGCGAAGAGTGTCTTTTCTGGTTTAGCCGTTGGCGGTGTCTATAAATTTTTGATGAGTGGATTAGGCCTATGGAACGAATCACCGGGTTGGCAAATTAAAGGATATAAAAATGCATACATAGGTGCGGATATAACACCTGCTCTTTTAGGGGTAGGTTATATAATCGGTCCTAAGATCTCTGCATATATTTTTGCGGGTGGGCTTTTAGGATGGTTAGTTCTCATCCCACTCATCTCTATATTTGGGACCGAAACTATCTTCCCGGCTGCAGAACCTATTGCGAAATTGACTGCTCAGCAGATATGGCACTTTTATATAAGGTATGTCGGTGCAGGTGCTGTTGCGTTGGGTGGTATATTGAGTCTTGTAAGGGCATTTCCTGTGATTATCAGTTCATTTAGATCCGCTGTTGTCGAATTTATAGAGAAAAGGGTTGCGCTCAAAAGAGAAGAACGAGATTTGCCGATCTCTGTCGTCATAATAGGAAGTATCGTCATCGCAATTCTTATCTGGCACATCCCTTTTATAAATTTAAATCTTTTAGGTGCAATTCTGGTAGTAATCTTTGCCTTCTTTTTCGTCACAGTATCGAGCAGACTTGTAGGACTCGTTGGCAGTTCTTCAAATCCTGCTTCTGGTATGACCATTGCAACTCTACTTGCGACCAGCCTGATATTTTCTGCTCTCGGCTGGACAGGGACTGAAGGAATGGTCGCTGCTTTATCTGTTGGAGCTGTTGTATGTATAGCGATATGTATGGCAGGCGATATATCACAGGACCTCAAAACGGGCTATTTAGTAAGTGCTACCCCTGAAAATCAGCAAATCGGGGAATTCATAGGCGTACTTACTTCTGCACTCGTTATTGGGCTGACCGTTTTTCTGTTGGACGCGACATACAAGATCGGTTCGCCAAAATTACCCGCTCCTCAGGCTATGCTGATGTCCATAGTCATTAAAGGTGTCATCCAGCATAACCTCCCATGGGGTTTAATATTGGCGGGGATTGGTATTGCAGCTGTTGTCGAACTCTTCGGTATCCCATCACTGCCTTTTGCCGTTGGGCTATATCTTCCCATATCACTCTCCACGCCAATCATAATGGGTGGGATGATAAAAAGAATCAGAGATACAGAAAGAGGAGTGTTGTTCAGTTCGGGACTCATTGCCGGTGGAGCGGTTATGGGAATACTGATTGCAATTTTAAAATTCAAAGAGATAGAACTTTCACTTGGATTCAAATTTGGGAATTTCTTCTCTCTATTGATATTTCTACTGTTATGTGGAATTTTAATCAGAGAGGTAACCAGGATAATGAATAAAAACCAATCTTGAAAGGGGGTGAGAGAGATGTTTATATGGGGTTTAGCAATAGTTATAATAGCAATAACCAAGATTTATTTAGACATATTAATTGTGACTGGAACTTTACCATTCGGATTCTGGTATTCTATTTTGATAGATATAGTCCTGCTGTGTATCGCAATGGGCATACTCTACAGAATATACTCAAAAGAAAGAGTTGGTGAAAAAGAGATTCTTACCAGAAAGATTATAGAACTTGAAGAAAAACTCAAAAAATCTAAAGGCAGAAAGTAACTCTTTTATTCTTCGGGCAGTTTCTTTTCTATGCTATATTTTTCTGACATCTTACAGCTGCCATCGAAGACCACGCCCTCTTCAACTATGAGGGTTTTACAGATGAGATCGCCCTGAAATCTGGCACCAGTTTGAAATTCAACTCTTTCCGAAGTGGTCATATTACCCACAATCTCTCCACCGACCACAGCGTTTTTGGTCTTCAACTCTCCTTTTATCTTTCCGTCTTTACCAAGAATTATCGTACCGTGTGATTCAATGTTTCCCTCATACACTCCGTCTATCCTTATACCTCCAGTCACCTTAACATTTCCATTAAAACTGGAACTTTTACCAATGATTGTATCAATCTTTCCTTCTTCTTTCATAGAAACTCCTTATTTTATATAATTTTAACTATATAAAACTTCTTGTCAAGTAAAAACAAACCACA
>Ga0114921_10001410_pt1 | contig 11027 bp, 8 predicted proteins | sample BentaG_FD_87016 | JGI IMG/M metagenome (GOLD analysis project Ga0114921, IMG submission 87016) | Deep subsurface microbial communities from South Atlantic Ocean to uncover new lineages of life (NeLLi) - Benguela_00093 metaG | ecosystem: Environmental > Aquatic > Marine > Oceanic > Sediment ...
ACTACATTAAGCTTGCCAAAACCTTTTACCTCACCTTCAAGCTCAATTCCCCGCATTTTCTTTATTGGCTGTATTCTTGAAAACGTTCTATTATATAAATTAACTGTAAACCCTTTTATTGCCAGATGTGCTGCTATGGCTTTTCCTCCATGACCGGCCCCCACAACTGCAAATTTTAAATCATGCATGGCAGCTCCTTTCGGTATTTTTATATACTTACACCCTATCCCAGTTAATTTTATCTGAAAATACTTCCCTGAGACTCTCTTTAAGAGATTGACTTAAATTTATCCTGTAGCTGGAGGGAAGTTTATAAATTCTTTCTATATCCTTTCCATTCTCACCGGTTATCTTAAACTCCACTTCATCAGATCCGGGATATTTTTTTAATATATCATAAAACATATTGATAAAATTTTTATCCATATCTCTCTTTCTTGCAGCAAAAATAACTTTATTATTTTTATCACTTATAAGCTCTTCTTGATTTTTATCTATTCTTTTATTTTTTTCCAATTCTTCTATTTCGTTGGCGATGATCTTTACCTGATCTTCTTTTTTATCTAATTTACCTTTAATTTTTACAATTTTATCTTTGGAAATAACTTCCCTGTGCTTACCAAGAACTGACGGGAATACAATTACTTCTACGCTGTCGCTGATATCCTCTATGCCTAAAAAACACATCTGCTGACCTTTTTTTGTAAATATAATTTTTACTCTGGTTATAATTCCACCAACAGCAATATTAGTTTTATCTTCTATACTGCTCAAAGCTTCTATTGGAGTCAGCTTGAAAAGGGAATCTTCATATTCAAACAAAGGGTGCCCTGAGATATAAAGGCCCAGCATTTCTTTCTCAAAATTTAATAACTCTTTTTTTGAAAATTCCTTAAATTGTTCCTCTGTTTTGTAGACTCCATCCAGTAATATTTTCTCTCCCCTGCTACCATTGAAATCAAATAATGAAAACTGGCCAATGTCTCTATCTTTTTTAATCTTTAAAGTCTCTTCTATAATTTTTTCATAATTCTCTAAAAGATATTTCCGGCTCTGGCCTAGAGAATCAAATGTTCCACTTTTTATTAAGCTCTCAAGGGTTTTTTTATTTAATACGCTACTATCAACTCTCTGGCAAAAATCTATAAATTTTTCAAATTTACCGCCTTTCTTTCTCTCCTTTTCTATACATTCAATAACGTTAGTCCCAACATTTTTTATAGCTGATAGACCAAATCTGATAGAATTTCCCACCACAGTAAAATCGGTGAAACTTCCATTGATATCCGGCGGTAGGACTGTAATACCCATTCTTCTGGTTTCATTAACATATTGAGCTACTTTTTCCTGGCTGCCCATTCTGATACTGAGCAGCGCTGCCATAAATTCCACAGGATAGTTAGCCTTAAGGTAAGCAGTCTGGTATGAAATCATCGCGTACGCAGCGCTGTGAGACTTGTTAAATCCATATTCAGCAAAATGATTTACAAGTTTAAATATTTTTAGTGAAATTTTTTCATCTATCCCTTTGTTTTTAGCGCCCTCTATAAATTTACTTTTTTGTTTGGAAAGTACACCTCTCTTTTTCTTGCTAATGGCTCCTCGCAGGATGTCTGCTTCTGACATACTAAAACCAGCCAGTTCTGACGCTATTCCCATAACCTGTTCCTGATATAGAATAATTCCATAAGTACTTTCAAGAATTTTTTCAAGAGATGGGTGCAGATAGTTTATTTTCTTTCTCCCATTTTTACTTTCTACAAAATCTCTTACCATTCCACTTTGAAGAGGACCGGGTCTATATAATGCCAGAAGCGCTATCAAGTCTTCAAATTTGGTTGGTTTTAAGTTTATTACCAGTTCCCGCATTCCCGAGCTTTCAAGCTGGAATACTCCCAGGCATTCACCTTCACACAACATATTAAAAGTTTTTTTATCATCCGCACTAATATTATTAATATCTATATCTATATTTTTGGTTTTATTAATTAAAAATAAGGTTTTGTCTATTAGTGACAGCGTTTTCAATCCCAGAAAATCCATTTTAAGTAGCCCAATTTTTTGAATATCCTCCATTTTATATTGGGTTACAATATCACCTTCATTCTCTTTTTGTATGGGTGTATAATTGTAAAGGTCCTCTGAGGAGATTACAACTCCTGCAGCGTGTATTGAATCCTGTCTGGATATCCCCTCAAGTGAAATTGCAGTATCAATTACTTCTCTTATTTTTTTATCATTCTCATAAACTTCTTTTAAATCCGGGACCAAATTTAATGAGTTTTCGATTGTCACATTTAATTCCATCGGGATCATCTTCGCTATCCTGTCTACTTCAGCATAAGGCGCTTCCATTACTCTTCCTGCATCCCTTATAGCCTGTCTGGCAGCCATTGTTCCAAAAGTAATTAGCTGGGCAACCCTTCTGTCACCATATTTTTTAGAAACATACCTGATAACTTCATTCCTCTTCTCATAACAAAAATCTATATCAATATCAGGCATACCTTTACGTTCTTCATTTAGAAATCTTTCAAATAAAAGTCCATACTTTAAAGGTTCGATATCCGTTATGCCCAACAGATAAGAAACTATGCTGCCCGCTGCCGAACCTCTTCCCGGTCCTACTCTTATGCTATTATTTCTGGCAAATTTAATAAGATCCCAAACTATTAGAAAATATTCTGAAAAACCCATTTTCTCTATGACTTCCAGCTCTTTTTGTATCCTTCTATCAATCTCCTTAGTAATGCTCTCATATCTTTTCTTAGCACCTTCATAGCATAACTTTTTTAAATATTCATCTACACTATAGTCGTCAGGAACCCGGAAAGATGGTATCAGATTCATATCAAACTTTATATTTACATTACACCTATCGGCAATCTTTAGTGTGTTTTCAATGGCACCCGGGAATTCTTTAAAAATCTCGTTTATTTGATCATAACTTTTAAAATAATATTCATCTGTAGGAAACCTCAGGCGGCCGGGTTCATTTATAGTGGAGCCAGTCTGGATACAGAGCAGGACATCATGAGCTTTACTATCTTCCTTGTTTAAATAATGCACATCATTTGTAGCCACTAATGGAATATTATATTCTGAAGATAACTCCGATAAAGCCTTGTTTACTTTCTTTTGATCTGGTATACCGGAATCCTGCAGCTCTAAAAAAAAATTATTCTTCCCGAAAATATCTATATATTCCTCTAAAATTTTTTTTGCACTTTTGATTTTATCCAGAATAATACATTTTGGAATCTCACTGGCAATACAGCCACTCAATGCAATTATACCCTGGTTAAACTCCCTGAGCAGCTCTTTATCCACTCTTGGTTTATAATAAAATCCCTCTAAAAACCCCAGGCTGACCAATCTCATCAGATTCTGATAACCCTGGTTATTTTCAGCCAGTAGAGTCAGATGGTAAGAAGTTTCTTCCTTTTTTTCTCTTTCCGATTGCTTATCCCATCTACTTTTCGGGGCCAGATATACTTCACAGCCAATTATGGGTTTTATTCCTGATTTTTTTGCCTGGGTGTAAAATTCAATAGCACCATACATAACTCCATGATCGGTTAATGCTAAAGCAGGCATATTGAACTCGCAGGCTCTCTCAATTAATTTTTTTATTCTTGAAGCACCATCTAATAAGGAGTATTCGCTATGGACATGCAAATGGACGAAATTGTCTATTTTCATTCTAACAGAATCTAGTAATTCTTTTTGACTAAGATTTTCAGTCTAAATATTTCCTAAACTTAAAAAACCACTCTATATAACTCTTCAAGAGAAGTCTATCCTTCTGCCACTTTATAGGCTCCGGCCTCAAGCAGAGTTTTCATTCCTTCTTCTATGGCAACATCCCTAATTTCGTCAACATATTTTCTTTTTTATAATCTATATCAACCATAATCGTCTTAAAAATTTTTTATTAACTATTATTATAATATATCTTAAAAAATATTACACACATACTATTAAAAGCTAATTTTTTACCATAAATATAAAAACTTTCACTTTAAGTAGATTTACCTCTTTTAATCACCCTGTTAATTACTCCGGCTGCATAACCTGCTCCAAATCCATTATCAATGTTTACAACAACTACTCCAGGGCTGCAGGAATTTAACATGGTAAGAAGCGGCGATATCCCTTTAAAACTTGTCCCATACCCCACACTTGTAGGAACTCCAATTACCGGACAATCTACCATTGAACTTACCACCCCGGGCAGTGCCCCTTCCATACCAGCAACTGCTATAATCACATTTGAGCGGTTTAGTTCATCCTTAAAACTTACCAGTCTGTGAATACCTGCAACTCCGACATCATAAATCTTTCTAACTTTATTCTTCATAAGATAACCGGTTATTGCCGCTTCTTCCGCCACACTTATATCCGAGGTTCCTGCGCATATTACAGTAATTCCTTCACTTAAGTTACCATCCGGTATATCAAGCGGTGTATAAATAATATTTGACCTGGAATTGAATTTAATATTTTTAATCTCCTTTTTTAATAATTTGAAAGTTTCGATTGTGGTTCTGGTAACAAGTAGTACAGGTGAATAGTTTAATATCTTTTTTGCAATCTCCAGGATTTGCTCCGGAGTCTTACCTGTACCATATATTACCTCTGGAAAATCTCTTCTCAGCAGGCGGTGGTGATCTATTTTTGCAAAACCGATATCCTCAAAATACATTTCTTTAATTTTTGAGATGGCATCTTCTTTATTTATTTTCTCTTCTTTGTAATTTTCCAGTAATCTTCCAATTATCCTATTTATTTTGTTTTTCATAACCATAAAAATATCATAAATGTAAATAATTTTAAATTAACTTAAAAATTCACCTAATTTATACTAAAACCGATTAATTAAAAATGCGCTCATGCATTTTCTCCATACGTTAATTTCTTTTAAAATCCAGTCCTAAAAAAGGAACTTACCATTAAAAGTGGAATAGTTTTCCTGAGAGGTCAACAACCAGTACTGCAGTCTGGATAGCCACTACACTGATAAGCTTTATAAGTATATTCATGGATGGACCTGCAGTATCTTTTAAAGGGTCACCCACAGTATCGCCTACAACAGAAGCTGCGTGTTCAGGAGTCCCGCTTTTTCCTTCTTCTTCAATTTTTTTCTTTGCATTATCCATTGCTCCACCTGCATTCGCCATAAATATTGCATGGGCAAAACCTGAAAGAAGTGTTCCGATAATCAACGCTATTACTCCGCCAGGGCCTAAGAATATACCCACAACAGTCGGTATTACAAAAATTGATATTCCCGGTATTAAAATTCCCCTCTGGGCAGATTTTGTAACTATAGTAATAAATGCTTTTGGGTCTCCCTTTTCTTTTCCGGCTAGTATTCCTTTTATCTGTTTTCTTGCCTCAACCACCACTTTATTAGCTGCTTTACCCACTGCCCCCAGTAAAAGAGAGGTGAAAAAGAATGGCATAAGAACTCCTATAAATAACCCTGCCAGTACTCTCGGGTCTCTCATAAAATCTAAAAACATTCCAACTTTTAAAAGTTCTATCTGGGAAAAATAAGCCTGCCCCAGGGCAAGGGCAGTTACTGCAGCGCTTCCAATTAAGATTCCTTTTCCTATTGCGGCAGTTGTATTTCCAACAGCATCAAGTTTATCAGTTGTTTTTCTGACCTTCGAAGGAAGCTCTGCCATCTCTGCTATCCCGCCTGCGTTATCGGATATTGGCCCAAATACATCAATTGTGACAACAAATGGAGCAGTGGCAAGCATGCCGACAGCTGCTATTGCAACGCCATATATCCCCATTTTAAAATCTACCAGACCCCTTGAGATATAAAAACAAAAAACCATAACTCCTATTACTGTTAAACCAGGAAGTATGCTTGATTCCATACCATAGGCAAGACCGTTCACCACATAAGTTGCCGGACCACTTTTTGCGCTTTCCCTTATATTTCTTGTAGGCCTGTATCTTGAATCAGTATAAAGAAGTGTAAACAGTCCAATTAAAAATCCTGTAACTATTCCGCCTGTTGAAGCTAAAAACAAGTAATTATACTCTGCACCCATTGTATATCTTATTATAAAATAGGATAAGATTATAATTGCCCCTCCAGTAATCAGAAGCCCGGATAAGGTTGTCGTGGTAAGAAGACTGACTGTTGCCCCTTCTTTATACCTTCTTATAATAAGTTTAATCACAAATATGGCAATAATTGAGGCTATTGCTCCTGCCGTAGCAAGAAGCATTGGTAGGAGAACACTGTTTATCATCGGAGGAGTATTTCTAAATGCAAGAAATCCCAAAAACTGCGCAGCAACTATTGAACCAAGCCATGATTCAAAGCTATCTGCTTTCATTCCCCCAACATCTCCCACATTGTCACCAACATTATCCGCAATAGTGGCAGGATTTCTGTAATCATCTTCTTTTAGTCCTGATTCTACTTTACCCACATAATCTGCTCCCATATCTGCAGCTTTAGTAAATATTCCACCGCCTGTTCTCATAAAAAACGCTGCAAAACTGGCACCAATAACAAATGTAACTGATACATTTACTACATTGTGTAAAGTTTCTATCTGGCTCACTCCACCTCTTCCATACCACCAGAAAAGGATATTAAACCAGAAAGCAGTATAAAAAAGTACCGCTACTGCCAGAAGAAGCCCTGAGGCAGAAGCTGCAGTAATTGCTATATTCATAGCTTCCCCCAGACCCTTTTCCTTTGCAGCATGAGTTACCCTGGCATTTGAAGTAGTAGATATCCACATCCCCACATAACCAATTAAAATGCTAAATCCCATACCAGTTGCAAAAGCTGGAATTGACGCAAAGTAAAGATATCCAAATTTAACCATAATACCAAGAAGCGCAACCAGAACAGCGAAAAATATCAGCATTATTTTGGCCTGCTGATTAAGGTAAGCTCTACTCCCGACAAATATAGCATTAGAAATCTCCTCCATTCTTCTGGAGCCTCTGCTTTTTTTAGTAACAAGCACAGAAAAAACTATAGCCAGAATGAGCGATATACCAGAGCCAATGAAAGGAATAATTCGCAGTAACAGCAAACTTGACACAAAATACCTCCTCTAAAAGAAATCATCAAATAAATTATCAATTATTTGATAGGCTTAAATGCCTGAAAACATATTGCAATATTTTATTAAAAATACAGGGAATAAGCAATCACATTTTACATTATCTTTAATCTGGCAGATTGTTATAAATGGTAAATTTTTTATCGCTGATTTAAAACATAATTGGCCATTTTCTTAAATACCCGGACTTATCTATAATTTCTATAACTCTTTTTATTTCATCATAAGTTGCCCCGGAAATTCTGGCTATTTTACTAACAGAGTATTTTTTCTCCAAACCATACAATATAATATCAAGTTTCCTGTAAGAAATTCCTATCATATCCTCATCTATAATTCCCGGTAAAATATCAGGGCTGGGGGCTTTATTTACAATATAATCAGGCAATTTCAAATAATCTGCCATAGCAAATATTTGTGTTTTATAAAATGAGATTACAGGCATAATATCTGCTATGCCGTCGCCATATTTTATAAAATAGCCTATCATCCATTCACTTTTATTAGCACATCCGACTAGTAGATAATTATTAAGCTCCGCATAATAAAAAAGTAATGCGCTCCTCACTCTGTTCTTTATTCTGCAATAAGCAAGCCCCCTGCAAAGCTCCTTATTTGAACTCCCGGTAAGATTAGAAATATACAGATCTTTACCCAGGCTTTCGGAAATAGACTTTCTTTTTCTAGTTATATATTTTTCAACAATACTTTTTTTGAATAAAAATGATGGAGGATACATTCTGTAAATCCCGATCAAGGATAAAATAAGTGTAATTTTTTTGTTCATATATTTAATTTTTAGTTCCCTTGCAAGCCTTATAGCATCCTTTATATTCTTTGAGTTTGAATCCCTTTCAGGAAGTATTACCGCTAAAACATTTTCATTTCCTATTGCCTCAGAGCATAATTTTAAAACAACTGCGGAATCAAGTCCTCCGCTGAGCCCTACTACTGCTCCATCTTTTTTAAGCTTTGCTACATACCCTCTGATGAAATCTTTTATATTCTCTGTATTTGATTTCAAATCAATATCCAGAATGTTATTAATAGTATCCTCCCTATTTTTTAAAAACATTACAAATATTTACCATTATAGCAACAGAAAAATATTTGAAATAGTATAATTTTACTAGGCTATGCGAAGCTGCCGGGGCAGAGCGAGCATGCGAGCGGAGCCCATACAGCCGCTGTTGTACGAAGGCAACGCGAGATTGAATTACCATATAAAAGGAACCAATATATATTTTACCTTCCTTGAATACTCCAAATATCCAGTTAATTCATTTTTAAGAGTTCTATCTTCTAATGCTGTGCGAATGATAAGGATAACTACGACAAATCCTGACATTATTAATCCATATAATGAACCTAACGATATTGGTGTTGCTAAAGACATTAATATAAAGCCAACATAGCCTGGGTGACGAATAATTTTATAAGGACCTGTAGTTGCAACCTGGTGTCCACGTTCTGTTTGTATTCTAACCATTGTTGAGAAAAATTTATTTGATATCATTGACCATGTAAATATCATTGCGCCTAAAATAAAAAAAAGCAATCCTGTTATGTGAATGCTAATATTAAAATTTATACTCCAATTAAATCTGTAGTCCAAGCCTGAAAGAATATATATACCGATATAAGGAAAACTAATTATTGTGGTTAATATCTTATCCCATTTTTTTACATTTTCTTTTTTTCTTCCTCTTTCCTCAATTACTTCTGATGGAATTACAACCATATTAATTATTAAGATAAGAACCCCGGTTAAAATAAATATCCACGCCCAGATCCATTTTATTGTCCAGGCTGATAAAAATAAAATAATTCCTTGAAATAACAGTGTAAGAACTGTTTGAATTAACCTTTTCACAATGTTAATATTTATAATTTTTCTCCTTTTATTTTCTATTCTAGCGTTGCTTTCGCACAACCACTGATAGACGCTAACTTACGTTTATCCTACCAAAATGACATAATAATCGCAATATTGCAGATATCTATTACTATAGTTTTGTTACTTTTTTAAAATTTCATACTTGCCAAATCCAGGACGATTTTTCAACAAATTTTGATTTCTTTAAAAAACAAAAAGAATTCAAGGCACAAAAAATGATTTAGAGTTTAAATAATTATGAGCAAGCCTTGTAGGCTCTGGTATTCTGAATTTAGATACAGATAGTGTATATCTGATTGCAGATTCAAGACAGATTTTATTTCCAACAGAAACAAATACAGGTTTTGTATCATACCTGGTTCTTACTGCAGCGCCAATGATTTCATCGCTGTCAGTAATATAACAATAACTCCCTTTCTCTTTATCCAGGGATAAATCATCATACCGTCCACAAAGTTTTTTCTTTGCGCAACCAATTGAAGGCAGATTTAAAATAATTCCCATATGTGAAGCAAGACCCAGCCTTCTTGGGTGGGAGTAGCCATGTCCGTCAAAAAAAGCAAGATCAGGGATATTCTCAATTTGCCCAAAACATCTTTCTATCACAGGTCCTTCCCTGAAAGACAGTAACCCTGGTATATAGGGAAAATGTGGTTCGGACTGGCAGTATTTTTCTTCTATTATTTCAAGAGAGGGATAAGAAAAAATAAGGACAGCACATACAAATTTATTTAATCCTTTTAGAAATTTGACATCTACCCCTGCAATTTTTCTGATACTTTTAAACCTGTCATGGAGGACAACTTCTTTGAAAAGTTCCTTCTGAAGTTCAATTGCTGTCCTGTAATCTAAATCCCACAAGTGATGTTTTTTTATGACCATTTTGACAAATTTGGTCTTTTAGTTTGCTATTCTAATATCCCAGCATTATTTTTAAAACTAACCATTATTCGAAAAAGATCCTATTCTGTAACTTTATTAATAAAAAAATCAATACTATTTTTGTAATCTTCTCTTGATACTATAAAATTTATATTATGATCACCCAAAGTTTCCACAAGCTCTTTTTTATTATCTACTACCTCAAATAACCTTTCAGCATGAGAAAAAGGTATATAACTGTCATCACGGCTGTGAATAATAAGAACAGGGCAATCTATGCCTTTTAGATATTCAATTGTATTATATTCAAATTTAAAAAATCTTCTTACAGGAAGAAAAGGATAAAGCCTTGCGCCAATATCTTTAATTGAAGTAAATGTGGAATCCAGTATAAGAGCAGCCGGTTTATGTTTTTCTGCAAGCCTTGCACCAATTGGCGCACCCAAGGATCTCCCATAGATAATTATTCTTGAAGGATTAATTTCTTTCTCATCTACCAGATAATCCCATGCAGCTTCCGCATCAAGGTACGTTCCTTCCTCACTGGGCTTCCCCTCACTTTTTCCATAGCCGCGATAATCAATTATAAAGGTGGAGAGATTAAGCTCATAAAACATTTCTATAAACTCGATTCGGTGAGATATATTTCCTCCATTTCCATGAAAAAACAATATTGTTCCTCTTTGATTTTCTGCTGGAATATACCATCCGGATATATTTATCCCATCAGATGTTTTTAACATTATATCCTCATAAAAAAGCTCTGCATCAGAAGGTGTAGCAGCAATATCAGAAGTTGGAAAATAAACATATTTTGATTGATTAAAATATAGATAAACTGCATAAACTGCAAATAATAAAAATAATAAAATTACTCCAAACAAAAATAAAAATATTGGTCTCTGGTAATCCATTTTAATTAAAAATATTTTTTCATCTTTTCACTGTTTTTATTATGGCAGAATTGAATCTTTTTTTTACTATTCTCCCATAACCTGTATAAAAACCTCACGTGAACGAGGCCTATTATCATGGTCAATGAGGATTATCTGCTGCCATGTGCCAAGAACTAACCCGCCATCAGATAGTGGTACACAAATACCCGGACCCACAAATGTAGCGCGTATGTGTGAAAAACCATTATC
>Ga0114921_10001411_pt1 | contig 11026 bp, 10 predicted proteins | sample BentaG_FD_87016 | JGI IMG/M metagenome (GOLD analysis project Ga0114921, IMG submission 87016) | Deep subsurface microbial communities from South Atlantic Ocean to uncover new lineages of life (NeLLi) - Benguela_00093 metaG | ecosystem: Environmental > Aquatic > Marine > Oceanic > Sediment ...
ATCTATTCGGGTAATGAGTTCTTCTTCATTCTTCGGATTCGTTTCGTATACAGTGCACTCTGCAAACCTTTGAAGTGACTTAATATCATCCAAAGATTTGATACATGCCGTTTCGTCAGGGAAAACTATCTTCATCGCATCCCCTCCTCGCAACAGTCTACCAACTACGGCGAAATTAGTGGATCGAATTTCTCATTAAGCCTGTTCTCTTAGATACGGAATAGTAAGTTCGGACGGTTGTCTTGTTTTCCTCGTAATAACTAGAGTACCAGTAGCAACGATGTAAGGCAACATTAGCCAAAATGCATAAGGAATTCCCCAATACTTCAAGATCTGCATTTTGTATTGAAGTGCATCTACTGTGCCAAATAATAGACATGCCCCAAACACTCTGAGGGGATTCCAGTTCCCAAGGACAATTGCCGCAAGAACAATAAATCCTCGTCCTGCGATCATACCCTCTTGAAAACTATGAGAGATTCCTAAGGACAAAAAAGCTCCTGCCCAACCGCTCATTACTCCACTCAAAAGGGTACATATGTAACGAATTATGTGTACATTTATTCCCATAGTGTCTGAACCCGCAGCGTATTCACCTACGGCACGAATCTTCAAACCAAATTTTGTCCGATAAAAAACAAAATAGAAAAGTGGGATAAGAAGGAAAGCAGCGTATGTCAAAAGAGCATGTCGGAATAATATCGGACCGATCATAGGAATTTCACTAAACATTGGAACATTAACAACCTCAAAAAATTTTACCTTTGGAAGTGTTGAAAAGTGACCAAAAATCTTGCCGAACGCAAAAGATGTCAGCCCTCCTGCAAAAAGTATGATCCCGATACCACTAACCATTTGCGAAAACCCCCATGTTATACACAAATAGCCGTGCACTAAACTCATTGCACCAGCGGCAGCTACTGCCAAAAGTGCTCCTAACCAAGGATTACCTGTCCAATAGGACCCTGCAAAACCCATCAGAGCTGCAAAAGCCATGTACCCCTCAATTCCTATGCTCAACACTCCTGAACGCTGGCTGAAAGTTTCGCCAAAAGCACATAATATCAAAGCGGTGGCAAGTCGAATTCCCATCGCAAGAAGTGTCGTAATGAACAACTCCATAATTTAGTTCTCCTTCCCCTTTGGCATCAGTCTCTTGACAAAGATCCCTTTGGCTAAGACTGCCAGTATTAGGACACCCACTATGAGTTGTGGGGCGTTGGCATGTAAGTATTCAGAACCAACCATAGTTTTTAAATAACTTACCCCGTTAAACAAGCAGCCGATAAAAATGGATGCTATGACTATTCCCCAGGCATTTAGTCCCCCTAACAAAGCCGCACCGATGGAAATATAGCCGTATCCTGGAGAAATCCGATAGATTCCGTCTCGGAGGTAATGATGAATGCCACATAGTTCACCCATCCCCGCAAGGCCTGCTAGCCCGCCACTTATAAACATAGCGACTATCACGGTCTTGGACACACTAATGCCGCCATATTGAGCAGCTTTTGGATTGGTTCCAACGACCTTGATATTGTATCCTAACTTTGTATATCTAAAAACCACATACATAAAGACTGCACATATCAAACCTATTAATAATCCTGCATGTAAGCGGCTACGCGGTACTAGTATCGGCAACCACGTAGAAGTGGGGAAAAAGGCGGTCTGAGGATTAATCTCTTTCAAGGATCTCCAAGGTCCGTACACCAAATAATGCACTATCCAAATTGCAATATAGTTCATCATGAGAGTTGTCAGAATCTCATTAACCTTTAGTTTCATTTTGAGCATTCCTGGAATAACCGCCCATCCTCCTCCAACCAAAACAGCAGCGAGCATAACCACGATCAAATGCCAGGGCGCTGGGCATGGAAGGTAAAGAGCTGCAGCAGATGCTCCTACGGCTCCCATATATAATTGTCCTTCAGCCCCTATATTCCATACCCCACATTTGAATGCGAAACCGACTCCTAATCCCGCCAACATTAAAGGAATAGCTACCACCATAGATTCAGACATGTTATGCCTGCTTCCGACAGCTCCATATGCGATTACTTGCCATGCCGTTGCTGGATTGAGACCACAAACATACAAAAAAATGCTGGCAACAAAAATAGATGCAAGAATTGCTAGAATTAAACTTGCACATTTAATTAAGAATTCTTTTTTTCTTCGCATTCTATTTCTCCTGCCATCATCAATCCTAACTTCTCTCTGTCAAATCCTCTTGGAGCTTCCCTTAGATTCCCCCTAAACATAATAGCTACTCTATCACTTAATAACAAAAGCTCATCTAAGTCAGTCGAAACTAATAAAACACCGGCATTTTTTCTTGCCTCTAATATTTTTTGGTGGATGAATTCGATTGTCCCTACATCTAAGCCTGCTGTAGGGTCAAAAAGAATCAAAAGCTCGGATTTGCGAGCCATTTCACGTGCAACAACTACTTTCATCTGGTTTCCACCAGATAGGGATCTAACAGGTAAGTCTTCGGAGGAAGTTTGAATATTGTATTCTGCAATTATTTTTCTTGCGTGCTGATGGATATTTTTCAAATTCAAAAAACCCCAATTGAAAAATTGAGGGGAAAAGTCCCTTAAAGCAGTATTCATGGCAACTGGCAGCCCTAGAGCAATCCCAGTTTCCATAGGTTTTGCGGGAATATAACCAACTCCCATATCGATGATTTTCCGTGGTGAAGCATTGGTCATATTACATCCCTTAATCATCATTTTGCCACTTACAACTTTTCGGATACCTGTAATCGCCTCAAATAGCTCTGATTGACCGTTCCCCTGAACTCCTCCAATTCCTAGAATCTCGCCTTTACAAATGGAGAAAGATATATCTTTCAAAGTAGTAGTCCCTCTGCTCTTATTAGAAGTTCGTAAGCTTTGTACTTCTAGGACTTTTCTTTCCTTTTTTTTCTCATCGGCCGGAGGCCTCTTTATTTCAAGCAAATCTCGTCCCACCATCATTCTTGCGAGTTCTCTCTTGTTAGTGTTTCTTGTTTCTAGACTGCCAACTACCCTCCCCTTTCGAAGCACCGTTATTCTATCACTTATAGCTAGTGCCTCACCCAATTTGTGGGTAATAAGAACTATACTATATCCCACTTTGGCCATCTTTTTGAGTCTTTCTAGAAGTATACCCGTCTGTTGAACGGTTAATACAGAAGTTGGTTCATCAAAAATAAGTATCTCTTGATTCATGGCAAGCATCTTAACGATCTCAACTAGCTGTTGCTTCCCTGCAGGGAGCTGCTGTACTTCAGCATCTGGATCTATTTCGCTAATCTCATATTTTTGGAATAGACTATTAGTCATATCTCTCACTTTACTTGTAGGTGCAGTAAATCCTTTAAGAGATGTCAGACAAAGAGCGATATTTTCGATAACAGTAAAACTTGGAATTAACATAAACTGCTGATGAACCATACCTATCTTACATCTAATTGCATCAATGGGAGAGCTGAAAAATACTTGTTTGTCCCTAACAATAATTTCTCCTTCATCAGGCTTGAGTAAGCCAGACAATATGTTCATCAAAGTAGTTTTACCTGCTCCATTCTCACCTAGCAATGCATGTATTTCTCCTTTTTTCAGATCAAAATCAATATGATCGTTAGCAATTGTTCCTGGAAATCTTTTTGAGATCTTGCGTACTCGAAGTATTGTTGTCTTCGGCATGATATGTCCCTTCTCACTCCAAAAGAGGTTCTTCCCCCTCCGAAAAGGAGTGGGAAGAACCTCTCCTGGTTCTTGCAGTTAGAAACACTTTCCAATTCTGCAAGGATTTACTAATCCTCACTTATAGACATATATAGGCTGAAATCCTGGCTCTAAGTAACTCTCATAATCGGGCACAGCTTCATTGGGCCAAGTTTTAGGGAGCACCCTTATTAATCTTGGAATTACCATGTTTCCACGCTCAATGGCTTCTCTTATTCTACCCAATTCATCTACTACTTCATACGGTATGACTTTAGGTACCAATTTCTTATTGACTCGCAGGTCGGTAATTCCACGATTCATAGTCATTTGGTAAGATACACCCTCAAACTCTCCCCTCAGCAGCAGCTCATATACCTCCCTTAGAGAAGCTATCATGTCTTCAAAGTGAGCGGCTACTACTGTATCTGGTTTATATTCATCCAAATACTGGGATCCAATTAGAGGAATACCTCTCTCTTCACATACATCAGCTGCTGCGAGCCCAACCCAGAGAGCAAATACAACGTCAACCCCCACATCAATTAGAGCATTCGTAAGCTCTCTTTCCTTAGCGACATCAGCCCAAGAACCCAAAAATGCCCAATATATTTCCATCTTTGGATCGGTACGATAAGCCCCAAGTCTGTAGGCATTAAGAGTTTTTGCAACACACGGTATGTCAGTTCCCGTTACAAAACCAACTTTTTTGGTCTTAGACAGTCTGGCCGCCATCACCCCCGCTAGATACCCTGCCTCCTCCTCAGTGTAATACATAGAAGCCAAGTTTGATACGAACCCAGAACTACCTGGATGTGGTGCACAAGTTATTACGAAAGGTTTATTCGGATAGGCCTCAGCAACTATGTTTGCAGAGTCCAAAAACTCATAGCCCCATCCTATCATAAGATCAAAGTCTGCATCTGCAAAATCTTTGAAAATTTTCGCCTGGTCTACCATGGAGACAGTATCAAGGAAGGTAACTTGGGCCCCAAATTCTTCCTCCAGCATTTTGATAGCACGATAGTTGGAAGTCCCCCAAGAGTAATCGAGTTTTGAACAAGAGGTAATAGCACCCACTTTAGCACCCACTTTTTTCAATGGTTCTATTCTCTCTACTTCAACGGCTGCAAATGATGGAAGTACAGAGCATACTCCGGCAACTGCCAACAGCATCGTCACTATCATTAACCTAGTCACAAACCTTGACCTGCACACTTTCTTTGTCATTTTCTTCCTCCTAGTGTGGTACGTTGGTCCAAATTCTACCCTCATTCAGGTTTTCTGCAGAATCACCATCACCTCCTTTCTACCCTACGAATTTCTTGGCATCCACTACCTGCGCTCTCACAAAAACATTTATCTCATTTTTCACATGTCGCGGGAGCAAGAGCGAAGTAGTTGGTCCGATGAGAGCTATTCTTCACTCAATTGTCGCTATTACTCTTATGGGAAACCCGTCTCCTCCTACAACCTTGACAGGTAACGCTATAATTGTCACTCGTCGTCCTGTTACCTTATCAACTTCCCCACCAATGTTCTCAATGACCGGGATGTCATTGGTTAATACCATCCGGTGAGAGGCCCAACTGTTGTCTCCCATATCAGTTTGACTTGGATGGTCGATACAAATCCAGTCAACTCCAACCATCTTCACTCCGGACTTTACAAGCCATTCGGCTCCGCTCGTCACGATACCCGGAAACTTCCTGGCAAACTCAGGTTCTTTCCACTTGTGGTGCCAACCAGTGTTTATTATTAGGGTATCTCCCTTCTTTATGTCTACCTTTGACTTGGCTTTTTCAAAATCGTCACTGGTGATCTCTCCCAAGTCGCCTTTTTGAAGATCCAACACAACTCCCTCGCCAATTAACACATCAAGTGGGATCCGATCGAGAGTGTAGCCATCTTTGGAAAAATGGCGGGGAGCATCTATATGTGTTCCAGAGTGCGTGTGGAAGCTGGCCATCCGATCGTAGAAGGCACTTTTATCTATGGTGTGGTAAATTCCGAACATTGGCTTAGAATAAATGTGATAGACGGGTATATTTCGTTCAAACGGTTGACTAAGGTCGAATAACTGAATGTCTTTTCTCATCCCGGTCCTCCTTCTTTGATTTTGAGGGAGCTCAATTTGAGGGGGCTGTTTTTCACTGTCTCCTCCCTCATCAGCATGGCTCAATCAGTTTGCTCCTTTTGTTAATTCTCTGTAGTTCACACCGCACTAACCTCGGTGTAAAGATCTCTCTGGTCATCACGACTAACCCATTTCAAGCAAAATTCGCTTTTTTCAGGTAGAGTTTTCGCTTCGCTCAGAACTCACCAATAATCTTTGAGTAAGGAACGACCCACTCTGCCCGCGAAAAATATGCGCCTTCAATTTCTGTTGGATTCATCCGGGAGAGGTTTGGATAATAACCCGACTTTCCGAGTTCCAGTGTGGCATCTCCCTTCCAGAGTTCGTGACACCGATAATCTTCACCAGGGATATGAATGAGCTGTCTAAGCGGCTTTCCTTCCTTTTCCGGGGAAGGGATCTTTCGAATTTGCAGAAAATCTCCTGCGAACAACTTTAAGAAATCATCTTCCAGAGGCTTTTCGCGCCTGGAGGGAGGTGGGCTATTTACACTAAAGACAATCCGCATAAGTCGCACTCCGTTACGGTTACACTCTCCTAAAACTTGACTACCGTTATATCTTAGACGTTCGTCATCACAAAGTTGGGCAGGCCACCCATACAGTTCACGAGCAAAGAGCATCGCCTGGTCATTACTTGTCCAAAGATAATTGATGTACCAACCAGTGGTATCCTTATACTGAACTCGAATGGCAGTAAGTGCCTCATGGTAGAACCCAAAGGTGTGGGGAGGTTGGGACAAATCACTGAGCCACGCAAGACACATAGCATCCCGGGCAACCGTCAAGGGCTCAGGAACTTCATACTCCAGTGCTCTTCGGTCTGGATAAAAGAAGACCAAAAGTAGCTTTCCCTCGGGACGAGCCCAATAGGGAGGCGGCGCATAAGCTGGTGCAGATAGAGGCATACTAAAGCCTTCTTCGTCTTTTTTCATAAACGTTCCTCCTTTTATGAGTGGAAATGTCCCGCCCTAGAGGAAGAACAAGACATCTTTCAATTCCCCCACTTTGCCATCATAAATTCTTCTCACTGTAGCAATACGACAATTGAACTCTACTGCATTGCCTTGGCTACAAAAACAGGTAGGTCGTATATAGTCATTTTGCTTTCCTGTTCTTTGGCTGCACGTTTTAGATTTTCTACACATCGAGGGCAAGCTGTTACGATAGTATCAGCGACTCTCTTTGCTTCCATTATTCTTTTGTTTGCTGTCCATCTTGCGAATTCCGGATATGACGCCTGGACTACTCCTGCTCCGCTACCACAGCAGAATGCCCATCGACGATTATTCTCCATCTCGACTAGTCTCACTCCTGGAATACTCTCAATTATCTTTCTCGGTTCATCATAGACATTGGAATGCCTTCCCAGGAAGCAAGGATCGTGGTAGGTCACCTTTTCTTCATGTTTGTTCAATTTAAGGCTTTTTTCGCCGACAAGTTGTGATAAGAATTCTGCTACATGAATGGCTCGGAAAGGCAACTTACCAAACTTCCCTTGGTAATCTATCTTAAAGGTCCTATAGCACTCAGCACACGAGAATACAACTGTTTTTGCGCCAGAATTCTCTATCCTTTCGAAATTATGTTCCATTACCTTCTCGCCAAGATCACGATCACCATTCCATAACCCAGGAAGACCACAACACCACTCCTCGTTGCCTAGGTAAGCAATGCCCGTTCCCGCAGTCTTTTCTAGTATGTCTACTGTAGCTTTCGCACTCTCGGGTTGCCTATAAGAGGCGTAACAGCCGGCGAAGTATAGTATTGTCCCTTTCTTTGGTAAGTTGAGTTCTTGTGCCCATTTTGACCTTGATTCTGGGATTGCGCCGAAAGCATTGTGCCTGGTTCTGATGTCCTCACTTACCTTCTTACTGCCCTCTGGTATGAGAGCTCCTCTTTCTAACAGTTCTTCCCTAAGCGCTCTGAACGCCTCAAGGGGCCTGAGAGTACAAACCTCGTCGCATATTCCACAAGTAGTGCACGTATATGCGACCTTAACTAAATCTTTGGCATTAGGCTCGATGTTGCCTTGATAAAGCAGTCTGGATAGATAGAGCCTACCTCGAGCGGTATAATCTTCGAACTTAAATCTCTCATGAGAAGCGCAAAATCCTAGTGGAGCTGACGCTCCGCCAAAGGGATTGGTTGGCCCCTTACCTACACACTGGCCTGATGACGAACATGTCCATATTCTGTCGGCTACTCTTGCAAGTCCCACTTCATTCCTCCTCTGTCAAAAATTGTCTTTTGCTTGATTAAACTGCTCCAGCATTCAAAATGTTATTTGGATCAAACACTTCCCTTATCTTTTTCATCTGCTCGTATGCTGGTCCTAACCATTCCCTCATCTCTTTGGGATGACCAATTCCGACATTGTATGATACACAACCTATTTTTGCCCACTCTAAGTGTACTTCGCGCCAGAATTCTCCGAACCTAGCTATTTGATTCTCGTCGGTACCATTGAAGAAGAACATTGGGTACGGACCAATAGCATTTCTATCCGCCCAACCATACCACAAAAAGTGTTCCTGAGGGAAGTTATATTTTGTCACATACGTTTTGTATCCTATCTCGTAGACTTTGGGAAGCATTGTAGTCGGGCAGTAGATCATTGTACATGCGCTGTTTAAACCGATCGCACCCGGCTTGGTAGGTTTGAGACCACCCCCGTAAAGAGTATCGCAGTACATAGTATACCACCAGTACCTTGGTGGGCCTGCAATTCTTTCCCAAGCATCCCCCAGATCTTTTCCCGCATTTCTTTCGCAAATCTCTCTTGCCTGTTTTGTCCTAACTTCTAGCTCTTCATCGGTTTGGCCAGCCTGTATTAATAACATCACGAAGAATATATCATCAGGAATTTTTATACGTGGGGTTAACTGTATGTTTTCCAGCGACAGTGCGGTGTTGCGGTTCAGTAACTCAATACTGAATATTTCTGCATATCTCTGCAGCTCATAATGGGCTTTGGTTACATCGCGAATCTTGTCGGGCCAGCCATAAGTGAGGTGTGCCATCTTGGGCCAGTTCAATAACCTGAGCGCCACCTTCGTCATGATCCCCATTGTTCCCCCTGAGTTTATGAACAGTCCGATAAGATCTGGTATCCCCGTATACCTGTGATAGTGAGCTCCCCACTTGTAGGCACCTGAACCAAGAGTCACTATCTCTCCTGTTGCCAGAACGACCTCTAGCCCCACCACCATATCACCGAGTCTTCCTGTTCTGTTGATATAGTGACCAGTTGCATTGGTGGCAATATTTGCTCCGATCTGTGGGGCAGACTGCCACTCCGGCCCTATTGGGAGCAGCAATCCCTTGTTGTAGCATTCACGCAGGATTTTGTTGCATGGACATCCTCCCTCGGCTACTACCACCATCCTTTCCTCATCGATCTCCAAGATTTTGTCCATATGCTTCAGGTCAATCAAGATTCCCCCCTCGAGACTTACATTACCCGACATCGAGCTGGAACCCGACCCCCTCACTAGGACAGCTGTTCTTGTCCTGGTCGCTACTCTCATCACAGAAGCAAGCTGGTCAACCGTTTGGGGGTAAACTACGTAGTCCGGAACCTTCATGGGGAAGAAGAATAGATTCGGACTTTGAGTCAATGTGTATGATTTACGCGTCGTCTCCGCGTTCGTTGCGTAGTCCTCTCCAACAATGCTTTCAAGATCAGATAGTATCACTTTTTCACTCCTTTCGTAGTGACCAAAATTCTGCAAGGCTTGTGGAAGGAAGATTTCGTTTTGAAATACTCTTTTTTCTAATACCCCCTGGTATTTTTGTTATCTATTCTGTTCTCTCGCTTCCCCCTTAAGTTTTCCGTAGTTCTCTGGAAAATTTCTTTATCAGTTCTTCCTGAACATTTATTAATTAACAAATAACTCCACTGTTTCATCGAGCATTGTTGTTTATAACGCAACAGTGTTTCCACCCAATATACTACTAATCTCGTCCTCTCCAACCCAATTTCGGACAAAGTTTGTCTCTCACTTTCTTGATCACCTTCGCTACCTCTTCAATTCTATCAAGAGTGATACGTGTAGCGAGTGCCGATATACCAAACGATGCTATTACTTTACCTTTATTTTCCCAGACAGGAACAGCGACACACCTTACTCCTACAGCAAACTCTTCGTCATCAAAAGCATATCCTTTTTCTCTGACATTTCTTAGATGCATCTTTAGTTCTGAGGGTGAGGTAATGGTCCTCGGTGTAAGTTGAGTTAACCTCTCGGTCTGCAGAATTTCATCCAGCTCCTCTTCTGGTAAATATGCCCACAAAACCTTCCCCACAGCGGTACAATATCCAGGAGCCTCTTTACCTACCTCTGTTTTTATACTAATTACCGAAAAAGTTCCTTCATAGCCAATATAGATAACTTTTTTCTCAACAAGAATAGCTAGGTGAGCTGCCTCATTCAGTCTTTGCACCAATTCTTTCATAAAAGGTCTTGCTGTTTTTCCTAGTTCTATTTTATCTAAAACCTTGTTGCTTAACTCAACTATTTTTAGACTCAAGTTATATTTCTTTGTCTCAGGCTCTTGTTCTACGTATCCGCAAGTACCTAAGGTAGATAGCAAGCGGTACACTGTGCTCTTGTCGAGATTTAGGTCTTGGCTTAGTCTCGTAACACCCAAACCGTTGTTATCTGAACTGGCAAGAATCTCCATTATTTGTAACGCCCTCTTTACAGACCTCACCGTCACTTCCTTCTAATACTCAATTTCAGTTCTAATTCACCATCGATTCCAAAGTTGTTGTCTATTATGACATCCTTTTGCAAAATTGTCAACCCCTTTTGCCCGAAGAATAAAACATGGTTGAGCCTACATTCGAATTCTAACTGAATCTGGCTAACACCAGAGGTGCACTCCGACCTGGCCCTTTTTCGAGGTATTTTTGAAAGAGCAATCGTGTAAAATCCGCACATAGAAAAGGCTCCAACACCCTAGGAAATTGCTTTCATGGGTCGTCTGAATTCCCTTGTTTATGTGGGTTTCCGACCTTATGAAGGCCTTCCCCTCCATCTTAACTCAGGAGACCTATTTGCCTCTACCTCATCAAGCCGCAGGATAGGAGTCGTGTGAGGGGCCTCCTTTACCAGGGAAGGATTCTTCTCTATTTCTCTGGAAATTTGCACAAGAGCATCGATGAATGC
>Ga0114921_10001412_pt1 | contig 11024 bp, 9 predicted proteins | sample BentaG_FD_87016 | JGI IMG/M metagenome (GOLD analysis project Ga0114921, IMG submission 87016) | Deep subsurface microbial communities from South Atlantic Ocean to uncover new lineages of life (NeLLi) - Benguela_00093 metaG | ecosystem: Environmental > Aquatic > Marine > Oceanic > Sediment ...
TGTTGGAAAAGTATCGATTTATTAAACATCTATTCAAGAGAAATGAAAAATAATTAATGTTAGCTTTAAAAAAAATAATTCTGGGAATAAAGCGTGTACCTATATGAGTGAAATTAAGAAGCTTAGTCTTGAGCAAATGGATGAGGGGCGTAAAAAAGCTTTATTCAATTCAGATGAGCTTTTAAGTGATGCAAAAACCCTTCTTGAAAATGGAAGGTGGGCAAGAGCATTTTTACTATCTCTTTTATCAATGGAGGAATTGGGAAAGTATATACTTTTAGTAAGTCTTTCTTCGATTCCTAATTATGAAAAGATCGATTGGAAAAAATTTTGGAAAATGTACGAATTCCGCAAGATTGATGGAGACGATATTCATTTATTAGGATTCTTCTTTGCTGAATTGAAATCTTTAAAAAATTTGGAAAAAAATCTAAAAGGACTTCAGAGTGAAAATAAAAATATTTTGAGTTCCCTAGGAGACCTTTCGTTATTCTCAGACTTTCAAAAAAATGGCTTCCATAGCCCTGAGGAAGTTATTACCAATGAAATCGCATCATATTGGGTTAGAGTTTCTGAGAGATATCTAAACTGGGTTAAATCTTTTGATAATAATATAATTGGGCTTGATGGATTAATGAAATTAAGAAAGTCTGAAATAATTATTCCTTTAGAACCAATGTAGCTTGACAATTTTTACTTCTTCAATCTATTGAATTACTTTATGCACTTAGATTAAAATAGAAAATAATTCAACAATAGATACAGCAAACCAGACATACCATGATGCTGCAATAATCATAATAAAAGATGAGAAAAATCCTCGAACTCGTCTGTTTGTTCCTCTTATGAAAACATCAATTGCACCTTTTGAGCAAACCTCCGTACATCTTAAGCATTTTATGCAATCTAGGTTCGGTTTATCGTCTGTTTCGAGAGTGCTAGGTGAAATTGCGTGCATTGGACAGACCTCAGAACAATCATAACAGTGATCACACTTAGAATGATCTATACCGATCTTGAAGGGGGTAATGGTATCTACAAGTGCTATTCCAGCGCCAGCAGGGCAGAAAAGGCACCACCACCTCTTTCCAGTTTTTAAAGGTAAAATTACTCCCAGAAGGATCAGTATAAACACTATTAAAATTGCAGCGATTGGATATGCGAATTTAAAAATTAAACCTAGGGTGCAAATAGTATTCATTCCTATAAGAAAAGTGGGAAGAAGAAGAATTATCATGATGTAATATTTAGTATTCTTTACACTTTCTTTTAAGCTATCAAGAACCTTTTGACCATCTTTAGTCTTAAAACTCTGTCTAAGTATTGTCATCTTCCAATTTTCCTTACCTTTTAAAGCGATACATTCTGTCTGATTGCCAAAATAACATGCCCAACCACAAAAACCTCTACCAAAAGTAAGTACAAGGATTAAATAAGGAATTAAAACAAAGAGGAACATACCGATTGTAATTGGCGGATAATGAAACGGTACTATTAAGAAGAGTAATCGCTCTACAGGAAAAGGAATAGTGATCTTAACCCATGGAAGGGAAAGTTGGGCCAATATAGTTGAACCTAAAGTATAAGGTAGTTGTCTAACAAATGGAACATATGCATACCCAATAGTAAGAAATGTTGGTTCATAAGTGGCGAGGTGCATTGCTACATAACGCATAAAAGAGCGGAGATTCATCATAATCAATAAACTGAGACCCCCCGCCCAGGTCAGAATTGTCGTGATCGTCAGGAAATGCATCCTGACATCTTTTATCTTCCAAGTCGTTAATAGATTGTAGAATAATACTCCAAATACAATCCCAAATATCATGCCCAAAATCCAATAGGGTTTGAAATAAATGTAGAATATGAAGAATCCTAAGATTGAACTTATAATTGTTGGATTAGAAATGATTTCTCTACCCTTCATTTATCAAGATGGCCTCCCCAATACCCTGATAAGAATAACATCATCTTTTAGTGATGAACTTCCATTTACCCATCTTACGGTTAGCACGATAGTCTCTTGATACTCATCAACAAGAGTTACATAAGCTCTCCCATTCTCTAGTTTGACCTTTGATTGACTTAATATGGCTCTGCTTTCTGGATTTGTAGAGATCTCAACTAAATCATTTCTACTTGAGTCAATATTATCATCGTCATCCACTGCCATAATTGTTATATGAATTTTCTCTCCTAAGTTGATTACTTGCTTATCGGTTGCTAAATACAGGCTTGTTGCTTTTACATCGGTCTTAAGGACGTCAACCCAATTCATTCCAAAAGAAACGGCAAAAAATAAAAGCAAGATTAAGTAAAGTACTGCAACAGAAGTACGTATAGCATCTTTGCGATTTATTGGTGACATTGTGATTATCATCAGTTCCTGAATGTATCAAAAGGCAAAGATATCAATTAATTAAAATCGAGCTTATTTAGTCTTATTGTATATATAGGTTAAATGATTTGGAAGCTATTCTTGAATAAAGAATGTTATTAAAAAAAGAAATAGTGTGCGAATTAGGATTAATCAATTAGAATATTTTTCCTTATATGCGTGTAGGAGCTAAATATGAGAAAAATCTTGGTGGTCATGGCTAAAAAACCTGAGAAAGGAAAAGTCAAAACCAGACTTTGCCCACCACTTAGCCAAGAGCAAGCCATGAATTTATATCGAGGTTTTTTACTTGATAAGATAGAGCAAGTATCAAGAATAAAAAATATATTGCCAGCGATAGCATTCACACCAAGCAGTGCCGAGAAATTTTTCAGAGAAATCGTTCCAAAGAATTTTGAACTCATGCCTCAAAATGGATTAGACTTAGGAGAGAGACTTGCAAATGTTTTTAATGAATTGTTTTCTGATAATTTCGAACAGATAGTTATAATTGGTAGCGATTCACCAACTCTTCCTACATCATCTATTGAAAAATCATTTTTTTTATTAAACAAAAGAGATATAGACGTCGTTTTGGGCCCGTGCTATGATGGTGGTTATTATTTAATTGCGTTAAAATCTTTTATTTCAAGTTTATTTGAGGAAATATCTTGGAGTACATCAAAAGCATATGATGAAACGATCAAGAGGATTGAAAAATCTGATCTAGGATTAGCGACATTACCGGTTTGGTATGATGTAGATTCAATGGATGATCTGAAGAGGCTGGTTAAAGAAATATTTTATGAAAAAATTCAAGTAAGCTCACTAGCTAAACATACAAAAGAATTCTTAAGAGAACAAAACATTCTAAGCCTTATTGAGAATTACGGGTGAAACTCTAAACATTGAGTAACTTGGAAAATTCGAAGTCCCCTTTTTTCTCAATCATAATACCTACTCTAAATGAAGAAAAGATAATCAAGAATACCCTTAAAGTATTAAGAGAACAAATATACAAAAATTTTGAGATTATTATCGTTGATGCAAATAGTACCGATGCAACGAGAAAAGAAGCGGCGAACTATGCTGATAAAATCTTAGTAGTGAAAAAAAGACGAAGGCAATATCAAATGAATGTGGGTGCTGGGCAGGCTATAGGAAAATACTTGATTTTTTTGTATGCGGACACAATTCTCCCAAGTAGATGTCTAAAAAAAATAAAAGATTATGTAATCGATTTAAGGGCAATTTGTGGAGGGGGTAAAATTAGATTTACTCCAAATCGACCAAGGTATATAGTATTGAAGAAATTTAGAGAGTTTGTTTGTAAATTATTAACTATATTTGGAACTTCTCCTTTTCTCTTCGTACGTAGAGATATATTCGTCAAGCTTGGAGGTTTCAACGAAAATATAGGAGAAGAGGGACTGGACCTTTGTAAAAGGGCTAAAAGATTGGGAAAAGTAATTACAACGGATATAGAGGTGGAGGTTTCGGCTAGAAGGTTTGAAAGAGGACATTTTTTCAGAAATTTATTCTCTTGGGCCTTTCTAGTAACACTTTCTTATTTTGGAATCCACTCAACATTTCTAGAGGATAAAATTTATCGTCCAATCAGATGAGAATTTATGCGATTCTGAAAAAAAAGAATTAAAAATACGATTGATTGATTTGGTGACAGGTATAAGTTTTAAAGAAGAATAGTAAGAAAGATTATTAGAGCGATCATGATAACAAGACGGCAAACCTTAATTTACCTTTTCATAATTTTATTAATCCTTGGAAGTTTATCGCTTTATCTGATTTTTTTTCAAAACATCATACCGATTAATACGTCAACACAAGTTTCTAAGCCTAAAGTACTTCATGTAGAAATCCTATCTCCTCCAGAAATTGTTACATCAACTCCAATTACTCTTACTGTTAAAGTAACATATGAAGGTCAACCTGTTTCGGGAGCAGTTGTAGATTTTTATGTTGATTCCTTTGAGCGTCAAGCGGATATAATCCTACAACTAATGATCCTAACTGATGAGAAAGGATTGGCATCATATACAGGATTTGAAAGTGCAAGCGATATGGCAACGTATATGGGATATAAGGGAGAATTACCAGAAGGGTATAATGTGAAATGGTATGTAGAAGTGAATAAGTTAGGTTATGAAGAGGGGAAAATAGGAAGGAATTTCATATACCAACCATAATTGACGAATGCTTCTATGATTAATTCAGTAATTCTTTCGACTATTCTAATTAATATAAGACAGGTTCATCCCAACACGACTTTTTTTCCATAGTCATGCCTGCAATTTTCCAGTTACCTTCTTCTTTTATTAATATAAAGTCATTTCTAAAAGATCTATAGTGTGGTATTGTTTCACGGATAGTTCGCTCTATTGATAAAGAACAAAATGTTGCTTTAGCATAATCTCCGTCAACTTTGATAGATAATATATTTTGTTTGACCCCGTATTCTGCCATATGCAGCCATAAATTCTCATAGTAAGTTTCAATTTTGTCCACACCTGAGTAGGTTTTTCCTTCAGCAGATAGCAAAATTGCGTCTTCTAGAAAGAGTTCATAGAGTTCATCGAATGATCTTTTATTTACAGCAGAATAATAGGTAATAATGAATTGATAAACCTCCTCTTCTTCGTCCGTAAGACCTTTAGTTGGTTCTGATGGAGTAGGGAATAAGTAATAAAACGATATCGTGATTATAGCAATTATCATTATTGCTACAAGCATGATTTCAGGTAATCTTTTTTTTAAGTTAGTCGCTGAACTCATAGAAAATCGTTCATAGAAGAAAACCAATAGCGCTCACATAATTCGGGTCAATGACAATATCATGTATAAGAGTTTTGATTTAAATATTCACCAAAGAACTCAAATCTTCAAATACAAAGTTATAGGAAATGAACTTATATTCATGCTAAGAAAAAATGTCAAATGATTTGAATGAATGAAAATTTTACTCATAGAATAAATTATAAGCTAATACACTATATTTCCTCAAACCTTTCAGTCTATATTTTTCTTGGATTTATTCAATTAATTATATACTCCAACATTTACCTTCTTCAGAACTTGAGTACAAATATTTCAGAGTATGTTCGATTATTCCTTCTAAGCTTCATAGTTTATTTTATTTCCATAATTATCTCATCAAAAATTAATGTAAAAAGAAATGATATGAAATTTTTTTTCATTTCAGTCTTTATTTTTTCAGGAATTTACAGAGCTCTTTTAGTTTTTGTAGAACCCACTCTGAGTGAAGATATTATTAGATATTATTGGGATGGCAAACTCTTGGTTAATGGAGTTAATCCCTATTTGTTTAGATCAAGTGCTCATGAACTTGACTGGTTAAGAAACGCAACTTCTGGGCATCATGATTTTCAAAATACATTTACTGTCTATCCACCAATCGCTCAACTCTTTTTTAGTTTAATTTATCTAATTTCAGGCGATAATTTCTTAGGAATGAAGATCACTACAGCTTCTATAGATTTTATTAATGGGATATTAATCACTATCCTTTTTTCAAAAATCTATAATAGATTATCTTTAACGAGCTCAATCATTTATTGCTGGTCACCATTACTCATAACCGAATTCTCAATAAGCGGTCATGTGGATTCCCTAACAATATTTTTCCTTCTAATAAGTTTCCTATTCTTACACAAGCATATGTTCAAAAGCTCTACGGTCCTTTATGCAGTTTCGTGTTGGACTAAATTCTTTCCTCTATTTTTGTTTCCATTAATTATATCATATATGAAGAAAGAGGGGCAAAGCGTTATGAAAATATTCTTGTGGTTTTCATCAATTTCGGTAATTTTACTATTTCCAGTTTTTATATCTTCTGGTTTTAACTTGATCACTCAAATATTATGGTACCATACGCATATTGTCTATAACCCATCGATATTCTTTTTTGTCAAGAATTTCATTTGGAATTTTCAGATTGGTCAAAAAATGATTCTATTTATGAGAATATTATTTCTTGGAACCTATCTAGCGATAATTACAAAATATTTCTATGCTAAAAAACAAATTGATTTCTCTGATCTTATGCTCAATTGTTTGTATGTTCTAGGTCTCTACTTCATATTCGCTGCTGCAGTTTTTCAATGGTATTTATCATGGATAATACTTTTCTGTGCGCTAATTGGATTAAATAAGAAAACTTTACCATGGATCATATTTTCTGGAGCGGTTGTTCTTGCTTATCTACCACAATTCTCAACGAAGTTTGACCTGGTTAAAATAACATTAATCGAATATCTACCACTTTACTTTTTACTTTGGTTCGCAATAAGCTACAAATTTATTTCTTCATTAAATATTATCAATAAAGCTCGCAGATAACTAAATATCTATCAAGATGTAGAATTCAATTATTATGTCGAGCTAATATTGTTGAAAATAGCTTGTGCGATTTCTTTTTGGAAGAAGGCCAAAATGATATGAGGTTAGATCCTGAAATTACAAATATAATAGAAAAGGTATTTGCGGATAAAATCCCTACAAAAGATGAAATTCACTATCTCCTAAGTATTCCAGATCATTCTATCGAAGCTGGATTTATCATGGCTTCTGCAGATTCAATCAACAGAAATGCATGCGATGGCAAAGCAGAAATACATGCTCAAATTGGCATCAATCTTTCGCCTTGCTTATATGATTGTAAATTCTGTGCTTTCGCTGCACAAAATAAAGTCTTCAAAGGAAGAAATGAATTAAGTATTGAAGAGATTACTCAATTAGCTATTAAAGCTGAGATAGATAAGGCAAATGCAATATTCCTAATGGCTACCGGGGATTATCCCTTCGATAAATTCATAGAAATTTCAGAAAAGGTGAGGGAAAAATTGAGACCTGAAACGACAATGATAGCCAATATTGGAGATTTCGATTATGACGAGGGCAAGCGATTAAAAGAAGTAGGATATACTGGAATATACCATGCTATTAGAATGGGGGAAGGAAAAGATACTAGAATAGATCCAAAGTCTAGATTTAATACTATTAGAGCAGCTCAAAAAGCAGGACTGCTTATTGGAACCTGTGTAGAACCTGTAGGCCCTGAGCACTCTATTGATGAGTTGGTAGAAAAGATTCTAATTGGAAAAGAAATGAAGCCTTGTTATAGTGGTGCTATGCGAAGAATTCAAATCCCTAGTTCAAAATTGAAAAAATACGGAATAATTAGCGAATATCGTTTGGCTTTATTAGTTGCTGTTGTAAGACTTATCATGGGAAAGAAACCTATTGGAAATTGTACTCATGAACCAAATATGCTTGGACCCATAGCAGGTGCTAATCTATTTTGGGCAGAAGCAGGTGCTAATCCGCGGGATACTACTGTAGAAACCTCTAAAAGTAGAGGATTAGACGTAAAATCTTGTATCAAAATCTTTAACGAAACAGATTTTGATGTAAGACATGGCCCTTCGTTGATTTATAGTAAGAATGCGGTATAATATTGATCAATAATACGCCATTAAGTTCAGGCTTTCTCTTCTTCTATATCAATTATTAGTGCTCCCTGGTAGTCACAATCCATACATTTATACATGTTTCCGCATCCACGACCTAGCCATAGATCAATCCTACTGCTATGACACATCGGACAAATCTTTACCATTTTTTCCACTTAATGAATACTACTCAAATATTGATAATTCTTAGAAATAAATTAAAAGAATATTATGATAAAAACTAATGTTTCAACTTGCGCTATAAAATTTTTATTGAAGATCTGATTAAAAATTTAGAACCTATTGGGACACTCTCAAAAGCTACTAATTTGTATTTTGAGAGCTACTTACTCTTAAATTAGGGGATAGTCTCATGCTCAAGACCGAAGATACATTTCTTTTGCTAGACAAAGCTCTCAGAATGCAACTTGAAAAAAATGACAATCTCATTCCAAGCAAGATACAAGAACTCGCAATACCTTCTATTTTGAAAGGAGAGAATGTTCTGTTAATAGCTCCAACAGGAACTGGAAAAACATTTGCAGCAACATTACCTATATTCAATCTCTTTTTATCAAGTAAAAAGAGTGAAGGAGCTTCCGGCATTTCTATACTATATATCACTCCGCTTAGAGCCTTAAATAGAGATATCTTTAGAAGAATTTCTGAAATAGGCAAAGAACTTGGAATTGATGTTCAAGTTAGGCATGGAGATACAGTGCAAAGTGTTAGAGCAAAACAAGCAAAAAAACCACCGGACATGCTTATTACTACACCTGAAACCATTCAAGCGATACTTCCTGGTAAGAGAATGAAGGAACATCTTAAAAGTGTCAAGTGGGTCATCGTTGACGAAATACATGAGCTAGTGGATAGTAAAAGAGGCATACAACTTTCATTAGCATTAGAAAGGCTCCGAAATATCATTGGAAATAAATATCAAAGAATAGGATTATCAGCTACGATTGGCGATGAAACCAAGATTGCCAAATTATTGGCAGGTTCAGATAAATCAGTCAGAGTATTGAGGACACAAGAATTCAAAGATATTGATATAAAGTTAGAATACCCCCTGCCAAGTGGCGATGATTTCAAGATCGCAAAATCTTTTGGAATTCCTCCCTCATCTATCGCACGTGTGAAAATGATAGCTGAACTTGCTTCCAAAAATATGTCTATACTAGTATTTACCAACACGCGAGAACATGCGGAAGCATTAGGATCTCAAATAAGAGCGATAAGAGGTGATTTACCAATAAGAACTCATCATGGTTCCCTTTCAAGAGAAATAAGAGAAGAGGTTGAAGAGGAATTCCAAGCAGGTAAACTGAAGGGAATAATATGTACTTCTTCTTTAGAACTTGGAGTAGATGTAGGCGTTGTTGATTATGTGATACAGTATATGTCGCCTAGAGGGGCTACTCGCCTAATTCAAAGAATAGGAAGAAGTAACCACCAAGTAACAGGTCTTCCAAAAGGCTGCGTGATTACCTGTTTCCCAGATGATGTTCTTGAGTCTTTTGTACTAATAAAGCGTGCAAAACAAGGTAAAATAGATACTGTGAAGATTCATGAAGGTGCATTCGATGTCTTGGCGCATCAAATTGTAGGCATAGTAATGGATCTTAAGAGAGTAAAGATCCAACAAATCTACTCGATTGTAAGAGGGGCCTACCCGTATTGGAATTTAAGCCCCGAAGATCTTGTAAAAGTTATCAATCAATTAGAAAGCGAAAAAATACTTAGAAAAAGGGAGGATTGGATTTCCCTCTCTTTTCGGAGGACCTATCAGTACTATTTTGGAAACTTGTCAGTAATTCCCGATGTTAGAAAATACCATGTCTTGGACTTTTTCAGGAAGGCTAGGATAGGAACGCTAGATCAAGCGTTTGTTGCCAAGAAGTGCGCTACAGGAGTGGAATTTATTATGCATGGTAGTACTTGGCGGATTCTTAGTATTGACGATGAAGAACGTAAAATTGAGGTTGAACCCACAAATCCTAGTTTTAATGCAATACCTAGTTGGGAAGGAGAGTTAATACCTGTTGAACATGATGTTGCTCAGGAGGTGGGGGGGCTTAGAAAAATTTTAGCAGCATCAATAAAGAAGGGTGAATCAATTTCATCTTTATGCAAAGAAGCTGGACTGAGTAGTCAAAGTATGGATAAAGTTAAGGAGACCATACAAAATCATGTTAAGCATTACCCATTGCCTTCTGATGATTTGATTCTTATTGAAAGATTCGAGAATTGCGTTATAATACATGGTTGCTTTGGAAATCTAGTTAATGAAGTTTATGGAGCAATCTTAAGGGCACTTATAGGAGCAAAATACGGTATAGATGTATCTGTCATAATTGATCCTTACCGAATTGCATTGGTATGTCCAATAAAAATTAATGAGAGAATAGTAGGAGAAGAGTTATTGAAGCTTACTCCTATAGATCTTGAAGAGATCCTAATCAAGACAGTTCAAGAAACAGAAAATTTTGCATGGATAAATTGGCATGTGGCCAAAAGATTTGGAGCAGTTGAGTCAGAAGTTGAATATAAAATTAGTAGAGGAAAACAACTCGCAAGGATATTAAGTGATACTCCAATAAATCAAGAAGCTATCAGAGAGTTATTTTTAGAAAAGATGGATCTAGTGAATGCTAAGAGTGTGGCCAAGAGGATAATTGATGGAAAAATAAAAATCGAGTTCGCTCAATCTAAAGAAGCTGATTATTCTCCTTTAGCACTACCAATTCTGGATAAAATCGTGCCCCATAGCGTTCTTAGACCGATTTCTGGTGATAAATCTATTTTAGAAATTATAAAAGAAAGGATACTTTCTAATAGAGTAAGGTTAGTGTGCATTTTCAACGCAGATTGGGAAGGGATAAGAATTGTTGGCAAACTCCCGGAGTCAATTAAATGTCCTAAATGTGGTTCAACGCTGATCTCGGTCACTTATAAGGACAATAACAACTTGTTTAGCGTAATAAGAAAGAAGAAGAATGGTAAGAGGCTCGAAATAGAGGAGACGGAGATGTGGAATAGAGCTTGGAAATCTGCTGGACTTGTTCAAAATAACGGCAAGAAGGCAGTAATAGTATTGGCTTCCAGAGGTGTTGGACCAACAGTAGCAACCAGAATTTTAAGAAAGTATGTTAGAA
>Ga0114921_10001413_pt1 | contig 11021 bp, 11 predicted proteins | sample BentaG_FD_87016 | JGI IMG/M metagenome (GOLD analysis project Ga0114921, IMG submission 87016) | Deep subsurface microbial communities from South Atlantic Ocean to uncover new lineages of life (NeLLi) - Benguela_00093 metaG | ecosystem: Environmental > Aquatic > Marine > Oceanic > Sediment ...
AACACGACCGGGAACTCTGGTGGTGCAACGCTGCCGAGACCACCGACGGCATCGGCGAGACCGTTGCGCCCCTAGCGGAGATTCACCGCCAACTTCGTAGCGGCCAACGCCAGATTCCCGACGGCGGAATCGTCGTGATCGACGCCGCCGCCAACGCCGCCCCCGAGGTTATCGCCGACCTCGCCGAACACGCGCACACCCGCCGCGCCCGCCTATGGCTGCTCGACGTCGACCAGCCCCACTCACGCCCCAACACCCCGTCGGCCCCGCTGCTGCACCTGCTCCACACCGACCCGCCCTGGTCGTTGACCCTGACCACCGCCCAATCGGTGAACGCATCACGGCCCATCCGCCAGGCCCCTGACCTCGAACCTGTACTGGATCAGGCCAGCGCCTTAGAACCCAGCCTGCGCACCCCCGACATCACCAATGCCCTGCAACGTCGTGAACGCATACGCATCGAACACCGCACCGCGCACGACATCCGAGTCCGCCTCGGCCGCCTCGCCGACGCCGCCGATACTGTCGGGCAGGACCGCAGCACCGCACGGTAACCGGGGAGTCCATCTGTGGCGGGTTGCGGGCAATCCCACTTCCCTGCGCCTAGCGCCAGTTCGGTGATGCCCAAGCCAGGGGTATCAGTCCCCGCTCGCCTTTGATCGCACCGTGGAGCCAATCACTGCCACGCCGCCCAGCGCCCACAGTGTCCAAGCCAGCCATGGAACTGTCGCCGGTGCCACGAAAAGGGATGGACGGCGTTGGTGTGCCAAGGTCAGTTCGGCCAAAGCGATTCGAGGGGTTCCTCCCATGCAACGCCGGGAGGAGGACGGGGTGCGGAGTCAGCGGCTATTGCGTGGCGAGTCGATAAGCCGTGCCGTCGCTAACGATTCGGCCGTAGACAGGTTCCGCGAAATGGGATCCGATGAACTGGCCACATCAACCCCGCGACACGGGAACCAAGCTCGGGGGCAAGAAAGCACATGCTGCTATCATTTAATGATGGCAAGGACGGTGACGCTGCGGTTGTCCGACAGCGTGTACGAGGCGGTAAAGCGGTATGCGGGCGACGACCAGAAGTCGATGAACTCCTGGATCGGGAGTTTGCTTGATGTTGAAGACATGCGTCGGCGTTGCGACGCGCACGACCGGTGGATGCAAGACCACCCCGAGGCCGCTACTTTCAGCGAGGCGTGGGCCGACCAGAATCTTGACGAGTTGACGAAGCGTTGAGATCTCCACGTCGAGGGGAGATTTGGGCTGCTACAGGCACTGGGATCAACGTTCTTGTGATCTCGTCGACGTTTTACAACGAGATCCCCAGTGAGCCGACGGTCATTGTCGTCCCGATCTTCGACGACGAGCCTGATACGGGGTTCGGTGTGGCGTTAGGTGACGCCGGGTGGGCAGCTCCCGGCTTGGTGACTAGCCTGCGCAAGTCGGCCTTGGCCGAGTTTGATCGCCAAGTTGACGTCCAGGTACTGACAAATGTCAACAATATGCTTTTCAAGATTCTGGCCACGCCGGACAGGTAGCCACGTGCCCGGCGTGTGTGTCGCACCAACTGGCAACGGACAAGTTGCCCGTTGCCAGTTGATCTGCCAATTGAGCCGAGGCGTTGGCGTCGTAGGCGAACTGCACGTCCGACCGGAACGGGGGTTCCCGGACACGCCGGGGTGGATCAAGTCGACAAACACCATGTCGTATTTGCCGTCAACCTGAGCGAGGGCGCGGCCCTTTCCTTCGCCGCCATGGGTACGCCTCGTTGTCACGACGTTGTCACAACCCCGCCAGACTCAGGCACACGACTACGGACGAACACGGATGCATTTGCGCAGTTGAGCGCATCCGGTGGATGTCCATGGACACCGCCGGACCAATCGAATCGACTTCCCAAGCTGATTACGCGGGTTCGATTCCCGTCATCGGCTCCACGAAATTGCCGAAAACCAAGCTAGACGAGGATTGGAGGGCAGATACACCCGCTCGACCTCCATGTTCTGACCGTCTTTTGACGGTGGCTCAGCGGACTGGGCTCACACTCAGCCGGTCGCGCTGCAATGCGCGAAGCACCGTCGAGCGCCCCAGCATGAATGCACCGCCCTCCCGCGGTTACTTCAGATGGTTTTAATGCGGAGCCCTGCGCGTCATCCCACCTTTCGTAATCGTAGATCTCTGTGCCTGTTCTGCCGCCGAGGCGGCGGGCAGCTCGCGCATGCGCTCCGCCAGAATCCAATCGGATTCGCCGTCGATATCGTCCGGGATTCCCCGCGATCACCGGAACTCAACTCCCGTGGCGGGAGTTCGCTTCTCGATGCTGCGGCGCAGCTCGGCAGAGGTCCGCTATCGCACCGTCGCGAAGAACGCGCGGACATCCTTGACGAACAGATCGGGTTGTTCGAAGGCGGCGAAGTGGCCCCCGCGCGGCATCGTCGTCCAATGGGTGATGTTGTAAGTGGCCTCGCACCATCGGCGTGACGCGCGGATGATTTCCTCGGGGAACACGGCCACGCCAGTGGGCAGTTCGACGTGAATGGGTGCCATCGGATTGTTCACGCTCTCCCAATACATGCGGGCCGACGATGCACCTGATCCGGTGGCCCAGTACATCATCACGTTGTCGAGTAGTTCGTCGCGACTGAGTACGTTCTCGGGGTGACCGTCGCAGTCCATCCACGACCAGAATTTCTCAACGATCCAGGTCATCTGGCTCACCGGCGAGTCCACCAATCCGTATCCGAGTGTCTGCGGCCGCGTCGACTGCTGCTTGAAATAGCCTGAGTCCCAGCGCTGGTAGTGGGCGAGCGTGGCGAGGGCGTCCCGCTCCTCCTCGGTCGGGTCGTCCAAGCCTCCGGCCGGTGGCCGGCCTATCGGCATATTCGTGTGGATGGCCAGGCAGTGGCCGCGATTTCCGCCGATGTGGGCGGTGACCACGGAACCCCAGTCGCCACCCTGGGCGCCGTAGCGGTCGTACCCGAGACGGACCATCAGCGTCTCCCACGCCTCGGCGACCTTGCCCGGCCCCCAGCCCGGGTTGGCCGGCTTGCCGGAGAAGCCGTAGCCGGGAAGCGACGGGCACACAACGTGAAAGGCATCGGCCGCGCGTCCACCATGCGCCGTCGGATCGGTGAGTGGCTCGATCACCTTGCCGAACTCGACGACTGATCCTGGCCAGCCATGGGTGATCACCAGTGGGAGGGCATCAGCGTGGGGGGAACGCTGGTGGATGAAATGGATGTCAAGCCCGTCGATTTCGGTGATGAACTGGTCAAATCGGTTCAGTGCGGCCTCTCGTGCCCGCCAGTCGTACTCGGTGGCCCAGTAGCCGGCGAGTTCGCGGGCGTAGCCCAGCGGCAGGCCCTGGCTCCAATCGTCGACGCACTCCGGCTCGGGCCAGCGGGTGCGGGCCAAACGCAGCCGTAGGTCCGCAAGATCGTCCTCGGGCACAGCGATATGAAACGGGTGGATCTCGGTCATTGTCCTCCTTCTGTCGGCCGTGCGCGGGGTCGGTCGACGGATACCTTTCATCTACTTTTCCCACTAGCGGACACTGAGTGGTTGGGCCGCTCACACCACGCTGTAGCCCCCGTCAACCACCACCGCTGATCCGGTGACGTACGAGGCGTTTTCGGTACACAGGAACAAGATCGCCGAAGCTATGTCCTCGGGCGAGCCGAACCGGGACATCGGGATGTGGTTCAGCTGTTGCTGCTTGATGTCAGGCACAAGATCCATCGGCGCCGTCATGGGTGTGGCGATGACACCGGGCACGACGGCGTTGACGCGGATGCCGTCGCCGGCCCAGCGCATCGCGAGGTTGCGGGTGAGGGCGAGCATCCCAGCCTTGGCCGAGCCGTATCCGGGCACTGGCGGAACGGCACGGATCGCCGCCATCGAGGCAAGCATGATGACGCTGGCGCCGCCGCTTGCCTTCGACGCCGTCAGCGCGCCATGCAGCGCCGCGGTAAGCCGGAACGGCGCCAGCAGATTGAGATCGACCGACGCGGCAAAACCGTCTGCGGTGGATTCGTCGAGGCCGCCGGGGAAGTTCGCCCCGGCATTGTTGATCAGGATGTCCAGACCGGTGAACGATGCGGCCACATCCTCGATCACGGCGTGGTCGGTGAGAACGAGCTGCCGGTAGGCGACGCCGGACAGGTCGACGTTGTAGTCGGTCGGTGCGGCCCTGGTGCCTGTCACGGTGACCTCGGCACCGGTATCCCGCAGCAATGCCGCTGTCGCGTAACCGATCCCGCTGGTTCCGCCGGTCACCAGCGCCGCACTACCGGTGAAGTCGAAGCCGGCGCGATTGGTCATGTCAGCTGCTCGATCTGCTGGCGGAGCCAGGCGGATTCCCAGAAGTTGGTGCTTTCCTCGAGCAGGTGTTGGTGGGCGGCGACCAACACCTGCCGGGCGCCTTCGTTGTGGGGTTCGACGCCATACACCAGCTCGGCCAGATGAATGGCCTTGACTGGTTCACCATCGCCGAGCAGCTGGCGTGCCCTTCCGGCCAGGCTGTCGGCACCGGCCAGCTCGACGAGTTCGGAAGAAACGACGTCCGGGCCGTCGGCGTACAGCTCGGTGGTCGATCGGTGGTGGAACCAGCCGGCGTAGGTCTCCCAGATCGCGCGGACGTTCCAGGCCACCTTGCCGTAACCCTGCCCGACCTCGAGCTCGGGAGGAAGCGTCACGTCGCGCATCAGGGTGTACACGCTCATGCCGGCGTTCATGCCGGCGGTGGTCCGGTCGTGGATATACGCGACCGCGTCGCGCAGCCGGGTGAGCTCATCGGTGATCCGCCGCTTCCCGGTGATCGGTCCGAAGTGACCGGTCAGCAGCACGTCGGGGGCCAGGCCCCGGACGGTTTCGATGGATTCGATCACCGTCAGCGCGTCGCGGTAGCGATCTCCGCGCATGGTGACCAGGTTCGGGATATGGCCGAAAAGCGCACCGAATACATTGCCGCACAGGCATACTTCCTCGTCGGGAAGCCAGACCACAAGGCTGTCGGAGGTTTCACCACCGGGTGTGGCGCGCAACACCAGGCGGCGCCCACCGATAGTCAACTCCAGGGCGTCGTCGACGACCACGGTCGGTATAGGCGCGCTCTGTGCGGGCGTGGTACCGCCAGCGCGGTCACGCGCATTGTCCACTGCCGAGGAGACGGCGTCCTTCCATGCGAAGTAGGCATTGCTGGCGCGGAAGGTGGCGAGCACGTCATTGTCGTGACGCCACTGTTCCCAATTCGCTTGCGCAACAATGTCAGTGCCCGGATCGCTGAGTACATCCGCGCCTCCGACGTGGTCGTAGTGCCCCTGGGTGAGGATGATGTAGCGGATTGGCGAGGTGTCGACCGAGTCGTAGTTGGCGCGGTGCACCGGTGCTTCGAATCCCATCCCGGTGTTGACGACGACGCGCCCCTCATCCGTCAGCAGCAGGTAAGAGTTGGACAGGCCGGGCGACATCCAGATATCGCGGTAAACCTCCCGCGCGGCCGGGGCGTTCGCGCCGGTTATCGCCTTAGCGCCCGGGCGGCTTCGGTAGACGGGCTCGAAGTCGGTCACCGTTCCACCCTGACATCGAATCGCTTGAAATAGAACTCGAATCGAGACCGGATGTCGTCGGGGGAGCGGCCGAAATCGCGTTGCAAGTCGTATCGGACTCGGCCGTGCTTGCCGCGCGGATTGTCGTCGAGGTAGGCCCGCAAGGCGGCTCGGGCGTCGCCGCTGAGCTCGGTTCCGTTGCGCGCGTATAGCGTTTCCAGCAATGCCATCTCGTTGCCGTTGAGTTCGTGAAATCCGATGTCGAGGCTGCTGTCGGCGTCGATGAACTCCCGGTCGCGGACGCAGGCGCGCAGCAAGCGTTCGACCCGGTCGATCCAGTAGTCGGCCAGGCTCTCGGGGTCGATGTCACGGCGGCGCATGCGATCGCCGTAGGCCAGCATGGTGACGGCGGACTGGATCACGGCTACCGGGTCGCGATGCGTGAACGCGACGGTCGCGTCGGGGAAGGTCGCGATCAGCGGGCCCAGCTGCTCGCAGTGCTGCGGCGACTTCAGCACCCACTGCCGCGGTCCTCGCAGGAACGTCAGGGCCTTGAGGATGGTGCGCAGATACCCGTAGTGCTCGTGCTGGTCCAGGCTCAGATAGTAGTCGCGCCAGAGTGGCACGCGGGCGTGCCACTCCAGCACGTAGCTGGCGAAGTCGAGGTCGAGAAGCTCGACTTCCTCTTCTATCGCCGACGGGAATCGGTCGTGCATGGTCTGCATGTGCGGTGCCATTGTCGCCGCCATATCGTGCTCGGCGACGCAGCGGGCGTATCGCGGGTCGAGCCCGTGAAGGTCGGGGCCCTCGCCGCGCAGCGGAAACGGCTCCTGGCTCTCCCAGTAGGGTAGCGAGCGCCTGCGGGTGTCTGCGGCGATGAGGTTCACCAGATGAGTTGTGCCCGAACGCGGAAGGCCGACGACGATGATCGGCCGGTCGATCTCGATGTCGTGGATCTCAGGGTAGCGGGCCAGCAGATCGGTCAGCAGCAGGCGCCCCGACAGCAGCCGGACGATGCGGTTACGCAGGATGAGCCTGTTCAGGTTGGTGCATCCGGTGTCGGAGTCGATGGCCGCGGCTTGGGCCTCCAGTCGCTGGCGGAACTCGCCTGCACCGAAGTCGCTCAGTCCGGTGCGCTTCTCGGCATCGACGAAAAGGGTGCCGGGATCGAGGTCAACCGGCCGCTTGTCGATCTGTTCGAGGATCTGCCGCTGCGGCGGGCTGAGGTTGGGAGCCACCAAGTCGTCGATGACCAAGGCGGTGTCGGAGGTCATCGTTGGAAACTAGAACGCGTTCTACCTCCCGGTCAAGGAGGCTGATCGTGGACGGGGCGCGATCTGGCTAGTGGATGCCCTCGCTGATGGTGCGCAAGGCGAGGTCGCTGCGGGCGGGCCGCCCGACAACGCAGCGTGCCCGGACCGGATCCCCGCCGTGCAGCGCAGCCAGGGCGACCAGCGCGGCCGGACTTTCAGGCATAGCGTGCGACGCCGCCTGCTCCGTCGCGATCGCCTGACCCAGTTTCGTCACCGCGACCGGGTGGGGATTGTCCATGCGCAGCAGCAGCTCCTCTGCGAGATTGCGCGAAGCGTGGGCGGCATGCGTGGGAGGGCCGGCGTCGTCAGCGCCCGCTAGGTCGCCGGTCGCGGCCAGCACGATCGCCCCGGCGGCGCCGACCACCGCGTCAGGCTAGGGGCCGAGCCCGCCGAAAAATTCTGCGGCCTGGCCCGCATTGCCGTTGCGGGTCGCCACGCTGGCGGCGATTCGGACGGCGGCTGCGCGTTCTTCGTCATCGGCGATGCTCTCGATGCGTGCGGCCATCTCGGCGAGGTAGCGCCGCAACCGTCCCCTCATTTCCCACTCATTCGCATCAGCGACGAGTCGGTCACCGAGCGCGTGCTGAACGTAGGCTTGGCGGGCGAGTTCTTCTTCGCGTACCTCACGTTCGCGCCGCTCGATCTCGGCGCGCCGCTCGGCTTCCTTGCCCTCGGTGTCGATCACGATGCTCAGCGTTCGAAGCTCATCATCACATCCGGCAACCGGACGTGCAGGGGCAGCCTCTTCGTTTCGGTCCAGGACTGCTTCGACGAGAACTGACTATCGGTGACCTATTGCCACCTAGCCACCAGGGCGAGTTGTCCCGGAGCAGCATCCCAAGCTGAATACGCGGGTTCGATTCCCGTCATCGGCTCCAGTCTGACCACGCCGGTAGCGCCGGCCAGCTGAAGCAGTCGGCGACGGCTAATGAGCTCGTCGGGCTGGTCTGGCGGAGATGCGCCCATGGCGGTCACACTACGGAAATCCGGCCGTCGACCGTGGGGCTTATCGAATTGACTCTCCGATCGGTGAGGGGTCGATACCGCACGAATCGTTCTCCCAATCCCACCACAAGAAGGGAACGCCCGTTACCACGATGATTGTCGACGCAGCGATCGCGGCCCAGCGCCAGCCTCTGGCCCAGGAGGTTCGCGATTCTGCTCAGCTCTCAGCTCAGTTTCTTCACCAACTGTTGGACACTCCGGGCGTGACTACCTAAGCCTGTTTGGGTGACGGCGGCTTCGCACGCGGCGCAGGCTTTGACGAGGCGGTAGCCTCGACACCCATGACCGCACGCCTTCGCGACTGCGCCACCTCACCCGCGTACGTCGCCAGGATCGCACTGGCGGGCGTGGCCATCGGCCTGGTTGCGTTGGCCCTGGCAGGCCAGGCGAGCGCGGACCCCGCCGTCCCGCCCTATCCGACGCCAGTGGCGCCTACACCCGGTGCGGCTCCCCCGGCTCCAGGGCAGCCCGTGATGGAGGCCCCGGGAAGCGATCCGGTGGCTCCGCCGCCGCCGCCACCGGTCAGGGGGCCGACAGTGCCGGAGATCCAGAACCCCGTGTACGGGTCGGGGAACACACCGGGGCCGTTGGGCTTCCTCAGGGATGCTTGGCATCAGGCCCAGGACCCGTACGGATTCACCGGTATGCCGCCTGGCGAGATGCCCACAACGGCCCCGCCGCCGGGAGCCGGTCCGGCGCCGCAGCTGCCGCCCGGATACACCTCGCTGAACGCCCCGGAGTCCAACGGCCCTCCGCCGGCACCCGTCCAGGGCGGGCCGGCACTGCCGCCTGGGTACTACCCGTTGAACGGGCCGCCGCCGCCCGGGTATTACGACACGCCTGCTGCGCCCGATCCGGACGCACCACCGACGCTCCCGTTGGGTCCACCGACGCCATAGGGCCGCTGGCTCCGATGAGGTCGCGACGACGCAAGCAGCCAGCCTCGATCGGTCAACCCCCGGTCAACCGAGACAACCCGCGGCCCCACATCAGCGCAGTTCGACGTCGATGACCCTGCACCTTCCTATGATTCCCAAGCTGAATACGCGGGTTCGATTCCCGTCATCGGCTCCACGCGATAGCCGGCGCGAGCGCTGAACACCGCCGGACAAGGTGCTCCGTGTCTTAGAAGACGCGTACCCAGTCGACGATCATCTCCGCCGGATAGCTACCGCCGCTGGGATCGCCGCCGCCCGAGCCGGCGACCGCGAGATTGAGGACCGGGAACATCCGGTAGTTGGGGAAGTTGAACGGCCAGTCATCGATGGAATTCGCCGGCACCTCGAAGTACGGTTGCATGCCGTCCACGTAGTCCTTCCAGAAGAACATTCCGGCCTGATTCCATGTCATTCGCCACGTGTGCCATGCGCTGTCCACCGGGAACGGGTGGGTTGCGAATGACGTTCCGTCCAATCGTGCGTGGACTGTGGTTCCCGAAGGCCAATCCCGGTTGCCGTACCACTCGACGAGGTCGATTTCGCCACCGACGTCGGGATGGTCATTCATCAACCACCAGGCCGGCCAGCAGCCGTCTGTTAGGCAGTTGAGCTTTATCCGGGCTTCCCAGGTAGTGCCGATGCCCCCCCACCAGTTGCCTTGAATCTTGCCGCTGATGTACTTGCCACTGCTGTTTCTTGTGGCGCGGATGACGAGATTGGAATTGCCGTCGAGGAACACGTGCTCGCGATCGTTGCGGTACTGCCCCATATTTTCGGGCCTGTCCCAGAACACCGGTTTCTTGATCCGCTCGCGTTCGGTGAACACAATCCACTTCGCCGGATCTGGAGCTGAGCCGGCCGGGCCATCGAACTCGTCGGAGAATAGGAGGCCCCCCTGGGCCACGGCACCGGGTGGCGGCTCGGCGGGTGGTTGTCCCGGACCCGGCGGTGTGTCCGGCGCGTCCGGGTTGGCGCGGGCTATCGGGACGGGGAGCGCGGAAGCCAGCGCGCCGATCCCCATCATCTGCATCACATTGCGACGATTCATTTCAGGCACAGCGACACATTAAAGCCCAAACACCAGACCGCGCGCCACTGACCCACGGAAATTTCGTGGACGGTGCTCGAACGAACCGTGTGGGCGCGCATCGTAAACAGGCGTTGAGCTGCACAATTACCCGGCAACGACCTCGACATAGACGTTGTGAACATTCATCCTGTGCGCCAGCCCCTCGTAGATCTTGCGGCCGCGGCCGTAGTTGGCGGCCACTACCTGTTCCGCACGTGCGGACTCCTCGGATGGAAAAACCCGCGCGATGCCTTCGGCCGGCGGACCGATCGGCTTGCCGCGTATGTCACATGGGGCAACCCGCACCCGCGGGTTGTTCTGGATCCGGCGTACCTTCGCGGCAACGGCCTCGGTGTTGAAGTACAGCCGACCCGCATCATCGAGTCCGAACCAGACCGGGCACGGCACGGCCGTTCCGTCCTTGCGGTATGTGGTGAGCAAGGCGTAGTCCTGACCACGCAACCCGCCGAACCCCTCGACCGGAGTCGCGTCCGCAGAGGACCACGCGTCCCGGTGCCGCAAGCGGTTGCACACGGGGTTGGTCATTCGCATGAGAAACGACTCCGACGCTGACATTCTGACGCACGCTACGCCAACCCGCGTTGGGGCAGGTTATTTTATGGGTCTAACACACCCAAGATGTCATCGGCGAACCACCGGTGACGCGTACCGGGCCCAACGCCTACCTCTCGAACAATGCCTTCCGCCGTTAGCGTTCGAAGCAGATTGGTTGCGCCAGGCTGGCTTACATTGAGCCGATTCTGGACAGCTCGAACAGTCATGATGGGATTGGCGAACAACAGATCTGTTACCTCGATCGCGCGGCTCCGAGTGCCCTGGAGTGTCAACCGATATTGTTCCCGAAGGTCTGCCAGTTCCTCCGCTCGACTCACCGCGTCGGTCGCTTGCCCGGCGATGCCTGCGAGGAAGAAGTTGAGCCACTCAACTATTTCGCCTCGCTCTCGGACAAACTGCAACCTGTCGTAGTACTCCCCCTTGCGCTGGTCGAAGTAGCTCGATATGTACAGCAGCGGGGAAGGCAACCGTCCAAGGTTGACAAGATACAAAATGATGAAGAGCCGGCCCAGCCGACCATTTCCGTCAAGGAACGGGTGAATAGTCTCGAACTGATAGTGGAGAAGTGCGCACCGAATCA
>Ga0114921_10001414_pt1 | contig 11016 bp, 10 predicted proteins | sample BentaG_FD_87016 | JGI IMG/M metagenome (GOLD analysis project Ga0114921, IMG submission 87016) | Deep subsurface microbial communities from South Atlantic Ocean to uncover new lineages of life (NeLLi) - Benguela_00093 metaG | ecosystem: Environmental > Aquatic > Marine > Oceanic > Sediment ...
GTGGGCGGGGCCAGCGACAGCGCTGCGGTTTCGGCGGGGTGGAACGCGACCCAGCCGTCGGCCGCCGACAGCGCGCCGACACCCGACCACAGCACCTCACCGGAGGCGAGCAGTTCGTCAAGCATGCCCGGCTGATAGTCGCGCACTCGCTGGCTGAAGATCAGCGGTTCCACCGCCGACGCGGGCATCGGGACACCGGCGAGCTGGTCGATCACCGCGGCCAGTCCGTCGACGCCGGATCCGGCCTCACCGCCCAATAGCTGCCAGGCCGGCAGGAAGCGACCCAGTGCCGCGGGGCTCACCGGCTCGATCTGGGCCCGCAGCGCAGCCAGTGATCGCCGCCGCAGAATGCGCAGCACCTCGGCATCGCACCACTGGTCCGCACCGCCGGAATCCACTGGCAGGTCGATGAACTCGCCGCGCATCAACTTGCCGTCGGCGGCCAGCCGGCCGAGTACATCACCGGCCACTCGCAGCCCCAGGCCGAACCGGGTCGCCGCGTCGACGGTGGTGAACGGCCCCCGAGTGCGGGCGTACCGTGACAGCAGCTCACCCAACGGATCGACCACCTGCTCGAGAAACGCCATCGGGACGCCGACGGGCACCGCGACCCCCACGCCATCGCGCAGCCGGCCGATGTCCTCGACCGCGACCTACCAGGTCTGGCCGGCGAACGCGACCGTCACGGCGCGCTTGGCCGTCAGCAGACCCTCCAGCCAGCCGCCGACATCGGCTTGGGTGCAGCGTTGGGCCACTTCGTCGATGGTCAACGGCCCCAGTAGACGCAGCAGATCCGCCACGCCCTCGGCGTCGCGGGCTAACCGGTCGGGGGTCAGATGCTGAAGCTGGCGTTCGGTGTTGGCGACCACCGCGGCGTCGAGCAGTTCGCGCAACTCAACCCGACCCAGCAGTTCGGCCAGCAGCCTGGGGTCCAAAGACAGCGCGGCGGCTCGGCGTTCGGCCAGCGGGCTGTCGCCCTCGTACATGAACGCCCCGACATAACCGAACAGCAGCGAAGCGGCGAACGGCGACGGTGTCGGAGTCTCGACCTCCAGCAGGCGCACCCGACGCTGGGCAACCCGCCCCATCAGCGAGACCAGCGTCGGTACGTCGTAGACGTCCTGCAGGCATTCGCGCACCGCTTCCAGCACGATGGGAAAGTCGGGGTAATTGCGGGCGACATCGAGCAGTTGAGCTGCCCGCTGGCGCTGATGCCACAGCGGAGACCGCTTGCCGGGGTGGCGGCGCGGCAGCAGTAACGCTCGGGCGGCGCACTCCCGGAAGCGGGACGCGAACAGCGCCGAACCGCTCACCTCCGCGGTGACCAGCGGTTCGATCTCGTCGGGATCGAAGACGAAGATATCGGCGCCAGGAGCAGTTCCGTCGGTATCGGGCAGCCGGACGATGATGCCGTCGTCGGAGGCGGTCGGCTTCTCGTCGATGCCGTACCGTTCGTAGAGTCGCTTGCCGACCGCCAGCGCCAAAGGCCCGTGCACCCGCAGCCCGTAGGGCGAGTGCAGAATCACCCGCCAGTCGCCGAGCTCGTCGCGAAAGCGCTCGACGACCAGCGCGGTGTCCGATGGTACGGATGAGGTCGCTGCCCGCTGCTCGTCGATCAGCTGCCACAGGTTGTCGGTCGCGAACCCGTCGAACCCCACTGCGTGGCAGCGCTGTTCGAACTGCGCCCGGTCAAGTCGGGCAAGCTCCCCGGTGAACGCACCGATCGCCTCGCCGAGCTCGGCGGGCCGGCCGACGCCGTCGCCGCGCCAAAACGGCAGTCGGGCCGGCTGACCGGGGGCCGGGAGGACGAGCACCCGGTCGTGGGTGATGTCGGTGATCCGCCAACTCGTCGCGCCCAGCGAGATCACATCGCCGGGGCGGGACTCGTAGACCATCTCTTCATCGAGTTCACCAACCCGGGAGGGCTTTTCGGAGTCGGCGCTGGAGGCCAGGAACACGGTGAAGAGACCGCGGTCGGGAATCGCCCCGCCGGAGGTGACGGCGAGTCGCTGAGCGCCGGGACGTGCGGTCAGGGTTCCCGAATCGCGGTCGTAGACGATGCGGGGGCGCAACTCGGCGAACTCCGTCGATGGGTACTTACCCGACAGCAGGTCCAGCGTCGCTTCATATGCGCTGCGCGGCAGCGTGGCGAACGGCGCGCTGCGCCGGACGGTGTCGAACCATGCCTCGGCGTTGATCGGTTCCAGCGCACACGCGGCGACGGTGTGTTGGGCCAGAACATCGAGCGGGTTGGCGGGCACTCGCATGGTTTCGATCTGACCGGCGAGCATCCGTTGCACGCTGACGGCGCAGCCGATCAGATCGGTACGGTGCTTGGGGAGCAGCACGCCCTGGCTGATCTCGCCGACCTGGTGACCCGCCCGGCCGATGCGCTGCAGACCGCTGGCCACCGAGGGCGGGGTCTGGACTTGAATAACCAAATCAACTGAGCCCATGTCAATTCCGAGCTCCAGGCTGGACGTTGCGACGACGGCCTTGAGGCGCCCGCTCTTGAGCGCATCCTCGACCTCGGCGCGGGCTTCCTTGCTGACCGAGCCGTGGTGGGCCCGAGCCAGTACCGGCTCTGCGCCGTAGGTCTGGCCACTGGCCATGACGTGGGCCGGCGCACCGCCGCTGACGCCGGGGTTGTGGGCTCCCAGCTCGGCGCCGGTGCGTTCGGTGTGAATCTCGTTGATCCGGGCCGTCAGTCGCTCGGCGAGGCGCCGTGAGTTGGTGAACACGATCGACGAGTTGTGCGCCTCGATCAGGTCGACGATGCGTTCCTCGACGTCGGGCCAGATGGAGTTGTTCTCGAGGTTCGCCATGTCGGGGACCGGCACCTGCACGGTCAGGTCGAAGGTCTTGGCCGCCGGCGGGGCCACAATCGTGGTGGTGGCGGTGCCGGACAGGAAATTGCCGGACAGGAAGCGGGCGACCTCTTCGGGCGGGCGCACCGTCGCCGACAACCCGATCCGCTGCGCGGGTCTCTTCAGCAAGGCGGCGAGCCGCTCAAGTGAGAGCGCCAGATGCGCGCCGCGTTTGGTCCCCGCGACGGCATGCACCTCGTCGATGATGACCGTCTGTACGCCGGCCAGCGTGTCGCGGGCGGCCGAGGTCAGCATCAGGAACAGCGACTCGGGGGTGGTGATCAGAATGTCGGGTGGCTTGGTGAGCATTTCCCGGCGGCGGCGGGGGGTGGTGTCGCCGGAGCGCACGCCGACGCTGATGCTCGGCGGTGTCTGCCCGCTGCGTTCGGCGATGCGCGAGATGCCGGTCAGTGGTGTGCGCAGGTTGCGTTCCACGTCGACGGCCAGTGCCTTCAAGGGCGAGACGTAAAGCACCCGGGTGCCCACTGGGTGCTGTGGGTCTTGCGGAGGCTGGGCCAGGCGATCGATCGCCCACAGGAACGCCGCGAGCGTCTTCCCCGACCCGGTCGGAGCGATGACCAGCGTGTTGTCACCGTCGGCGATGGCGTTCCAGGCTTGGCCCTGGGCTGGCGTGGGCGCGACAAAGGTGCCCGCGAACCACTCCCGCGTCAAAGGGCTGAAGCGGGAGAGCGGGTCAGTTTCCGCGGTCACATGTCCATGGTGCCCCCAACCGTTACGTCTGAGTGATCTTTGGTGATCATCAGGCGCTCTCCTTGCGGAGTTCCGTTGCCGCTTGCGCGGCGCGGGTTTTGGCCTCACTGCTCGCGGCCGACCCCGAAGGGTTGGACTTACGCAAACTCACCAGGCCACCAGTCGAGCTGGCGGTCTGGTCCGACGTCTCCGGCACCTCTGCCGGAACTGCTGACGCGCGGGACCGTGGCTCTAACTGAGCCACAACTGGCATGTCCGGCCAGTCACGGAGGTTGCACGCAGCGTTGCGATCACGATCGACAACCTCACCGGTCTGTGGACAGGTGAGGTGTTTATCGATGAGGCCTTTACCGACCAGGCGGCACGGGGTGCCGTCGGGATCGGTGCAGCCGTAGTGGATCTGGCTGGATGCAAGCCAGCGATCCGCTTTGATCAACACGTTGCCGAACTTGGCGGTCTTGTACGCCACCATCGGCGTGACCGCTCCCATCGCGGCATCAGAAACCGAACGCCGAAACGCCCGCCTCCCCATGCCACGTTTCATCGCGGCTATATCGAGTGTTTCCATCACGATAGTGCCGTAACTGCTCGCCAACGCGGTACTGAGCTGGTGAGCAGCTTCGCGGCGCAGATGCACGCATCGGCGATCCATCTTGGTCAGCTTGGCTCTCGCTGCCGGATAGCCGCGCGATCCGGGGATGCGGCGCGAAACTTGTCGACCGGCGCGGCGGCGAGCTGCCAAGCTCGCCCGCAAGGGCGCCGGGTTGCGGTATTCGGTCAGGGTTTCTTCTCCGGTGAAGCTGTCGCGGGTGGCCACCGTTGCCAGGGTGCGCATCCCGAGGTCCACACCCGCCCGCACCGTAGGGTGCCGTGGTGTTCTGGCGGTGTCGGGGCTGCGCAGCGCGTAGTCGATGGAGGCGAACAGTCGCCCCCACCGCTGGGTGAGGGTGATGTTGAGTATCTGTGCCCTGCCCGAGGCGCAGTGGCGCTGTACGCGGCGGGTGTTCTCGGTAGCGCGCAGAGCCCCGATGACCGGGACGGTGATGGTGCGCCGGTCGGCTTCCAGTCTCATTGTGCCGGTGGTGAAACGGACCCTGCCGGGGTCGCGTCGCGCGGACTGAAACCGCGGGAAACCCACGGCGCGGCCTTTGCGGGTGCCGTTCTTGCTGGAGTTCCAGTTCGCCAGTGCCTCAGCCAGATCGGCCAGCCCGCTGGAGTAGGTCTCTTTGGAGTTCTCCGCCCACCAGGGCGCCACCTCGTCTTTGTCGCGGTTCCACGCTTTGCGCAGCTCGCCGTGGCTCCACGCCACCGAAGGGTGTTGCGGATCGAGGGCTTTGGCGTCCATATCGTTTTTGATGCGTGCGAGACCCCAGTTGAACGCTTTACGTCGGGCACCGAAATGGGACCGCACCCGCGCTGCTTTGGCGGGGTCGGTGGGCCAGCAGACCTCGAACTGGGCAACGGTGAGGTCCCAGCCCGAGGCAACCTCGACCAGTTCCCCGGCGCTGTCGGTGTCCAACAGCTTGAACAGCACCGACACCGCTTCCACCGTCGCGCGGTGTTTCTCGAAATCGGCGCCCACATCAACCCGCCGTGACAGTGTCGGTGTGCCGTCGCGCTTCGGTTTCCCGGGCAGGAGGGTGCCGCCGGTGTCCGCGGCTATCCGGGCGGCTTGGGCAGCGGTGCGCATCTCCACGATCACGGGGACGCCGCCGCCATCATCCGGGCGGCCCGATTGGCCGCAGCCCGTTTCCCGTACGGCCGGGCGCAGAACGAGGTCAGGATCTCGGTCATGTCGCGCACCAGATCGTCGTCGACCTCAGCGTTATCCACGACCACCAGTCTGCGTCCCTGGGCTGACAAGGCCGCTTCGATGTAGTCCACCGCGAAGCGCGCGAAACGGTCCCGGTGCTCTACCACTATGGTTCCCACAGCGGGGTCCCGAAGTAGCGCCAGGAACTTTTCACGCCGGCCGTTGAGCGCGGAGCCGACTTCGGCCACCACACGATCCATCGGGATTCCCTGACCGGTGGCCCAGACCGTCACCCGCGCGACCTGGCGGTCGAGGTCGGACTTCTGATCGGCCGACGATACACGCGCATACACCACGGTCTCGGCGGGGGGCCGCGCAGCTGCCGGGGAATCCACCAGGATCAGCCCACCCACCTTGTGAGCGGGGACGGGGAGCTTCCCCCTCGTGGAACCAGCGGTACGCGGTGACCCGGGCGATGCCCTGGGATTCCGCCCATTCCGCGAGGTTCATACGCGCACTATAAAACGCCATTGACATCTATAGAGTGCTGATACGACACCAGTTGTCACCCCCGACACGGCGCCGGTCGCCGTACACCCGAGCGCCGGTCCCGTTGATCTGGTCCTGTCAATTCCGCGAGGGTGCGTAGTTCTACAGCCGCGCGCGGCGGGCCGCCTTCAGACCGGCGCGGCGGCCCGCCTTCAGACCGCGCGGCGGGCCGCGTGAAGGTTCGCTGTCGCGTCCTGTTTGTGGTCGGGACGTCGTCGTATTCAGGCGTTGCCAGGGATGTCATTTCGGCGTCTGGTTGCTAGGCTCGCTTCAGTGACGCGCAGCCTCGCTGGTGGGTCAACGGTGGCATTTGCTACGAAACGCAGAGTGGAGAGTGTTCATGCGGTTCCGGTACCTACTCGTAGCGCCCTTGCTGGTGCTTTCCGGAGTCGCCGGTGCTCCGTCCGCGGCAGCCGAGTGCACCACGTCGGGGAACACCACAATCTGCTCCTTGGGATCGGATGACGACAGCCCCACACCCGATAGGGGGCCATCTAGCTTGCCATTTGTGCCTTATCCGTGTGCGTACGACTATTACTGCAACGAGGGCTACAACTGGTTCACCCCCTGAGTTGTGCACGCCGACCATAATTCAACCAAGTGGACTGAGGAGTAATCGATGTTGTCTCACAAGACATTCGCCGGACGCATGCTGCTGGCGACCGTGGGTACCGGTGCAGTCTTGCTCGGCACCAGCCTGCCCGCGAACGCCCAACCCGATCCGCCGAACTGCACAGCGGCAGACCTCGCGGGCATCATGTCCGGGATCACTGCGGCCACGTCGGCCTACCTGTTCACCCATCCCCCGGTCAACGAGTTCATGACCGGCTTGGGGGACCTGCCCGCCGACGAGAAGAAGGCCGCACTGGGGGCGTTCCTGGACGCCAACCCACAGACGCAGGCCGATCTCCAGGGCATCCGTCAGCCCGCGGTGGACTTCCGGAACCGCTGCGGCAGGGGCCCGGGTCCCCTCGATCGGGGGTAGGCTGACCCCGCCCTGCTGACGGGCGCCCGATTCCGGGGCGTTCGATTCGAAGGCGTCGGCGAATCCTGTTGGGGCAGTGAGTCGGTGGCTGAGGCGTGACGATTCGGCGACAGCCGGTTCCCGCCCTAGGGCGCTGCGTCGGCTACGCTGCCAGGGTGAGGGCTGACTGAACTTACGCGAGGAGTCGGATATGCGATTGTCGTACTTGGTCGTCGCATGCGTTGTGGTGTCGTCAGGGCTTGCGGTCGCACCGTCCGCCGGTGCGGACTGCACGAGCGCCAACGGCACCACTATTTGCTCGCAGGGCGAATCGCGCGGCGCCGACACCGGTGACGGCCCGAGTGGAGCCGGGCCCTATGTTCCCTATCCGTGTGGGTACGACTGGTACTGCAATGGCAGCAGTTGGGGTGTCAATCTGCTCGTCGATCCTGGACGGCCCGGTATCGACTTGCCCGCCCCCCCAGTGAATCTTCCGAGTGGCGGGTCAGCGAATCGTCCCAGTGGCGGGTCAGCGAATCTTCCGAGTGCCGGGTCGGCGAATCGTCCCAGTCGTCCCAGTCGTGGCCGCGGATGAGTAAGTCAGCACAGCTAGCAGGAGAGCGGGTAACTTTGTCTCAGAACATATTTGCGCGGCGCGTGCTGCCGGCTGTGATAGGTGCTGGCGCCGTGCTCTTCGGCGCCGGTGTGCCCGCCCAAGCCCAACCCGATCCGCCGAACTGCACGACGGCCGACCTTGCCGGGATCATGACCGGCGTCGCCGCGGCCACATCGGCGTATCTGTACACCCATCCACCCGTGAACGAATTCTTCACCACGCTGCGGGACATGCCGGACGACGAGAAGGAGGCGGTGTTGGTCGCCTACATGGACGCCAACCCGCAAGTGCTTGCAGAGTTGCAGGGCATGCGCCAGCCGGCGGCGGACTTCCGGAATCGCTGCGGCTGAGCTGTTGAGCTGTCCCCCTCAGCGCTGGGAGGCTGCTACCGCGTCGGCCAGTGTCGCCGGGATCCCCGGCACTCGACCCACCGCGTCGAGAAGGGTGTGGACGCACAGGTCTGCGATGAAATCCGCGTCCAGTGAGGAATCCATCAGCCGCTGGCGGCACATCTCGAATGTGAACGCCAGCCAACCGTAGACGGTGGCGCGCAGATCCCGTTCCACCTTCGAATCGATCGGCCCCGCGACTTCGGTGACGCGGTCGATGATCCGGTGAGCCTGCCGGTCGTTGTCGATGTCCTCGATGCCGCGCAGCACCGGGTCTGAACCGCTCATCCCCAGGTAGGCGGCCCACGCGCCGTGCGGGTGCTGTTCGTCGTAGTGCAGGTAAGCCAGCACCCCGGCGCGGACCTGCGTGAACAGTGTCTTGCCGGGCAGGGGAGGGGTACTGGTGGCCTCGAACAGGCGCTCGCCCTCAGCCCGCACGACGGCGGCGAAGAACGCCCGCTTGTCGGGAAAGTAGTGATACATCAGTGCTCGGGAGACGCCGGCGCGCTCGGCGATCTCGTCGATCCGCACTTCGTCGTAGGGGCGCTGACCGAAGACCTCCGCGCCGAGCGCGAGCAGTTCGTTGCGCCGTTCGTCAGGGGACAGGCGGCGCCGGGATGTGACCATGGACACCATCCTACTTGACACATGTATAACAGGGGCGGAGGCTGGAACCATGGCTGTGGTACAGGACCGGACCTGCTACCCCGCGCTGCCCCACCCCCGTCGGCGAATTCCGGTGCTGGGCGACGTACTGGCCTTCGGTGCGGAAACCCCGTCGCAGTCGATGATGGACCTCGTCGACCTCGGGCCGGTTTTCGAGTTTCGGTTCCTGGGTTCGCGCTACGTCATCGCTGCGGGCGCCGACGCAGTGGCAGAGGTCAACGACGAGAGCCGGTTCTGCAAGCACGTTGGTCCCGATATCGAGGCGCTGCGCATTCTTGGCGGTGACGGCCTGTTCACCGCCTACAACGATGAACCCAACTGGCAGAAGGCTCACGATGTGTTGATGCCGGCGTTCAGCCAGCAGGCAATGCGCCGGTATCACTCGATCATGTTCGACGTTGCCGACGAGCTCACCGCCCGCTGGGATGACAGGGCCGCACGCGGCGAGGCGGTCGACGTATCCGCCGACGCGACCAGGACGACGCTGGAGACGATTGGGCGCTGCGCGGCCGGGCACCCGTTCGGCTGCTTCCAGTCCGAGGCGCCGCATCCGTTCGTCGAATACATGGTGGCCGGCCTCAAGGGGTCCGACGTGGTCGGCGTGCTGCGGCAGAGTTTCCTGCCGAAGTTCTTGGCCCGGCGTGCCGAGCGCCGGGTGGGTTATCACGCCGCGAAGCTGCACGCGATCGCTGACGAGATCATCGCCGAGCGTCTGCGCTGCGGCCTTGGCCACCACGACGATCTGCTCGAGCTCATGCTGGCGTCGGACCTGGAGCGGTCCAACATCCGCTATCAGCTGATCAACTTTCTGGTAGCGGGCCATGAAACCACCTCTGGGGCTGTATCTTTCGCGCTGTATTATCTATCGCAGTATCCGGAAGTGGTGGCCAGAGCACGAGCCGAGATCGCCGAGGTTTGGGGAGACGAGGATCGGCCCGATTTCGAGCGGATCGCCAAGCTCAGATATCTCCGCAGAGTGTTCGATGAGGCGTTGCGACTGCAGCCGACGGTCCCGGGGTACTACCGGGCTGCCCGGGAGGACACCGTGTTGGCCGGTGTGCATCCGATGCGCAAGGGGGACTGGGTGCTTGCCTTGACCATGACGCCGCACCGCGATCCACGGTGGGGGGCCGATCCCGACACATTCGACCCGGACCGCTTCGCGCCCGAGAATGTCAGGTCCCGTCCGGCAGGTCTCTACAAGCCGTTCGGCACCGGGCCACGATCGTGTATCGGGCGGCAGTTCGCGCTACATGAAGCAGTGCTGTTGTTGGCCGTGCTCCTGCGCCGCTATGACCTCATCGCTGATCCTGATTATCAGCTCGAGATTTCCGAGCGATTGACCCTGATGCCGAGGGACTTCCAGCTTCATCTCCGCCGCCGTTAACGTCCCCCCGGCCCCGCGAGCGCGCGTGTCCCCGGCCCCGCGAGCGCGCGTGTCTGCACGCCAACACGCCGCATCCGATGCGCATACGCGTGCGCTCGTCGCCGCTCAGAGTGCCCGTAACGTCCGCTGATAGCGGCGCATGCCCGAGATCCAGCGTTCGTAGTCGGTGCCCTTGTGCCGGTACATCTCCAGTAGTTCGGGATGCGGCAACACCATGAACCGGCCCGACCGCACCGCTTCGACGGTCACTGCGGCAACCTCAGCGGCGCTGATCACCTCCGCTGACCTCTCGATTGCTGACGCTCCGAGCTGCGCGTCGGGGTCATCGATGTCCCGGATCGTCTGCAGTAACGGGGTTTCCACTCCGAGTGGGCACACGCAACTGACACCGATGCCATCATCGCCGTAGGTGATCGCCAGCCATTCGGCAAATCCCACCGCCGCATGCTTGCTCACCGCGTACCCCGCCGCGCCCAGCTGGGTCAACAGTCCGGCGGCTGAGGCGACTGACACGAAGTATCCCGATCCCACCGACCGCCAATGCGGCACCAGCAGTCTCGCCGCCCGGATATGTGCCCGCAGGTTGACGTCGAGTACAGCATCCCAGTCGGATTCGGCCCCCAGGCCGGACTTGCCGATGACGCCGGCGTTGGCGACGTAGATATCCACTGGCCCGAACGTGCGGCCGGCGAGGGTGATCAGTGCCTCGATGTCGGTGTCGTCTGCGGCGTTGGCCCTTAGCGCCACCGCCTGGCCGCCGGCTGAGCGGATCGCCGAGGCCGTCGACTGGGCACCGGGCTCATCGAGGTCGCTCACCACGACCCGGGCGCCGTGGGACGCGAACTGTGAGGCAAGCGCTTGGCCGATGCCCGACGCGCCTCCGGTGACGATGGCGACCTTGCCGTCGGGTTCCATGCCCCGAGTGTGCCCTCGTCGCCGCCGAGCGCGCGCAAATGTACGCCTGGCACGGCGTGTCGGCGTGCAGACACGCGCACTCGCGGAACGGGGGGAGTGGGGCAGGTCAGCCGAAGTGAACGCCCTGCGCCAGTGGTAGCTCCGTGGAGTAGTTGATGGTGTTCGTGGCGCGCCGCATGTAGGCCCGCCAGGAGTCCGA
>Ga0114921_10001415_pt1 | contig 11015 bp, 8 predicted proteins | sample BentaG_FD_87016 | JGI IMG/M metagenome (GOLD analysis project Ga0114921, IMG submission 87016) | Deep subsurface microbial communities from South Atlantic Ocean to uncover new lineages of life (NeLLi) - Benguela_00093 metaG | ecosystem: Environmental > Aquatic > Marine > Oceanic > Sediment ...
GCGCGGATCATGGATTTTGGGATAGCCCGTTCCATTAAAACAAAAGGGATAACAGAGACGGGCATGATAATAGGGACACCGGATTATATGTCTCCAGAGCAAGTAGAAGGAAAGGAAGCAGACCAGCGTTCAGACATTTATTCTTTAGGTGTGATTCTTTTTGAGATGCTGACCGGCAAGGTGCCTTTTGAAGGAAGCACACCTTTAAGTGTTGTGTTGAAGCATAAGACAGAGGCACCTCCAGAGGCAAAAAAGTTTGATGCTCAAATTCCAGATGATTTGAGCCGAGTAATACTGAAATGCATGCAGAAGGATAAACAGAATAGGTATCAGGGAGCAGAAGAACTTCTTTCTGAATTGAGAGAGACAGAAAGAGGTATTACCTCCGCAAAGAGAGCATTTCTAGAGAAAAAGTCAAAAAAAGAGAAGCTGGGAACGATTAATTGGAAGAGATTTATCCTGTATGGAGGAGCTGCTGTTCTATTGATTTTGATTGTCGTGGCTGGCTACTCTCTATTTACTGGCCGCCGGGAAGCCATTGATTCGATTGCGGTCCTTCCTCTGAAGAATCTATCGGGCATCCCGGAGCACGAGTATTTTGCCGATGGGATGACCGAATCATTAATTTCCAATCTGACCCAGATAGGAGCCATACGACGGGTGATATCAAGTACATCTGTTATGCAGTACAAGGGAGTACAAAAACCTCTTCCAGAAATAGCAAGGGAATTAAGGGTGGATGCTATAGTGGAAGGATCTGTTATGTACTCCGGGCAGCGAGTGCGAATCAACATACAGTTGATAGAAGCAAAATCTGACCGGAACATTTGGTCAAAGAGCTACGAGCGAGACGTGCGCGATGTTCTGTCCTTGCAGAGCGAACTAGCCCGGGCTATTGCCAGGGAGATAAAGATAGCAGTAACACCAGAGGAGAAGGCGCGTTTGGCCAGCGTTCGTCCTGTTAATCCTGAGGCCTATCAGCTCACATTGAGAGGCCGCTCATTTTGGAATAAAAGGACAGAAGAAGATCTAAAGAAGGCAATCGAGCATTTTGAAGATGCAATCGAGAAAGACCCGACTTATGCTCTGGCCCATGCAGGATTGGCCGATGCCTACAATATGCTTGGCAGCTATGATTTTATCCCTTCTCGTGAGGCTTTTCCAAAAGCAAAGGAGGCAGCATTGAAGGCCTTGGATTTGGACGAGACGCTTGCTGAAGCTTACACCTCATCAGCTTGGGTCAAGCATCATTTTGATTGGGATTGTTTCGGTGCTGAAACAGACTACAACTGGGCAATCGGACTCAATGCAAGCTATGCGACCGCTCATCATTGGTATGGTATACTTTTAAGGGATATGGGACGGTTCGATGAAGCCCTTGTTGAGATCGAAAGAGCCCGGGAACTCAACCCTCTCTCAGTTTCTATCAACACGAGTCTTGCATCTCTTTTCTACTATGCGCGCCAGTATGATTGGGCGATAGAACAGTGTAAGAAGGCGATCGGGATGGATCCGAACTTCCATTGGGTACACAATGTTCTGGCATCAGCATATCTTCAAAAATTTTCGTTTGATGAAGCTATAGCAGAATTCATCGAGGCTGTAAGCCTTTCAGATGGCAACTCGAGCTATGTAGCGGATCTTGCCTTCGCCTATGCTGTGGCAGGCAACAGAAATGAGGCATTAAAGATACTCGAAGAACTGTTTGAGCGATCAAAGCAAGACTATGTCTCCCAGTATGCAATTGCATCGATTTATGCGGCTCTGGGAAAAAACGACCAGGCATTTGAATTTCTTGAAAAAGCCTTTAAGGAGAGAGATCGCTCGCTGCTTTTACTTAAAACAGATCCCAGAGTGGACGATTTGCGCACTGACCCAAGGTTCACTGCATTGCTTGATAGGGTGGGCCTGGAATAATAATATTCCTTTCTGAATGGATACATGTATATATTGCTCGATAAATTCTTTTTTGTGTTTCATTCTAGCCTGATTATTTTCAACCTTTTTGGCTGGATATGGAAAAAAACAAGACTGGCAAATCTTGTTGTTTTGTTGTCAACGGCCTTTTCCTGGTTTATTTTGGGAATATGGTATGGTTTTGGTTTCTGCCCCAGCACAGAATGGCACTGGCAGGTTAGAGTGAAACTGGGCCTTTATGATATGCCCTCTTCCTATATAGAATTTCTCATCGAATCTCTGACCGGACTGGATGTGAGCCGAAAATTTGTAGATATTTTTGCACTTGTATTTCTTATATTGGCTCTGCTCGCCTCGATTTTGACAAATGTCCGAGATTGGAGAAAAAAGAAAAGGAGATAAATCAATGCCTGGCGACGATCCTAAAAGAGCTGCCGAGATGCTTGAGGCTGTGGGGTCAAAAAAAGTTTAAACTTCTGGTCAATAATTCTGGAAGATCATTCGGTCGGATAATGGAGAGGTGATGGACTCCTCTGTTATGGACTTTTCTTTTGCGGGGATAAATGGTATATTAAACAGTCTTTAGGCTTAGTGTAAATGCATAACTGTTGTGATGAACTTTGATATAGAAGCCATGAATGGATAGGCAGGGAATAGCGCGGGCATTCAGTAATTTATAAACGTTAAGTTTCTAAATTATTTTTGAATCTAGGCCGCTGGTTCTTCCTCTTTTACTATCATCCGCTTATCGGGTTTAATCCTAACAGTTAAAGGTTTATTGAAAATCGAATGTAAGGAAAAAAATATGCAAAAGCGAATGACATCGAACTTTAATCGGAAAAGGCGGGATCATTTATTGGTCACAGTCATATGGGTAATGACTGCTTGGTTATTCTCCAATCTCGTCCATGCCCAGAGTGCTAAAGTGCGAGAATTCAGCCTGCAATCTGCCCAGGAGTTTGCTGTCGAATACAGTTATGACAGCAGGAGATCTCAGCTGGACATCCTTACCGCTCAAAAGAAATTGCGAGAAACGCTCTATTCAGGATTCCCCCAGATTAATTCTGCGATCAACTACATGAACAATCTCGAGTTGGCGACCGTGTTGATCCCGAATTTTTTTGAAGGGAAATTTGAAGAGAAGATCCCGGTCCAGTTTGGCACACAGCACAATGCCAATGTTAGCTTTAACGTAAACCAGCTCTTATTCAGCGGAAGTTATTTTGTTGGCCTTAAGACGTCAAAAATCTTCCGTCAATTGGCGGACCAAAATTATGAAAGGACACAATTGAATGTTCTGGAGACGGTCACAAACACCTATTATTTAATTCTGGTATCCGAAGAAAGTGAAAGGATCCTGAGTTCGAATCTTGCCAATCTGGAGAAGACTCATTATGAGATCAGGGAGAGATACAAGGAAGGCTTTGTCGCTGAAACTGATGTTGATCTTGTCCAGATATCAGTGACAAAATTGAAAAACAGCCTGCAGGCGATCAGCAGACAGAAAGAGGTCGCCTATAAGCTTTTGAAATTTCAGATGGGATTGGACTTGAGTGAACAGATTGTGCTTAAAGACAGGCTGGAAGACATTCTTCAAAAGATAGATATCTCAAAAGCAGCGAATACCGAATTTGATCTCAAGCAGAATATCGACTACAAACTGATTGAAACACAGGAGAAACTTACAGAAATGGCTTTGAAGAACGAAAAAGCTCAATATTTACCTACGATTTCGGCCTTTTACACGTTCCAGTGGAATGCTTTCCGTGATGCGTTCAATTTTTTCAACTTCAATGGACGTTGGTTCCGCATGCAGATGTTGGGGCTCAATATCAATATTCCGATATTCAAAAGCGGTGTTCAGAGAGCTAAAGTCGCTCAGGTTTCCATCGCCCTGGAACAAGCCCGGAATGCGAGAATTCAGGCGTCTCAGGGGTTGACTTTGGAAGCGGCCAGAGCCAAATCGACTTTGGCTTCCAGCTATGAGAATTATTTGAATACAAAGGAAAATATGGTATTGTCCAAAAAGGTATACGACGTAACCTTGATCAAATACAATGAAGGAGTCGCATCCAGCATGGATTTAACCCAAGCGCATGATAAATATCTGATGGCTCAGTCCGAATTTATTCAAGCCATGTCTGGACTACTGATAGCAAAGAATAAACAGGACAGGCTTAATAACAATTATCAGACTATTCAAGCAAAGGACGAATGATTATGAAAAATAGCAAATACTTAGCTTTATTAGGAATGGGATTAATTCTTGCCGCCTGCGGCCCCCGGGGTGAAGAGGCGCAGCTGGCTCGAATGGAAAAGCAAAGAGATGTTTTGACGGAAAAGATTGAGAGGTTGAAACAGGAGATCGCTCAGAAGACAGGGTCGGCCGTTAAACGCGAAAAGGTTATGAATGTCAAGATTTCACCTGTGGAGAAGGGACTCTTTCAACATTATATTCAGGTGCAGGGCATGGTCGAATCGGACAGCAATATTCTAGTTGCGCCGCAGTCTTCCGGAATTGTGAAAAAGATCCATGTCAATGCCGGTAATAAAGTCTTCAAAGGACAGCTTCTGGCTGAACTGGACGGATCCATTCTGGAAAGAAATATAGCTGAGGTGGAGAACGGATTAAAGCTGGCAGAGACGATATTTGAAAGACAACAGAGGTTGTGGAACAAGAATATCGGCAGTGAAATTGAGTTTCTTCAAGCCAAGAACAACAAGGAAAGCCTGGAAAAGAGATTGGAGACTTTAAAGGAACAATACAAGATGGCGAAGATTTTTGCTCCCTTATTCGGGACGATCGATGAGGTCCTCATCAAGGAAGGCGAGATGGCTGCCGTCGGAATGGGGGCTTTTCGAGTGGTACAGCTTTCCAATCTCAAGATAAAAGTCGACCTATCGGAAATATATATTTCCAGGATCAAGAAAAAAGATCTTGTGCATGTGAGCATACCTGTCGCCGGAAGAGAATTCGATCTTCGCGTTGATGCCGTTTCCCAAGTCATTGATCCCAAAAACCGCACTTTCCAGATCGAAATGAAAATTCCCAAATCCGAAACGGGAATCAAGCTGAATATGCTGTCAGTTCTAACAATCAACGACTATACCAATCATGATGCCTTTATTGTTCCGATGAACATCGTCCAGGAGACAGGCACAGAAAAATTTATTTTTGTGGCAGAACAAAAAAACGGGGACTGGATTGCTCGACGAAGATCGGTCAAGGCTGGTAAAAATTACCACGATCGGGTCGAGGTCCTTTCCGGGCTTAAGGAGGGCGAACATGTGGTCACGTTCGGGTATCAAAATCTGGCCGATGATCAAAATCTGGCGGTGATTGTAGATCAATAATGAGCCTTTTTTGGAAATGCCTAATATCAAATAAAAAAGTGGATTAAAAATGAAGCATAAAGAATTTAAGCTAACTAACCTATCGGTTGCGAATAAGACCACCATATATATATTCATAATGATTCTGGTGATATTCGGATTTATGCAGTATGATGCGACTCCCAAGGAGAAATTCCCGGAAATCGTTTTCCCCTATTTCATGGTAAGCACCATCCATCCCGGAACCTCACCGGCTGACATGGAAAACCTGATCACCCGGCCTATTGAAAAGCATCTTAAGGGAATCGACGGTGTCAAGCACATCAGCAGCAACTCCATTCAGGACTTTTCCTCCATTTTCATCGAATTTGAGCTGACCGCGGATGAGATGCAGGCGTATATTGATGTCAGACAAGCGGTCGACGATGCCCGGGCAGAACTGCCTTCCGATCTTTTCAGGGAACCTGAGGTCTCCAGGATCGATCTCTCCGAGATCCCGATCCTGTTCATAAACCTCTCGGGTGATCTTGGCTTGGTGAAGCTGAAAGATATCGCCGAGGACCTTGAGGACAAAATCGAAAGCCTGGAGGAAATCACACGGGCTGATATCGCCGGGGCGCTGGATCGGGAAATCCAAATCAATGTCGATCTCTATAAAATGCAAGCAGCAGAACTTTCCTTTTACACCATTCAGAATGCCATTGTCTCTGAGAATCTCACTATTTCCGGGGGGCAGGTTGATGCGGCCGGCATACGGAGAAACCTCCGTGTGGTCGGCGAATTTACGAACATCAACCAGATCAGGAATATTCAGCTTAAAAAAAGCATTTATTTAAAGGAGATTGCCGAAGTCGTGGACGGTTATGCTGACAGAAAGAGCTATTCGCGTTTGAATACCCAGGATGTGGTGACGATCAATATCATCAAGAAAAGCGGAAAAAACCTGATCTATGCTGTCGATAAGATAAAGGCTATTGTCAAAGAATACCGCCAGACTGCACCTGAGAACCTGATCATCACCATGACAGGAGACAGCAGCACTCAGACGAAAAACAGCGTTAATGATCTTTTCAATACGGTTATCCTCGGGTTCATCGTTGTGGTCTTTGTCCTTATGTTCTTCATGGGAGAGACAAATGCCCTGTTTGTCGGGATTGCCATCCCGATGTCCATTGTCATCGCCTTCATTTTCATTCCCATCGTCGGCTTCACCATGAATATGATTGTTCTTATGTCCTTCATCCTTATTTTGGGAATTGTGGTGGATAACTCGATCGTTGTAGTGGAAAACGTTTACCGCCATTTCACGACTACCCCAGATCTCTCTATCACCGCCGCCACTAAACGTGGAATCGGAGAGGTAGCCATAGCTGTTTTCACAGGCACACTGACCACAATGGCTCCATTCTTTCCCCTTATATTTATGCCGGGAATTCCTGGTAAATTTATGTCCTTTCTACCCATCACCGTCATCATTACACTGACGGCTTCCCTGCTGGTCGCCTACATGATCAACCCTGTTTTTGCTGTCTCGTTCATGAAAAGATCCTCCAAGGAAGAAACACAGAGAGTTCGATGGAAACTCAGCCGCAAAAATATCCTCATAATATCGGCGGCTGTTGTCCTGGCTATAATCTTTTATGCGACAGATAAGATGCTTCCGGCGAATCTCTTGGTGTTCGGAGTTATCATCTATTTTCTATCCAGGTTTGTGCTGCGCTTCCTGACCGCCAAATTCCAGAGTTATGTCCGTCCCGCAATGATAACTTCTTACAGGAAAACTCTGGCGTTTCTCCTTAGAGGGAAACGCCCATATGGCGTTATTGCCGGGATTGTCGTTCTTCTCTTCTTGTCTTTCATCCTTATGGGTCTCCGGATGCCGAGGGTTGTGTTTTTTCCTGGCGGAGATCCGAACAATCTGTACGTGTATATCACTATGCCCGAAGGCACCCATATTGATGTGACGAACAATATATGTAAGCAGGTCGAAGAAAAGATATTCAAGGTTATCGGTCGCAACAATCCCGATGTGGAATCAGTAGTCTCCAATGTGGCTGCTAATGCGGGAAGCGGAATGTTTGAGCGCTTCACTCAGGATAAGCTGGCAAGGGTGGCCATTTCCTTTGTGGAATACAAATACAGGACCGGGATATCTACGCTGGAGTATCTAAGAAAGCTGCGCAAAGGATTGACTGGAATTGCAGGAGCCGAAATCCGTATTGACCGGGAAGCGATGGCGCCTCCCACCGGGAAACCCATCAATATAGAAATTAGCGGAGATGATATTGACGAACTAATAAGCATATCTCATAGACTTGAGGAATTCATCAATTCATTGAACATTCGAGGAATTGAGAAACTGAAGTCCAGCATGGAGGTCAGCAAGCCGGAACTCATCCTCAATATCGACAGGGACAAGGCAAACAGGCTGGGTATCACCACGGCTCAGGTGGGGATGGTCCTGCGCACCGCCATCTATGGGACAGAAGTCTCCAAGTTCAAGAAAGGAGAGGAGGAATATCCGATCATGGTCCGGCTTGACGAAAAATACCGGAATGACATAAATGTCCTGCTTAGCCAGACAATCATGGTTCCCGGCGGGAACGGGGGACCGAAAAGGATCCCGATTTCCTCCTTTGCCCATGTATCCAACCGGACAAGCTACGGCGGAATCACAAGGTTGGACAACAAGCGGGTCATCACCCTGTCCTCCAATGTGCTCTTCGGATACAACGCCAACGAGATTATTCGCCAGATCAGCAGACAGCTTCGCAGATTCGAATTGAAAGAGGGCTATACGGTCAAATTCACCGGTGAACAGGATATGCAGGCTGAGATCAGCAATTTTATGATTAAAGCCTTTTTCATTGCTACGGCTTTGATTTTGATCATACTGGTCGCGCAGTTTAATTCGCTATCCAAGCCACTGATCATCATTCTTCAGATTGTATTAAGCTTGACAGGGGTCTTTCTTGGCTTTGCGATTTTTGGCATGGAGATCTCTGTCATGATGACGGGCATGGGGATCATTGCGGTTGCCGGGATTGTAGTCAAAAACGCGATCATTATCGTCGACTACACGGATAAGTTGATTGACAGCGGCATGGATAAAGTTGAGGCTATCGTTCGTGCCGGTGCCACGCGTTTGACTCCTGTTCTTTTGACAGCGCTTTCCACGATTCTGGGACTTCTCCCTCTTGCCATCGGCATAAACATCAATTTTGTGACCCTATTCAGCGAGTTGAAACCGCAGTTCTACTTTGGCGGTGACAGTGCTGCTTTCTGGAATCCTCTGGTTATGACCATCATCTTTGGGCTATCCTTTGCCACAGTATTGACTCTTGTCGTTGTTCCAGCCATGTACAAGATCATCTATGCCCGAAAAAATTAGTTGAAAATTAGTTGTGTATTAGTTGTAGTCTGGCTGCTCTAAGTTATTGATAATCAATGATTAATCTAAAATTATCCGTTAAATATTTGCCTTAGAGGAGCCATTTTGCCCATAAAATGATAATTCTAAGCGAAGTGCGGCGCAGAAAAGAATGGCAGCCAGACTTCAATTTTCAATGATTACTGTTTTATTTTCGGTGGCTTTTGATAAACATTTCGATTATAATCAGGACAAAGTAAAGGAAGATGTGTTTTAAAGAAGAAGAAAATAGAAAAGAACAATTAAAGTATTAAAGGAGGTTACAGTGAAAGAACTCGTTGAATTGATTGCTAAAGCATTAGTGGACAATCCGGACAAGGTTCAAGTTTTCCAATTAGATGGGGAACAGACCTCGATACTGGAATTAAAAGTTGCTCCTGAAGATTTGGGCAAGGTTATTGGAAAACAGGGAAGAAATGCTCAGGCTATCAGAATTATTCTAGGAGCTGCTGGGATGAAGCTGAAAAAGAGATTTAATCTCGAGATAATAGAAAAAGAGTAATCTGGTCCACGACAAGCTTGCGGCCTCTCCATGTATTTAATGTGACACTTCTATCATTAATTATTAGAGTAAAATCCTAAAAATTCCTTGATTGAATTTTTTATTCAACATAAATTAACGAGAGAATAGTCACGGAAATGAAAAATGGAGGAAGCTTCTATGGATAAAATCGAAACGCTAAAAGACGGCACCAAGGTTTCGATCAGAAATTTAACTCTCAATGATCTAGATAATCTGATGAAATTCTATTGCGTCCTCCCCGAAGAGGACCGTAAGTATCTCAGAGTGGATGTGACAGACCGGAAGCTGGTTGAGCAAAGGATCAGATTCATAGAAAGTGGAAATATTTTCCGCATTATCGCTCTTTATGGAGATGAAATCATAGCCGACGGCGCGTTGGAACTTTTTGCGGATGAATGGCGAAAACATCAGGGAGAACTTCGTGTGATTGTCGCCCGGACTTTCCAGCACAAAGGCCTTGGAATGATCATGATGAGAGAACTTTACTTCCTTGCTGTACAGAAAAAGGTCGAGATGCTCATTGTGAGGATGATGAGACCACAAACAGCGGCGCGAAATATCTGCCGCAGATTGGGATTTCGCGAAGAGCTCCTCATTCCCGACTACTTACATGATCTGACCGGTGCCACCCAGGATATGATTGTTATGACATGTGATATGAAGGAGTTTTGGAAAGAGCTCGAGCACTTTTACATGGATTCTGATTGGCAAAAATCCAGGTAGACAGACACGTTGATTAGGGGTCGGACCGCGTTTTAAGCACTTTTTCTACTTTTCCTTTTTCCCGTTTATGTTTTTTAAAAGGATAAAGCTCAGTTTCCTTCAACGAGAAATAATTGACATTTACTCAATATTGAGTAATAATTTACTCAAGGTTGAAAACAAAGATGTTAGAATTGTTTACAAAATCAAAAATTCGGCAAAGGATAATTTTGCTTTTTATTTATAATCAAAATGAGGAATTTTATCTAAGTGAAATTGCCAAAAGAGTCAAAACTTCTGCAGGTACGGCTCAGCGCGAACTCAATAGGCTCTTGCGCAATGATTTAATTATCTTTAAAAAAAAGGCTAACTTGAATTTATATGCTCTAAACAAAAACTATTCCTTGCTGAAGGAAATTGAGTCAATAGTCAAAAAAACATTTGGAATTGAGATTGAATTGAAAAAAGGATTGAGTGGAGTTAAAAACATTTCTTTTGCTTTTCTTTTTGGATCTTACGTCAAGGATGGTTTTAAATCTGATTCGGATATCGATCTTTTTATCATCGGAGAAGTTGATGAAGAACAGGCATTTGATGCTGTACAAAAAGTTGAGGAGAACATAGGGAGAGAGATCAATTATCATATTATCAATAGAAAGGAGTTTCTCCAGAAAAAAAGGACAAATTATTTTTATGAAGAAATTGTTGAGAACTTTATTTTGTTGAAAGGAGATGAGCGTGAGTTTAGAAAATTTATTAAATAGATTGATGAAAGAAGGAAAATTGAAAAGACAGAGCACGAATATAAATTATCTTAATAACTTACTTGCTTCAGCTAAGAGAAACTATGAAGCCGCTGCTTTGGTTAAGGAAAAGGTGGATGAAGCAGCTTTCAAGCTTGTTTATGATGGCTTGCTTCAAATTGGCCGTCTTATATTGCTTATGAATGGTTATAGGCCCGATGATAGAGAACAACATAAGACAACATTCTTGGTTGCGGGTGAACTGCTAGGCGAAGGTTATCATAACTTAATTAGGAGAATACAAAAATTCCGGTTCATTTTAGACCCGAGAATAAATTCCCTATAAATGTTATATTCTTTAGGTTCA
>Ga0114921_10001416_pt1 | contig 11011 bp, 8 predicted proteins | sample BentaG_FD_87016 | JGI IMG/M metagenome (GOLD analysis project Ga0114921, IMG submission 87016) | Deep subsurface microbial communities from South Atlantic Ocean to uncover new lineages of life (NeLLi) - Benguela_00093 metaG | ecosystem: Environmental > Aquatic > Marine > Oceanic > Sediment ...
CAAATAGTTTTTACCTATTTTCATTTTGCTTCAGGTGAAGCTCTTACTAAAGCTATGATGAAGAGAAAAGCAGTCTGTATTGCTTATGAAACAATAGAAACTGATGATGGAGAAACTCCACTTTTAACTCCTATGAGTGAGGTTTCTGGTAGGATGGCACCATTTATAGGAGCTTTCTATTTAAGCAGAGCAAAAGGGGGAAGAGGAATTCTAACTACTGGTGTAACTGGTGTTGAACCTGCACATATTGTTGTATTAGGTGGTGGTACAGTAGGTCGTAATGCAGCAAAAGTTGCTGCTGGTTTAGGAGCGAAAGTCACTATTTTAACCAGAAGTGCAAGAAAATTACGTTATTTAGAAGACACAATGCCAGAAAACGTTTCAACACTAAAATCAAATTCTTTTAATATTGCGGAAGCTGTAAAAGAAGCAGATATATTAATTACTGGTGTTTATATTGTTGGTGCAGAAGCTCCAAAACTGGTAACAAGAGAGATGGTAAAATCCATGAAACCAGGCTCTGTTATAGTATGTGTGGATATTGATCAGGGTGGAAGTGTTGAAACTGCAAGATCAACCTCACATTCTGATCCTATCTATATTGAGGAGGGAGTTGTTCATTACTGTGTTACAAATATGCCAGGTGCTTTTTCAAGAACTTCAACATTTGCATTAACAAATGAAACCATACAATATGCACTACAAATTGCAAATAAAGGATGGCAGAAAGCATTAAGAGAAAATCATATTTTGAAAAAAGGGTTAAGTGTCTGTAAAGGAAAATTAACAAATAAACCTGTAGCCAACGCTCATGGATTTGAATATACATCTATAGAAGAAGTTTTAGATTAATTTAATTATATTTATAAATATTAATGTAAAATATCTATAGAAAATACCTGGTTTTTTTTCTTAAAAGAAATAATTCAGGTATTTTTTATTAAGAAAGTCTTATTAGCATGGTAACATAAGAAAAATTATGAAAATTTTTTAAAAAGAAATAATATTGTGATAAAATATTTTAGAGATTTTAAAAAGGATAACTTATCATGAAAGAAGATAATCAAAACGAGTATAAATTTGACCCAGAGCTACTCAGAAAATTAATTGAACAAATATATAAACTCGATCAAAAATTAGAATTTGATTTTGGTGAAGATAATGTATTATCTGAAGGTAAATTAGCACCAAGCGGTTTTATGATAGTTAGAATAAACAAATTACTGCGAAATAAAGACAAAATAACAGATTTTGATTCAATATTTACTGAAGAAGAGAAGAAAAAAATTGGGAAAATAATCTCTCTTTATGAAGATAAAGAAAAAAAATAAGGTTTTTGTCATCCATTCTTAATTAAAAAAATATTCTAAATAAATTTTTATGAGCGGATTATTCCGCTCTTTTTTTATGTCCTATTAAAAAGATACATACATGTTTCATTCTTTAGAAATAGCCCTATATATTTTATTTCTTATACTTAAAAAAATAATTATAAATTTGATATTCATACTCTTGATGGGTAAATTCAGAAAATAGTGTTACAAAATATATTTAGAAATATATTTAAAAATTTTTAAGGATTGAATATAGAATATAAGTAATAAAAAAAATGTTAAGAAATAATATTTATATTTTAAATTTATTTAATATAGAATAATAAAAATTCATATAAGGAATGATGATTATAATATTCTTCTGAAAAGAGGAGATTAAAATATATGTCTTTAAATAATTTTTCATTATTAAAAGCACTAAATTTAGTTAAAATTAGATATTCACTTTTATTAAAATTTAGAAATTTTCTTGTTTCTTTCAAAAAATATTTATTGATAAAAAGAGTTTTGCAAAGAGTGAAAAGAGGAGGAAAAATGCTATCTGGGATTAAAGTGGGTCATTATACAGATGAGAATGCTATTACTGGGTGTACAGTAATTTTACTTCCAGAAGAAGGAGTAATTTGTGGAGTAGATGTAAGGGGAGGAGCGCCTGGAACGAGAGAAACTGATCTTTTAAATCCAACATGTATGGTAGAAAAAGTAAATGCAATCTGTATTTCTGGTGGGAGTGCATTTGGTCTTTCTGCTGCTGATGGAGTAATGAAATACTTGGAGGAGAAAAGTATAGGATTTGAAACTACTCATGGAAAAGTTCCAATTGTTCCTACTGCTATATTGTTTGATCTAAATATAGGTAATAAAAAAATTCGTCCAGGAAAAAAAGAAGGTTATCTTGCTTGTCAAAATGCATCATCATCAGGATTTGAAGTTGGAAGTGTTGGTGCAGGCACAGGTGCTACTATTGGAAAAGTTTTTGGGAATTCATATATGATGAAATCAGGAGTTGGAAAAGCTATACTAAATTTATCTGGTGGTATCGAAATTTTTGCTTTAGCTGTTGTAAGTTCTTTTGGAGATATCATAAATGAAGATAGCTCTATCTTGGCTGGAGCTTATCACCCTAAGGAAGGTTTTTTAAATAGCAAGTCATTAATTTTAGAGGGAAGAGAAATAAAATCTGAGTTTGGTGAAAGTACAACAATTGTTGTAATAATTACAAATGTTTTTCTTGACAAAGCATCTGCAACAAAAGTTGCACAAATGGCACACGATGGTTTTGCAAGAGCTATTTCACCTGTTCATACAGATTATGATGGAGATATAGCATTTGTTTTATCAATGGGTAATAAGAAAGTTCCTACAGTTATTGTAGGAACAGCAATAGCAGAAGTAACAGCAAGAGCTATTAGAAATGCGGTTAAAGAAGCTAAAAGCCTGGGAGGAGTAAAAGATATTCATCAAATCTCTTAAAAAATTTAAAATTATAATAGATATTTTTTAAATCTTTGTATTTTTAAAAAATGTTATAATGATTAAGATTGCATTTTTAAAAATAATATCAATAATTTTTAAAAGGAGGGAAGAATGCCTTTGATAAAATGGGATCCTTTTGAAGATTTTTTAACATTGGAGGATGAAATATCTGATTTTTTTAGTAGAGGATTGAGACACCCTGCTTTAAGAAGAGGAAGATTTGCAGGATGGTCACCAACAACTGATATTGCTGAAACAGAAAATGAAATTTTAATCAAGATAGAACTTCCTGGACTGACTGCTAAGGATGTTGAAATTACTTTAGAAAATGATGTTTTGACTATAAAAGGTGAAAGAAAATTTTCTGAAGAGATAAAAAGGGATAATTATCATAGAATTGAAAGAAGATATGGCTCTTTTAAAAGATCTTTTACACTTCCAAGCAATGCTAATTTAAAAAATATTAAAGCTTCAGTAAAGGATGGATTATTAACTGTAAAGATAGCAAAGAAAGAAATAGAAAAGCCAAAAGTTATAGAGGTAGAGGTAGAAGAAAGTAAGGCTAAAAAAATAGAAGCTAAAGAAGGTTAAATTATTAAAAATTTTAATTTAGTTAAGTAGATTATTATTAAGATTAATAGAAAAGCTAATTTAATTCAATAATTTAATTAATAGAAACCACTTAAATGTTTAAGCAAGGCTAAAGCCTTACCCTACATAATATGTTTTTTTACTCTTATATCTGGTTTTTAAAAATGTAAGGCAACTCTTTAGAGTTGCATCTTTCAATAACATTAATATAGAGCAATCAATTAGAGTTGCATCTTTTGCTAATATTAATGTAGGGCGGCCCTTTAGGGTTGCATTATATTAGTTGAATTATCTTATATATTGGTGTTAAAATATTTTGAAATATATGTGGGCGTTTAGCTCAGAGGGAGAGCGCTTCCTTGACGCGGAAGAGGTCAGAGGTTCAAATCTTCTAACGCCCACCATTTTTTTAAGTGAAACTTTTAAAATATGCTATTAATAAGATAGATTTATGTCTTGTATATTTAAAAAATGTAATAGTTTTCCCCTAATAATTGATTTATAAGTATAGAATCAGGATAAAATTTTATTATAATATTAAAATTATTAAACTAACATATTGATAATAAATTTAAAGATATATAAATATAAAGGAGTGATAATAAGTATAAAAATTCATAATTAATAATAAATTTAAAAAATTGATAGGGGGACAAATTGGGAAAAAAAGATATATTAAAAATCCCAAATTTGATTACATTAAGCCGTTTTTTAGGAAGTGTTTTAATTTTAATTTTTACTTTTATAGATGTGAATAAATGGCTTGTAGGTATCATATACGTTCTATCATTTCTATCAGATAAACTTGATGGCTTCTTAGCCAGATTGCTTAAACAGGAAACAGAGCTTGGTAAAAAGTTAGAAGCACCAGCTGATACTATACTTGTATACTCAATATTTACATATTTGACTTTTAGAATGGATTTTCCTTTAAAACTTTATAAAATTGCTATTCTTATCTTAATCTTCGGGTTTCTCCTAAATTTAATTTTAAATTTGATTAAAAGAAAGTGGTTTGTACCATCATTTTTTGGCAGTAAGATAATGATTGCAGTTGTTCATATAACATGTTCTGCAATTTTCTTACAGCTACCCTATCATTTAGAGATTCTTTGGTTAACAATAATAATTGGAATATTAACCTTTTTATATTACCTTTATAAACTATTTGAATTTACTATCAAGAAATAGACAGAAAAGGCTAATAAATCTTAATGAGTAGAAAGGTAATTTAAGAGTTTGAAGGACTCTCTATTTTTGTTAGGAATTGAAATTACTCAAAATATAAGCAATTAACTTTTCTTATTAAAGATAAAAATAGCAAATTTAATTATGAAATGTTAAAATAGATTTTGTTAATGAAAATAATTGGTTTTTATAAAGGCGGCATCGCCAAGTGGTAAGGCAGAGGTCTGCAAAACCTCCATCCCCAGTTCGAATCTGGGTGCCGCCTCCATTTTTGCTCAAAATTTTCTTTATTTTATTAACAAATACTATCGTTATTCTTTTAAAGTAAAAATTAAATAAGTTTAGATTTTAAATTCAATATTGATCATAAAATGGGAGATTAAATTGGCTAAATTATATTTGGATCAAAAGTTAGTTCAAAAAGCCAGAGATTATGCATACAGGATAGCATCTAAAGTTCAAGAATTTATTGTAAAAAATACTACAACCACAATTGAAAGAGCAACAATCAGACTACTGAGAGTCGATGGGGTTAATGAAAATGATGTTCCATTACCAAATGTAGTAATAGATAGTATTAAGGATGAGCTTGGTTCAGGAATACTACTACCTTTTGTGAATGCAATGTGTTTTTATGATATGAGTGCTCAAAAATTAGCTGAGATGATTTCACATAACAAAATTGATTTAAAAGAAGTACCACAATTACAGAAGGACAAAGTAGTAAGTGAGATTTATAAATTAGTAAAAATATCTTGTTTAACAATTAAAAAGAAAAGAGATGAGAGAGCTAAATTAATTAAAAAATTGGGAGATCCTCCAAAACCATGGCTATATGTTATTGTAGCTACTGGAAATATATATGAGGATATAGTACAAGCAAAAGTAGCCGTTAGAGAAGGAGCTGATATTATAGCAGTAATTCGCTCAACAGCTCAGAGCTTATTGGATTATGTACCATACGGGATAACAAAAACTGGTTTCTGTGGAACATATGCAACTCAAGCAAATTTTAAGGTAATGAGAGAAGCATTAGATGAAGTATCTGAGGAAGTAGAAAGATATATAAGGCAGGTAAATTATTGTTCAGGGTTAGCAATGCCTGAAATTGCAGTTATGGGAGCCTTTGAAAGATTAGATATGATGTTGAATGATTGTTTGTACGGAATAATTTTTAGAGGAATAAATCCAAATAGAACATTTATAGATCAATATTTTTCGAGAATGATAAATGCATCTGCAGGTGTGATCATTAATACAGGTGAAGATAATTATCTAACAACAGCAGATGCTTATAAAGCTGCTCACACTGTAATTGCATCAGAATTGATAAATGAACAGTTTGCTTTCTTTTCAGGATTAAAGCCTGAACAAATAGGATTAGGTCATGCTTTTCAAATAAATCCTCATATGGAGAACTCTCTTATTTATGAAATAGCTCATGCTCAACTTGTAAGGGACCTGTTTCCTGAATATCCATTAAAATATATGCCACCAACAGTATATAAAAGTGGAGATATATTCTTCTCAAATCTTTTAGATGGGATGTTTAATTTCACAGGTGTTTTAACAAATCAGGAAATTCAACTTTTAGGTATGGCTACTGAATATATTCATACACCATTTCTACAGGATAGATTTATTAGTATAAAGAACGCTAAATATATCTTTAATTGTGCGAAAAATCTTGGAGGGCAGATAAGTTTTAATAAGGATGGCAAGATAGTTAAAAGAGCAAATCAGGTATTAAAAGATGCAGTTAAACTATTAGAAGAAATTAATGAAATTGGACTATTTAAAGCTATAGAAAAGGGTAGTTTTGCAGATATAAAGAGAGAAAGAAACTCTGGGAGAGGATTAGAGGGAGTTATAAAAAAGAAAGACGACTATTTTAATCCATTTTTCGATGAACTTAAGAAAATTTAAATCATTGTTAAATTTGGAGGTATTTTGTTATGGAGATAAAACCATATGGTGATAGTTTAAACGATGGAATGGTTCAAATTAGTTTCACACTCCCAATAAAAAATAATGATAAAGCAACTGAAGTAGCTACTCAATATTGTAAAAAAATGGGAATTAGTAAACCAAAAATTGTAAGGCAAGAAAGTCTTGATCCTGACTTTACTTTTTTCGTTATATATGGAAGTTGCAAGCATAAGATAGAAATTAATCATATAGAATCTAAAATTAAAGAATATGAGATATTAAGTCATAAAGAGATAGAGAAGATAATTAAAAATGAAATTGGAAGAAAGATAACTGTATTGGGAGCTACAATTGAATCTGATGCTCACACAGTTGGATTAGATGCTATCTTTAGTGCAAAGGGTTATGCAGGAGACCATGGGCTAGAGAGTTACAATGTTTTTAATGTAATTAATCTGGGTTCTCAAGTTCCATCAAAAAAACTTTTAAAAAGGTTATTAACTACAAAAGCAGATGTAGTTGGGATTTCTCAGATTACTACTCAAAAAAATATCCATATTTATAATTTATCAAAATTTGTAGAATTGGTTGAAGAAGAAAATATCAGAGATAAGATTATCCTGATATGTGGTGGACCTCGAGTATCTGATACTTTAGCAACAGAATTAGGATATGATGTTGGTTTTGGACCAGGTACAACTCCTATAATGGTTGCAAGCTACATTGTTAGTGAAATAATAAAGAGAAAAAAAGAAAAAAGAAAATTCCTATCTGATATATAAATTTACAAGTTTTAAAGATATATTAAAGATGAAATTATTAGATAAATTTCAAAATTTCATAATAGATTTAGATGGAGTTATATATATTCAAAATGAACCTATATATCAAGCAAAAAAATTCATTGATGAACTGAAGAAAAGGGAAAAGAAATTCATTTTTTTAACGAATAACTCGGGAAGAAATAGTAAAGAATACAGAAAGAAATTAAAGTCTATGAATATAATAGTGGAAGCTGAGAGTATAATAACTTCATCATCAGCTACAGCAATATATCTTCGTAAAAACTATAATATTAAAGAAAAAAAAGCATATATCATTGGTGCTAAATCTCTAAAGGATGAAATAGAGGAGATAGGACTGAATCTAATTAGTGGGCAGGGTGCTACAACAGCTGATTTTGTTATAGTAGGAAAAGACCCGGATTTTAATTATGAAATGATGAAACTTGCTACATTAGCCATTAGAAATAGCGCAATCTTTATTGCTACAAATTCCGATTCTGCATTTCCAACTCAAGAAGGATTGACCCCAGGAGCAGGAGCAATAGTTTCATCTATTGAAACTGCATCTGGAGTTAAGGCAAAAGTTATAGGAAAACCAAATATTTTTATTATGGAAATTGCTATTTCCAAATTTAAAGGAAATAAAAAACAAACTGTAATTATTGGAGATAGATTAGAAACAGATATTTTAGCTGGTAAACGAGTTGGAATCTCTACTGTATTAGTACTTACTGGAGTTACAAATAAAGAGGATATTGAAAAATCAGAAATAGAACCCGATTGGATTTTTGATGGAATCTGGAATTTACTTTAGTTAAATAAGTTTAAAAGATTCTCTCTTTTTCTTAAAAAACATTCAGTCTCTATATTATATTTTTTTCTTACTTTATCAGTAGCTTCAATAAATTCTTTTAATTTATATGCATATCCTTTTGTTGGTTTTAAATTTATTATTTTACTGATAAAAAATTTATTGATATTTTTAATTAATCTTTCACGAATATATTTTCCAAAAATAGAGGATAAGGCTATTGGAAAGTGAATTTTATCTCCCTCTTTTGCAAAAGATATTTTTAATTTTAAATTGTATAATTCATTATTTAAATTTAAAGGTTCATAAGAGGATATAATTTTACTTTGCTTAAGGATTTTAATTTTGAAATTTTTAAAGAAACCGCTATTAAGATAATTAAGATAATATTTTGTAGAACCAAGTTTATCTGCAAAAATATTTAATGAGTTACTTTTTAATTCGCTTTTACTATTTTCTCTTTTAGGATTTTTGGTTACTTCTTTATTACGAGCTAAATTATTTTCTATTAATATCCTTTTTAAAGCGAACTTTATTAATCTATCAAATTGTAAATAATTTAAATAAAGTTTACCCCCTTTAATAATTGATTCATTATATAAACGCGGACATAAAACTATACTTTTTATATCTATTAAATCAATTCCTGAATTTTTTATAACTTTTTGTAATTTTGGAAATAAATTCCTAATGAAAGGTTGTGGATCTAAATTTTTAGAGTTTAAAGGGTATTTTGTGAAAAAATTATAATCTTGATTGTTGTTATTACTATTATTATTTCCCCAACACATTTTATAAGTCCATTTACTAAATGTTTTACACCTTTTTTGCATACCGATTAAATCATCCATAAGGATGTTTTGGAGAAATTCTTGGAAATTCAGTGGTCTGGTGTATAAAAGAGAATAGAAACATAAAACTGTTGTTTCTCCTATTAAGTAATTTTTAGGATAGTTTTTAAATAAATACTTACTATCAGAAACAACAACTTTTTCTGGAAATGCTGTTATCTTTTTAGATACTGTATTAAAAAATGCTTTCCAGAACTTTTGTGAATCATATTCTTCACTTAATTTAAAAAGTGAAGATGTTACAACAAGTGGTCCAATATCTGGTCCATACCCTGCTTCATCTATACCTAAAACATAATAATTATTTTCCAATTTAATTTCACAGTGTTTTTTAATCTCATTAATGATCACTTAATGTATTTAATTATTAATTGAATACATTATAATATATTTGTTCAATTAACAAGATAGGTTTATGGTTCACTTTTTCTAAAAGTAAGGGAATGGGTCTATATTAATAAGAATTTTTTTCCAATTTTAATAAATTATTAATTAGAATTATCATTTTCTCTTAAAGAAGTAATAAGTATAAATTTCCTTTGCTTCTCCTTGTTAGTAAATGAACAGAACTTATTCTTAGCAAAGTAAAAGTTAGGTTGAACAAGCAAGAAACAATACCTTAAGCATTAATTTAACTTGTTTATAATTCATCTAATCTGGTATCATTTATAATTAAAATATTAAATTAAATCAAAATCTGAGGAAGATAAGTTATGGGAACAACAGATAAACAAGATAAAAAAGAAAATGACAAGTTAATAGAAATAAAAATTGCTCCAGATAAAATTAAGAAATTTCAAAAGAATATAAGTGCTCTTGAGGTTTTAAAATCATTTAATATCCCAAATATTGATGAAGTTATAGCTGTAAGAATAGATGATAATTTATTGGATCTATCTCACTCAATAACAGAGAATGTTGTTTTGGAATCAGTTACATATGAAGATAAGGATGGCTTAGATATATTAAGGCACACAACAGCTCATGTTATGGCTAATGCAGTTCAAGAGCTATTTCCAGGAGTAAAAATAGGTATAGGTCCAACAATAAAAGAAGGTTTTTATTATGATTTTGACCCTGTAAAGCCTTTTGTACCAGCAGATCTTGAAAAAATTGAGAAAAGGATGAAAGAGATAGTAGAAAAAGACATTCCAATAATAAGAAAGGAAGTTAATAAGGAAAAAGCTAAGAAAATATTTTCTGGGGAAACATATAAACTGCAGTTAATAGATGATATTGAGGAAGATATTGTAAGTTTGTATGAACAGGGTGATTTTATAGATCTTTGTAGAGGACCACATCTTCCATCAACAGGAAAGGTAAAGGTTTTTAAGCTATTAAGTATAGCTGGGGCATATTGGAGAGGTGATGAAAGGAATCCTATGCTTCAAAGAATATATGGAACTGCATTTACTACTCAAGAAGAATTGGGAAAATTTTTAAAAAAAATGGAAGAAGCAAAAAAAAGAGATCACAGAAAAATAGGAAAGGAACTAGATTTATACAGTTTTCATAAAGAAGGACCTGGTTTTCCATTTTTTCATCCTAATGGAATGATTATTATAAACAATATTTTAGATTTTTTAAAAGAAGAACTTTTAAAAAGAGGATATGAGCAGGTAGGAACTCCAATACTTTTAGATAAAAATCTATGGCAAATGTCAGGTCACTGGGATCATTACAAGGAACTCATGTATTTTCTTAAAAAAAGTAACAGAGAATTTGCTATAAAACCAATGAATTGTCCTGGAGGTGTATTAATATATAGAACTAAACCACGATCATACAAGGATATGCCATTAAAATGGGCAGAACTGGGTATTGTACATAGATATGAATTATCTGGGGTTCTTCATGGTTTATTTAGAGTGAGGGGTTTTACTCAGGATGATGCTCATATTTTCTGTTTACCTTCTCAGGTTGAGCAACAATTAATAGAGACAATTGGTTTTGTAATTTTTGTTTATGATAAATTTGGATTTAAAGAATATAAAATTGAACTTTCAACTCGACCAGATGATTATATGGGAGAACTTGATATATGGG
>Ga0114921_10001417_pt1 | contig 10989 bp, 17 predicted proteins | sample BentaG_FD_87016 | JGI IMG/M metagenome (GOLD analysis project Ga0114921, IMG submission 87016) | Deep subsurface microbial communities from South Atlantic Ocean to uncover new lineages of life (NeLLi) - Benguela_00093 metaG | ecosystem: Environmental > Aquatic > Marine > Oceanic > Sediment ...
TCATGCAACGTACGTTCCACCTAAAAGAACTAAAGCATTAGCTGAAGCAATGTTAGAACTTTTGAAAGATAATGAATTGCAACATACACGAGGGATAAAAGGAAATAAGTTTGTTAAAGAAAACTATAGTTGGTCCAAATATGTAGATCGATTAGTAAGCATTTATCAAGTCAATTCAGAACAATCAACTGTAAAAAAGAGTCCATAGCAAAACTATTAAATAGTCATTTACATTAAAGTTTCCCCCTTAATTGGATCAAAAAACAATTACATTTACAGAATATTTCTAAAGGAATAATAACTTACAAAGAACTTGGTGTTGTTATTGTCATCGTCTTTCAGACATATTATTCGTATAATAGGCACAGACATTGATGGAAATAAACGGTTAGACATGGGTCTAACAGATATACACGGTGTAGATATTCGGCTGGCTCATGCGGTATTACATGTGGCGGGTATGGACCAGTCTTCGAGAGTCGGTTTTCTCAGCGATCGTGATGTAAAAAAACTTGAAGAAATCATTACGGATCCGGTAAACAATGGTATTCCAAATTGGCTATTAAATAGACAAAAAGATCCGCAAACTGGTGAAGATCTACATTTATTAGCTGCTCGACTCAAATTGAAGACGAAGACTGATGTTGATTTGATGAAAAAACTCAAAACATATAAAGGTATACGCCATGCGCAAGGATTAAAAGTAAGAGGGCAGAGGACTAGAACTACTGGACGTAAGGGCAGAGTTGTTGGAGTGCGCTTAAAGAAAAGAGGCGGCAGATAAACAGGTGATTCATTATGGGTGATCCGAATTACCTTTTGTAAATAACAATGGGTAATTCTTATATAATCGATTCACCAATATAGTATTGGTGAGTCACATATGACTGATTTTAAAATAGTAAAACGTACCAAAGAAGACTATTTGGAGAATTTTGACAAGAAAACGACTACCTTCGTCAAGAAGAAGAAGAAAGTGGCAGACTGGCTTTTTGAGTATCCAGAATTTGCGGATATGATTAATGCGCTCAAGACAGAAGGTACCAAGAATAATTATACCAAGATACTGAATATTTTTTTCAGAAGTGCAGAATTAACACCTGCAGAACTTTTGGCTATGAGCGACACGGAAATCTATAATCTGCTAGTAGATTATTTTAGATTTCTCGAGCGAACTGATAGAGCATCTCTAGGACGTCATACTAAATATGCGCTCAAGAAATTCCTACGACGTCAAGGCAGAACGCTCGAGATCAGATCTGAAGATGATATTGAGTATTACAAGAAGAAGGCCACGACTGATGGTAAACACATACCCACTAAAACAGACGTTTTCAAGATGTTGGAGTATTCACGAAATCCACGAAACAAGGCGATCCTTATCTGTTTGTTTCAAAGTGCGTTACGCGTTAGTTCAATGATTCAATTAACGTATGGTATGGTCAAAGATTATCTCTTTGATGAGCAGGGTGTAGTGTTGGAAGACTTAAAACTACCGATTCCTATCCGTGTGTCAAAACTCAATGCGAAGAACACCATTAAAGATGGTAAAGTTTCTAAGCATATCGTTACTTACTACTGCTATCTGGGAGATGAAGCAGCCTTGGCACTAATTGATTTGATTCAATGGCGGAAAGATAACGAAGACTGGGAACCACAAGACGACGACTATCTTTTTACTTCTCAAGGCTGGCGTAAATTTGGCGATTTACCAGAGAACTATTGGAAGAAACCAATCTCAAAAGAACGAATTGGTGAGATGATTACCAATACAGCTAATGCTGCAGGCCTGGACGGTACGAAAATCTGGACCCATTTATTCAGAACTGGTTTTCAGAATCATGTGGATAGAGAGACTGGAGATCCTATATTTTCTCAGTTATTAATGGGTCATACCCTGCAGAGTGGTCAATCAGCCACCAACTATGGCGACTATGGAGATACACCACTTAAGCGCAAATCCTATATGGAAATTAATTGGACCAGAAGTACGGTAAGACGCGTTTGGCAATTAGAACAAAGAGCATTGCAACAAAATGGCGTAGTTGATGAATTACGTGTCGAAAACGAAGAGATGAAAAGACGCATGGAGATTATAATGACCCAGATGGAAGACATGGCCAAAGAAATGAAGAACATGGCTAAAAAATAAAAATCATCTATTTCTTTTTTTCTTTTCTACTTTTTAGATTCAAGTAAATGAAATAAGAACTCATGCCAAGAGGATGATATAGCACCTTTTCTAGATTGTATAAGCATTCCTTCTAAATGCGCAAATTGAGGATAATTAGCAAGATCCTCTTTGGTTAAGATATTTTCTTGTATGGATAACTTAGATAGATTATATCCTGCTCGTAATCCATCTAATTCATTGAATAAGTCTTCATGTTCTACAAGATCTTTGAAAAGATGAAATAACGACCAAAATCGAGCAGGACCTAATATATCTTGAGTTTTAAGAAAATCATGGAAAATCAATAAATGTTGTGCATTAGTCATATTTGCTTCTTCTTTTATCTTTTCTGAGACAGTATATCGCCACCAATATTCTTCTCCAAATTCAGTAAGCATGTAATATCCATTACTGTGTTCTATCACTTCTTCTTTGATTAACTCTTTGAGATAGTTATCCATAGTTCGTTTGCATATTTTGAATTGTTGCTTCGCACTTGGTGTAAATTGATTTTTTAAAACACTCCAGGTTGCTTTTTTACGTCTTCGCAAAAAATGAACAATCTTTTGTTTGAGCATCTCTTTCGATTTAGATTCACGTTTCACCATAATGTATCCCGTAGGGATACTTTAGTATCCCTTTATATAAACTTTATGCTTACTATACGTGACAAAAGGTTTGGAGTTGTAAAATATGGAAGCGACATTCATAGGTTTGCCTAAAGACGTTAAGAAAATTAGCAAAGAGTTCGCTAAAATTAAAGGTATTACACTATCAGAATACATCCGCAGTTTAGTTGTGGCAGATCTAGATAAAAGATCAATCTTTACAGACAAATTCAAACGAGTGGAGGAAAACAAAGAATGACATTTCCTCTTGAACAAGCCTGGAATAGATTAGTCAGAGCTTGGATGGAACTCAAAGAAGTTCTAGAAGAAAAAGAATCACACACGAGAACTCAAGAAGAGACTTGCTTAGAGACCTCTCCCTGAGTATGTGATGGTGAGTCACATATGATAGACTATATTTCGTTACCTAAAAAACATTTTGTTTTAGCACTCAAAGAGTGGGAATTTAGCCTAAAACATATTTTGTCAGATTATAACACTTATCTATCACCCACTGCCTATAAAACTCTCAATACATTGGTGGTTGAGCTACATAAAACCCGATTGGAGTTAGAAAAGTATGTCTGAGTATGTAACAAATGGAATTGAACCCCGGGATGATCTCAAACGTTTAGATAAGAAAGAGTTAGTATGGGTAGTCTCCAATGAAATCATGGAATATTTCGATCTGTTTACTTTTAGCGATAACGAAGAATGTTTTTGGTTTAATGGGAGTATCTACCAGAGCAAGGGTGAAAGTATGATACGACAACAAACTGTCGCTAAGCTACGGTCCTTTGCTACTAAACGAACCATCAATGAAGTCATAAATACCACCAAGATTCTCAGCTACATAGATCGAAGTGAAATCAAGCCTCCACTTAATATGATTTGTGTGGGTAATGGTATCTTAGATATAGTACATGAACGACTGTATCGCCATACTCCAGAATGTAAATTCTTCTCTAAACTTCCAATACATTATAATTCAACCGCAGAATGTCCAAAAATAGAGCAGTTCTTCAGAGAAGTGTTTCATCGGGATGATATCCCCATCATCCAAGAACTTATCGGTTATTTGTTATGGCGTCAATATCATATTCATAGAGCATTCTTACTGATTGGCGATGGAGCTAATGGTAAGTCTACTTTTTTAAAGTTATTAGAAGCATTCTTAGGCAAAGAAAATATCTGTTCATTAGCACTCCAGGATTTCGGAGACAATCGCTTTGCTGCAGGACAATTATATAGCAAACTGGCCAATCTCTATGATGATCTTACGGATGAATCGCTTAAACAAACTGGTAAATTCAAAATACTCACTGGTGGTGGATTTCTCTCTGCAGATCGTAAATTTAAGGACGCTTTTCTCTTTGAAAATTACGCTAAATTAATTTTTGCTACTAATAAACCACCAGACGTTAAAGATGATACTGGAGCCTTCTGGCGACGTTGGATCTTTCTTAACTTTCCTAATTCATTTGTAGGCTCTCAAGCAGATGCCATGAAAGTTCAACGCTTAACGACTAATGGTGAATTATCAGGACTGCTTAATATAGCCATCGCAGGCTTACAACGTCTGTTAAAAAAGGACGACTTCAGTTATCGATTTACTCCTGAAGAAACACGTACTCTCTACAAAAAAGCTGCTAATTCTTTCTTTCAATTTACAATTGATCGGTTGACGACTGCCAGTTCAGATTGGATCCGCAAACGAAAACTATATGCTACCTACGTCGATTTCTGTAAAATAAGCAAGTTACCCGCAGTCGCTGAAAACACCTTTGCCCGAAAATTGCGTGAACATTATGGTTCGAGTATTGATGGCCAGCAAAGGAAGTCAATCCCCTGTTTAGATCACATAGAAAAACCCGTCTGGATTGGCATTAAATTTAAACCAAAGGAAGATATCGAGAATGGAGGTGAATCCTTAGATGGGTACACGCAATAAGAAAGCAATAGAACGCATTGAAGAACAAATTCGTTCTTTGCGAAGAGAAGTTCAACAACTAAACGAGAGAATTGAACATCACTTCGCATTAGTTGAATTATATTAGAACATACTAAAAAATAAGGAGTGTGATAAATATGCCAGGTATGAAAGACTACGATGATAATATCATCGATCCTGAAAAAGTCAAGAAAATCAAGAATCTTCTCGATGAACGAGAGAAACGTCGCAAAGATGGTGCCACTGCTATTGTTATAGATGCAGACATCGATAAATTCGGCAAACATATGCCTCCCGATATTGTCACTGAAAAAAATAGAGATCGCGATTCATGGATATTAACAGTGCTAGTAGATGGAATGGAAACAGCGCCTATTGTAATGATGATTTCCAAAAAACCTAATTCTAATCAACATAAATTCGAAGAAACCTATGGACCGATCGATGAAACCATCATTGGTAAAAAAATAAATGTCTGGTGGAGTAACACCTATTGGAAACCCAAGTTCAAGTAAGCAAAGCAAATAATGGGTACTCCACTATATACCCATTCTTTTTTTTAATATATAACTTTTGCTTCTTTTGAGATGGTTCTCATTTTGATAAAAAAATACACTTTTCGTAAGGATAGCATGGTTGTTCCCCACCTTATTTCTCTATTTTCTTTAAATTTATAATATTAATTAATAGAAAGGAACCTTGCTAACATTACTATTTCAATGCGATTATTCATTTCTTTCTATGCCAACTGAAAAAGTCAAGTATGTATTCGGGGCACAACGTCAAAATATAGCAAAACCTTTATGTTGTGTCACTATAAACCATTTTTTAGAACATTGTTCAGAAGTGAACGCTATGGCCAAAAGCACTGAAATAAAACTGATGGAAGAAATATTAATCCTAAGGTCATACATTGAATTTCCAGACTGGACACGTGAGAAGCGAGCTAATTTTTTGCAGGTATCAGAAGCACATGTGTCTCGTGTATTGAACAATGTTACACAATGTGATACATTAAAGCAGCGTGTGAAACGACACAAAGAGTCATTACGGTTGATAAAACAAATAGAGAAGAGACTTTATGATTGGTCAAAAGTCATGAACAAAAAGAAGCCAAATAAACTACCAAACGATTGGCGTAATACTTTTAAATAGTTTGTAGCTATGTGACCAAATGTGCCATAATGTGATACATTGGTCAATCATATGTGTCAGTTTATCAAAATATAATAACCCGCTAATAGAATAGAGCGACCCCCATTTCCAGTAGAACGAGTTGCGCATAACGATAATTTCACGCAACTCACCGCATTCCTTTAGGAAATCGAGTTATCTTTAGTTTTTTGGATTGCTTATCCTTCTTTAGTTTTTTGGATTCCTTATCCTTCTTTAGTTTTTTGGATTTCTTATCCTTCTTTACCATAATATCACCTCACCTTTATTGTGCTAACCGAATAACCGATTAGCAAACCAAAAAAATAAGGTGTTACCACTTGCGTGAATCGACTATTTCAGGCAATTCTTTTTTTAATAAGAAATAATATAGAGTTATTCATTAACTTGAGGGGGTTTATAATGACACCTGAATTTTTAAAAATACCAATAAGTATGGAACTCGAACCCCCAGAAGATTTAGAAATCGTAAGAAGGATGTATGAAATTCAAAAATCACATCTCGAATTCGGCATAGAGGCCCAAAAAAGTTTTAAGAGAGCTCTACAGCAAGCGCTTATTGCTTTATCTTTTATGTCCATCTTATTGGGTTATCTTTTGCAAACATTCGTTAACTACTTTTTGCAGACCTCTATTGCAACTATTTGGCACTTTTGGACACTGCAACCATTTGGCACTGTGATAACGTTTTCTTCTAATTTAATATTTGGCATTGTGATAACTATATTGATTATCCTTTGCGTTGGTTCATGGGGTTATACAACTATTGTGGTTGTCCGTGGAATTTTCACGATTGTTATTTACTATCATCCTACATATAGAAATGAAGCACATATTGAACAAGAATTTGCACTAGATATTTATAATCCTTTAAAGTGGTACAAAGGTACTATAAAAGTATTGTATAAACTGATGAAACAAAATGAGGAGCCTACCGAAGCAAATGTGAGTAGGGCGTCAAAAGTACGTAAGTCTTTAGCTTTTACATCATTCATAGTCGTGATTACTTTTATCACTATTATTTTAATGTTACCTCATTGCTTGCCTTTGCCATAAACATAAACTTTTTTTTTATGAAAAATCTATATATAATAGAAATAACTGATTGATTAGGGGAGAGAATTATGAAAATGCCTCCAAGTGGTGGTCCTATATACCTCTGATTTTAAACAGTCTTTTTTTTTAATCAATCGACCATGTTTATTTTCCTGCAATTCTCCTTGATTTCAAATATATCTGATTATGTGCACGCATACCAGAAACCAAGCACGCATTGACACTCTTTTTCAAAATGGAGTTTTTATTGACAAGATAGATTCTAGGATTTTCTTCAAGAATATTCGGATCCGAATACTGGCGTGAAATGCAGATTAAACGCAACTCATTACTACAACTTAAAGTTGGAAAAAACAGAGATTAGCGCGCACCCTACTTTTATTATAAATTATTAAGCCTAGGCATGAAGTTGTTAATTTCTCCATACGAACAACCATTTTTTCCCATACATTTATATAATCCACTACACACTATCATTCTATAATGACTTATTCTTATAGGAGAAATTCCAATGACTGAACAATCAGAGTACACACGTGCAAACTTCACGTTTAAAGATCGACACTTGGCTATTATGGACGACTTTCGTGGATCATTACCACGTAGCACATTTCTTCAAGAGCTGTTGGATCATATGAAGTACAATCCGGTAGGGTTTGCGTATTTTCTCACTAAGTTAGCATCACCCACACATAAGGCCAATTATCAGAAGATCGAGAATTTAAACCAAGCTGATTATGAGAGGTTGATGGCCAAAAAACTGGAGGCTGAAACGTAATGTTCAATGTAGCAACTAAAAGCAAGCTCAAGGTTAAAGATATTGATGAGGCCAAAGCTACAGTTGAGGCCCTAGAACTACAATTCAATAAACAACAGAAACTGCTCAAACGACAACAACTTGATTTCAAGTGTGAGAAATGCCACACTAAGATCCAGGTGAGTGAGGGCAAAAGACGGCCTACCTGTCCTAATGAGAAATGTTTAGCACGCTATCATGTAGAGTTTGTATATCCTGGTCCAGTTGAGACTTCACTAGATAGCAGCTTAACGAGTGATTCAATAAAGCCAATGGAACCCCAGCTTAGTGATGAAATCATTATACCAACAATTCACGCTACCTTCAAGGGTTATGCCTTTGAAAGCAGGGTGAATTATCCATCTGCTGAATGTAGCAATGAACAACTATTCTCCAGGATACTGACTGCTAGTGAAAGGCTGCAACACGTTCCAGATTTGTCGAAAGAATCAATACTTTTAGATGTAATTGAACTAATAAAGAGGTTGTATAAAGATGAGTGAATTTCTTGATAAAAGATTAAGCGATATGCTGAAAGCAGTGTTTGAAAAAGAGGGTATAACTCCCTATGAAGAACCGTATCAGAGCCAACATGATATAAAATCAAACAAGCGTGCACAAATGTTGCTAGATAATCCTAGTTTGTTGAAGTGTTTGACAATGCCAGAAATAGATTGTATTCGCAAGACGGGAGTAGTGCCGGATGATCTTGAACAACGACTGATAAAACAACTAAAATCAGAGGAGGCAGGTGAAAAGTAATGGTTTTTTCATATACCGTAGATGGAGAAAACCCCTGGGCGGCCTATCCTGGGGCGAGTGGTTCGGTAGTAGAACTAGTAGGTTCATTCACTGATTGCCAATCTGGCGGTAGTACAATAGCACTAGGCATCGATCACGGCGTACTTAGTATTCACCATTTTCATGCCACTAATTTAACAGATACAGATGAAGAGGTGCAGGTTGCAGTCTCAGGGGCTACAGTGACGATTACAACGGCAACCAATGATGATGATGGTACCTGGCACGCAATTTGTCAAAGAAGAGGATACGGATAAGGTGATTAGAAATGGCAACAGATGCTAATACGGATCTAAGTGCAAATTTTGTGTGCACACATCCAGAAGAAGTGTTTGTCAAAATATTTACAGTAGCTTCAGATCAACGAGACAGTGCTGGAACGGGTGCTACCTTTTCACATGAAATGACAATCTGGTTGACTGCCATAGGCTATGTGATTGGTACTGATATACTCCGCATACAGCGTTGGGGTAGTAGTCAAGTGTTAGTGTTGGTAGCACATTCAACTTAAATTATGCTTCAATGAAAACGAGTGAAAAGCAAAGAAACGGCACGACAAACAAAAGACCCACCTCCTTGGTTATTTCGGAGGGTGAATCGCAGCCTGGAGGAGTCACCCTCCACTCCCTCCTTTTCTATAAGTTATTTATTATCACAGTAGTTGAAACCTACCTTTCACGAAATATTTTTCCATCCATCAGGAAATATTTCTTCTAAATCAGCATAACATTTTTTGCATAAAACTTTACGTTGTAATGGAGGAATCACATACTTTGTCCATTCTTCATCAGAAACACTGAATAATTCAGGCCATAATGTTCCACATAATTCACACATAATTGGAATCAAAATAAAGGGAATCCTAAACGGTAGTTCTTTAGAATCCTTAAAGCACCCACAACCTAATAGTTGTCCTCCACATTTAGGGCAAACTTCCATATCACAACTCCATAAATGGATTTCGCCCTCTTTAACACCACAATCGGGACATATAGTTTCTCTTTTTTTCTTCATGTTTCTCACTTCATGAAAGGACAGATTCACGAAAAAAAAAAGAATGTTAGTATTAGACTGGTATTTGTTTTTGAATGTGCTGCAATATAGAGCCTTCAACTTTCCCCTTGACACTCTCTAAATAATTGATTAACTGGGCCTTGTCAGTACATTGTTTCGCAGCTTGAAGACTTATCAGCAGGCCTTCAAAAAACCCTTGTTGGTAGTTACTCATAGTCTCTCTCACCTACATAGATACTTCTAGCATAGCATACCTATAAGAATTTCGCTAGAACTTATACCATATTTACTATAATGACTAGATATTTATTCTTATGGTTTAATATCTGATATTCGATAATTAGTAATTAGTAAACAAAAAACAGAAAATGGTAAAACAATGGTAGGATGCTAGTTGAAAAAGAGCACTAGTATAGTTTGTTACTTGATTAGAAAAAGTTAATAAATATATCATCAATCTCTCTTGTGTTGCAGATGCTTTTCATAAAAAGTGCGCGAAAAAAAGTAAACCATTGTGATTAAAGATGGGAGATCCGAAAAAGCAAAAGAAAAAGTATAAGAAACCCTTTCAGCCCTGGCAAAAGGACCGTATGGCTCTAGAACTCGAATTAATAGGTAAGTATGGTCTTCGTAATAAGAAGGAGTACTTACGGCATGAAGCATATCTTAGAAAACTTAGAGAACGAGCCCGGCAAATTTTAGCAATTCTTGAGACACAAAAAAGAGAGAAAGTGGAAAAAGAACTGCTATCAAGATTAGAACGTCTTGGATTGCTTCCAAAAGAGGCGATCCTTGATGAAGTCCTTAGTTTGACCGCTGAAGGTCTTTTAAAGCGTCGACTTCAAACCATAGTTTTTCGACAGGGTCTTGCAAAATCCGTTCATCACGCACGACAACTCCTTGCTCATGGTCATATAGCATTAAGAGGACAGAAAATAACTTCACCAAGTCGGCTCTTATTTAAAGAAGAAGAAAACGAGCTAACATATGCTGCTGCAAGTCCATATACAGAAGAAAAACATCCAGAACGACCATCTACATCAGTCCCTGAAATTAACGAGTGAATATTATAATTTCTCTTGAGGCGAATTATTTGAGTAAAAGACAGGAACCTAAATGGGGAGTTGCCCATATTTATTCTTCTTATAATGATACTATTGTTCATATTACGGATCTCACAGGTGCTGAAACCATTGCACGATATAGCGGAGGTATGATTGTCAAGGCTGACAGAGAAGAAAGCAGTCCATACGCCGCTATGCAAGCAGCTTTTAGAGCTGCAAATGAGGCACGAGATAAAGGAATTACGGCACTTCATATAACTGTAAGAGCACCGGGTGGTCATGGTGCAAAAACACCTGGTCCTGGCGCTCAAGCTGCAATCCGTGCACTCGCTCGTGCAGGTATGCGTATCGGA
>Ga0114921_10001418_pt1 | contig 10986 bp, 10 predicted proteins | sample BentaG_FD_87016 | JGI IMG/M metagenome (GOLD analysis project Ga0114921, IMG submission 87016) | Deep subsurface microbial communities from South Atlantic Ocean to uncover new lineages of life (NeLLi) - Benguela_00093 metaG | ecosystem: Environmental > Aquatic > Marine > Oceanic > Sediment ...
AAACGATCATTATTGTTCCAGTAATAAAATTAAAGTTATAATTAATTAGAGAAGGATCAATGATAATTATTGATGAGGGAAGAGATACACTAAGATTTAATGTTATAGAATCAGGTGTTAGCAAAGCACCAATTAATAAACCAAGAAGGAGGGTGTAGAATAGAAACGGAAAGGGTTTGATTTTTTTATACGCTCTAAAGAACGAGAAGAGGAGTGAAGTTGTTATTAGTGATGTAAACCATGCTATAATAGAGAATTTCCAAAATAAAATATTAATTTGTTCTGAGATGAAAAAAACTATTGAAAGTATGTAAAATGTAGCATGTATAACTCCTAAACTAAAAACTGTAATTGCAATTATTAAACCTATAAGTTGTGTTCCATAGTTCTCTCGATTTCGAATAACGTGAATTGTCACTATTAAACTTAAGGATAGAATGAAAAAATAACCAATAATTAATGATAATGAAGTTGTATAATTCATATTTATATAGGTTTAATAATAAAATTCTACTGTTTGGAAGTCAAAAAATACTTGTTTCTTGTAATAGAAGACACATTTGTTTTTAATTATTACTCAGTAAAAAAGTGACGAAAATATTGATTAATTAGCCCTTTCGCATTTTTAAACTTAGATACATCAATTAATCCGCTTAAATTATTTAAACTGTTTTTATTGATCGTGGAGAAATCTTTCATAAAGTTTTCAATTGATTTTTCTAGAATCCTGTTCCTGTGTTTTGCTATTAACAAGGCAGCAAAACCTAATTGAGTATTGAAATTGAACACAACTGCACGCTCCTCCATTTTTATGTGAGTTACTTGAGCTTCTAAATTTGATAAATTAGCTAAGATATGGCTAATTCCAATCAGGATACTTCCTTTTAAAAGACTTTCGTCAACTTCTTCTCTTGTCTGAAAGTTGTAGGAATAAAGTAAGATACCTGACTTATGGAATATTATAAAATCATAAATTTTATTTGTAAAAACAGCTAGTAGATTAGGTTTTTTAATGATTATGTTGACAAAATATCCTATGCTAATTAGATACAAAGATGAATGAAGTAATTTAAAATAAATATTTGGTGTAATAATATAGAGATTGTAAAGTAAAACGTGTAAGCTAAAAAGAAGGAAAAAGATATTATAAAATTTAGCTAATTTATTGTCAGCAAAATTATTGTATTTTTTTATCTGGATTATCCAAGAAAAAAACACAATACAAAAACTGAATAGGTTAATTGATGATAGCAACCCAATATTGTTGAACGAGTAATAGTATTCAATCCCTACTTGTGTAACCGTAAAAGAATCGGGAACGAACAGTAAACTAAGACCTATACCTCCCATAAAAATGTAAATCAGCGCTGGTAAAAATCTTACTTTACTGTCTTTGTTTAACTCAAAGTTATGCAATGATGCAAACCACCCCATTGAAAAATTTCTTGTAAAAATTGAAATATACCAAATTATCAATGCTGTGGGGATATCAAAGAAGTTTTCTGCTGATAAATTAAAGGATATGAAGTAGATAAGTTCGATTACGAAATATATAACAAAAAATATAATTAGTCCTTTTTCAGCTTCATAATTTTCTCTTTTTATTATTAGGTAAATTATACTAATAACATAGATTACAACTAAAATACTAACAAATATGCTTGCGATCATCTATTCTATTTAAATTACTTAGTAATATTATGAATTTCGTTTACTTTTTTATCAAAATAGATTGACTAAAGTAGTATATAAATATATATTGGTCTGGCACCTTATAAGAAGTTTTACGTGATATTTAGTAAATAAAATTGATCGATTAACTTACTTTTCTCTTTATATTACCTTCTAACCATCCGATTTTGCTTGTTTCTCGAACATCAAACTGAGGAACGTAAGGTTTGATATCAATTACTGGCGTTTTATCCAAAACATCTAAATTATCAACTAATATTACATTATCTTTTATTTCAAGAAGTTTTAAAATAGAAAGACCAATTGGATTTGGTCTAAACGGCGTGCGTATCGCAAATACGCCCATTTTTTCGTCTTTCAAAAAGGGTTTCGACTGAAGCGGGACGGGTAGCTTTACCATGTCAAAATAATATAAACAAAAAATGTAGGCAAACCCATCTAAGTCTTTTAGTGCATCTCGATAAGGTTTAAATATCTCTATCTTACCTTTTGTAGTTGACATACTTGACTGGATAGGAATTCCCGTTAAAGTGGTAAATGGAGAATTAATTAACCCAATTGGGCGAAAAGATATAGTTTCTGGAAATTTTCTTTCTTTAAAGCTAATTAGCTCTCTTTTACTGATTTCCATAATCTTTATGAACTCTTAATTAAATATAAAACTTTATTCTGGTTAGATAGAAGTATAATAAGATGAAATTATAATTGACTTATAATATCCATAAGTGAACTTTATGAGCGATTTTACAGATTTCCTAATAGAAAGGGGATTAATTTCAAACTTAATGAAATGGTATGAAATCAATGTAAAAGATAATGAAGTAAACAATTTCGTTCTCAAAATAGTTGAAAACTTATCTAAAATTGATTCTAAAGATTTTAATCTTAAGGAACAAGAGGATTATCAAAATCTTGATTTGGATATCATAGCTAAATTATACGAAAAAGATGTTCCTCATTCCCAAAGAAAAACAAAAGGTGAATTTTTCACGCCCATTCAAATAGTTGATTACATTTTAAAGAGTATTGGGTATACACACCAGCTAGATATTGAAAATAAGAAATTAATAGATTTGAGTTGTGGTTCGGGGAGTTTTCTAATTGGGGCAGTGAAAATTCTCTTAGAAAAATTAAGAACGCAAATTAAATTGAAGGAGAATTCAGAGTTAACTCCTAAACAAGCGAGAGAGATTATCAATAAAGTTAAAAATAATATTTCTGGAATTGACATCAATCCAACTGCTTGCATTTTATGTCAAATCAATTTTTATTTTATTCTTTTTGACCTCTTTAAAATTATTTTAGAAACAAATAAAGATTACAAAATACCATTATTCAACATTTTCAATAAAGACACTCTTCAATTTAATTTTAATAATAAATACGACTATGTAGTAGGAAATCCACCATATTTATTCATTCGAGCCATTCCTCAGGATTATAGAAATTTCATCGAAGAACTCCCCCTAAAGACAAACAAGGGTCAATACGATTATTATCAGATTTTTATTGAGGTAGGGATAAGAATATTAAAAGAAAACGGAATACTCGGGTACATTATCCCAGACTCTCTTCTTGCGTTATCAAATCGTAGGATCATTAGAAAATACATATACAACTCAACTAAGATAAGAGAGATTTGTTACAACGGCCCGCAATTCGATGGACCCGTAGTTTCAAATATTATAATTATTTTGAAAAAAGAATCGGATGAAACAAAAAGGAAAAATAATCATATTTCAATAAAATTTCCACTAGCTAAATCTCAAGCTGATAATTTAATTCTTCAGAATTTGATTGAACAATGGGATTACGAATTTTTAATAAATTTAAATGAAGATGATATTAGAATTCTTGATCATCTCAATAAAGATTTTCCTAAACTAGAAGAACTAATCAAAAGCTCGGATTTTACTATTAATTTAAGTAGGGGCGTTGAATTAGGTAAAGAGGGTAAGATTATTTTTTGTAGTAATTGTCACAAATATTATCCCCTTCCAAGTAAAGATTCAAAATGCCCCGAGTGTAGGTCTAATCTCAATAGCAATTTTATCGAAAAAATAATAGTGGACGAGCTTCCAAATGGTCTTGAATCTAATTTCAAACCGTTTATTTATTCAATGAATAGGTACGTTGTAAACGAATTAAAATATTTGGACACGACTAAAAAAGGTATTAATTATAAAAATTTTGAAACATATAAAAATCGAATCGTGATTCGGCAAATAAGTCAAGAAAATATGATTTGTGCAACATACCACGACTCTGCGATAACCTCTCAATCGTATTATAACTTAAAAGTAAAGAACTCTTCAATTTTAGAATTTAATAATGAATATCTATTAGGTCTTTTAAACTCTAGATTGTTATCATATTACTTTATCAAGGCATTTGGTTCGTATAAAAAATTGTTTCCACGAATTTTAATAGAAAAACTGAAAGCTTTACCAATAAAAGTGCCGTTAACGATAAATGAAAAGCATAGTGCGCAAAATTTAAATGACAACATAAAAAATATGATTGTTAATGTAAGAAAAATGAAAGAATTGACAATAAATCTTCAAAAGAGCTCCGATCAACTTGTATACGACTTGTATAACATTAACAAGAAAGATCGAGATTACATCACTGATTTTATAAAAAAATAGAAAATTAATTAGAAAAAGGTTCCTTCTGTCAACTCCTTTTTCCCGACGTACATTTTTAAAATTCTATCCCACTTTTCCGCTAGTTCTGTTAGCCCTGTTTTTTTGAAAAGGTTGACAGCTCTAAATAAAATTTCTTCTATTTGATTTTCTTCGATTAGATCTTTTCTTAGAGGTGTTTTATCCATCATAGATGAAAGTAAAAATCTTTCGGATAAAAAGGTGAATAATATGGTGATATTAGCAATCAGTCACTCAAACTAATATTATCGTAATTTTTTAGCGTTTTCATAGGCTTTTAGAACTTGTTCTCCCTTTTTTGCTAGATCGGTCAATTCTGTTTGCTTACATAAAGAAATTACACGATCTAGAATTTTAGCTATGTTTTCTTCGTGTTTTATTAAGCGTTCTTCCATTCTAAAAACACTGTGAAAGTTCTGAAATATATTTGTTTATGTTATGGAGATAATCAGAGCGTATTTTAGGTGTATTGTATCAAGTTTATATCTATATTTAAATTATCTAAAACTATAATATTTGTAATAAAACAAGCAATAATGTTGATTTCTATGGAAAATCTACCTAATATCGATTTACTTCAATCGTTATTGACAAGTTATATGTTTGACATTGATGGTGCTATAGCGGTGGCAATTTGCGACAGAGACGGTTTTATTATCGCTTCAGAAAGTAAAGAAAAGGCAGGAACTGATTCTGATTCTATAATGGGGGCAATATCAGCATTTTTAGATATTTATATTGATCGAATTAAAAGCGAGTTTAAGACGCAGAGCAATTTTTTCAACATTACGTCTATGCAAGACAAGAAATTTGCGTATTGTTCGATGGGGCCCCGTTCAATATTAACTACCATTGCTGATCCTACTACTTCAGATGTAGAGTTGAGAATTTATTCTGAATATGTTGCTGGAAAGATTGAACTTGTCTTAGATGGTTATGATAAAGTTTCAACTAAAATACCCGAAATTATACGCGTATTATCAAAAAGAAAAGAGGGTAGGCTGCCTAAGGGGCGCTTTACTTCGAAATTGATATTAACTGGGGATTTCAAAGTCGGAAAAACTTCTCTCATTAAAAGATTTATTGACAATTTGTTTTCAAAGAGCTATATCTCAACAATTGGAGTTGAAATTTCAAAGAAAACGATAGTAATGGACGAGGATACTGAAGTTAATTTTATTTTATGGGATATAGGGGGCCAAATTAACTCAATGGCACCTTATAGGCATAGATTTTATGAAGGGGCAAGTGCTGCTTTTATAGTAATAGATAGAACCCGCCAAAACAATCTAGAAAGTGTTAAAAGGTGGTATAAAGATATCAAAGAATCTGTACCAAGCAATATACCAATTGTAATAGTTGGAAATAAATCGGATTTGCAAGACAATTTAGTGATAAGCGAAGAACAAATAAAGGTAGTCGCTAAGGAACTGGGTTTCCATTACATTTTAACCTCAGCTCTAACTGGGGAACACGTCAACGAGGCATTCCTTTACATTGCCTACAGGTTCATCGAAAAAATGTAAATCGAATATTAATAACTTTTTAAATTCCTTGCTTATTCTTTAAACTGTAAAATAAATATCAAAAATAATCGATAAAAAATTTTATAAATATTAAAAGGAGGTTATTGAAAAATAGTTTTAAAGGTTTTATTCAACGATGTTTTGGCTTCTTGAAATCAATCTGGGTATCTGATGGGCTTTTCAATAAAAGAAGTGACTTATAAGGGCAAATATCTTTTATTTCTCACGGAACAAGAGTTCTCTGGACCTTGGTTCAGTTTTAAACTTAAAGGAAAGAATTTAGAAACCATTCCAGTATTACTGAAGAACATTGAACCAACTCCAATATATAAGATGGTAAATAGTAGAACAGGAACGACGATTAATCGAATTACGCTTGATTTTGACATAAATGAATACCTTAATCGTCTAATAAAAGAAAAGAAGCTCCAACCAATCAATTTTAAAAATAAGAGTTCACTGATTCGACTTTATATTGATGTTTTTAATCCTCCAAAAGTTCCTTTCATCAATACTTACTTCACATTGAAAAATATTTCTGACTATGATTTAAATGATTTCTCAATGTACTTTATTTTTGACTTTGACATCAATGGATTAGAGGGATTTGATAACGATTTATCTGGATATGATGATGAAAACGATATTCTTTACCAATACGATAAGACAAGTTTATACGCTGGTTTTTCCCCGATATCTCGATCCACACATTATGAAACTTCCTTAACAAAGGATTTTAAAATTGATAATGAAAAGTTAAATCTGTCAAATACATTACATGATAAGGCTGGAGAAATTTTATCAGCTTTACAAATTGAGTTTAAAACTTTAGAGCCTGACCAATCTTTCCAGACAGCATTAACTATATCTGGAGCTTTAAACAGAGAGGAATTAATTGAAAACATTAAAGAAGGCAAAAATAATGCAATTAAATTTTTGGCTCAAGTTAACAGATCGATAAAATCAGAACAGAGGAATAAACAAGAGGAAGCTTTCTTAAAATTAAATCTCCAAAAATCAGTTGATTGTAATGACTAAATCCTAATTAATGATTCAAATAAAAAACCCACTAAGGAAAGTTGTTTGATGAAAACTCTGCGAGAGTTAGGATTTAAATGAAAATCTGAACTTAGTAAGTGTGTGTTTATTCTAATTTAAATTCATCATACAGAACAGTAAATATATTTTCACTCTCTTTATGATTTTTGATTGAATATAATAAGAATTCAATTTCTTGTTTGGTAATAACTGAAAACTCATAATTGTTAGATCTATATTTAGGATCCTTTCCTTTCTTCTTATAATCTTTTATGAACTCAATATGGTCTTTTATACGTTTACTGTTTATAGATTGAGCGGTATTTTTTAGGGCTTTAAGTTCAATTTTAAAGTTTTCCAAGAATTCTGAATTAATCTCGTATCCAACGGAATTTCTCCCAGAAACCATAGCAGCTAATGTAGTTGTACCTGTTCCCCAGAAAGGGTCTAAAATAGTATCTCCGTAAATAGAAAACATATTAATTAACCTGTAAGGCAATTTTAATGGAAATGCCGCAGACCTTTCTCTAATTTTACCATCTTTTCCTACTCGATTGGTCATTTTTTGGGATACTCCCGTAAGATCTAGCCACAAATCCGAAAACCATTTATTTCTTTCTTCCCAAAAATAAGCACTATGATATCTATTCTCAAATGCCTTGGGAAGTTTCCTTTTTTCATCTCCTTTTCTAAAAATTAAGATATGCTCATGTTCTAAGCTAATATATGCATTTGTTGGGAGCATACCTGATCCTAAGAACTTATTGGGACTGTTTGTAGGTTTTCTCCATAAAATACTTGGTAAAACTACAAATTCATTATTCTGAAAAAAAGTTGTTGCTTTAACATGGTTAGGAAACAGTTGAAAGTTATTATTAATCTTTCTTGTAGCATCTCCTATATTGATACATACAATTCCACCTGGTTTTACAATTCTTACGACTTCGCGCCATACTTTTTCCAATTCAGCGTGCATAAGGTTAAATGCTTTTAACCCTGCTCCTTCTCGAAGTGCTCCTTGAATTTTCTCGTTTAATCTTGAAAATATTGAATCCCACATTTCTATCATGGGGTAAGGTGGTGAAGTTACAATCAAATCAATTGTATTTGATTCGATTTCATCCATTCGAGAAGAATTCTTGAAAAAAATTTGGTGGACAGTTTCCATAATTAAAATAATTACTAATCAATTTGCATTGATTGCTTATAATTAGCTTTTAGAACTTATATAAATTTTTAGTCCTTAGATTGCGAAAAATATCCTACTATGCGTAGTTTGTTGGTAAAGCGATTTTGTTCCGTTATAATCCCCTTGAGTTCTGTCCCATCATATACAACAGACTTATCAAAATGTATCGTAACAATTCCATTCTTACCAGGAAGTAAGTTTTGACCAGCTATAAATTTGAGCGGGGAAAGTTTTAGTCCTACTAAACCATAGTATTGTGTGCCGTCACCTGGTTTAATGATACCTCCTTTGGGTTCAAAAAATTGATTGATATAAACTTCAGCTTTTATTTCATTCATATGCTTATATACTCCCGGACTTACTAAAATATTGTCTCGACTGACATCTTGAGGGGAAATATTCCCTTTTAACGCAAGACCGACTCTATCACCCTCGTATGCAACTTTGAAGTTTCTGTCGTGTTTTTGGATGCTTCTAATTATAACCTTTTTTACTGCGGATTCATAACCTGTAATTTCTAATAGTTGACCGCTTTCAACTTTTCCTTGTTTTACAATGCCTAGAATCACTGTACCTATGCCTTTCACTGGAAAAACATGGTCGATAAGTATCTTTGTAAAAATTTCATCGTGGGACGCCATTTCTAAGAGTTTAACACCTAATTGTATAATCTCTTTCTTCAAATTATCGTAGTCTTCTTTATCCCTAAGTTCGAAAATTGCCGTATTTTTCAAACTGGTACTTTCTAAAATCGCTTCTATTTTCTTTCTTGTATCATTCAACTTCCAATCTGTCTTGAAATTGATTCCTGCTATTACTATTAATGTTTTAGTTTTATAGAGTTGATAAAATAGATCCATAGCAACCAAAATTTCTCCAATTGAAGCGTTTAATCCAGTGTTCAGGTCAATAACAAGGATGTGAATATTAGAAATAACTAATGTCTGTAAAAGCGGTTTTATTTTTTCGGGATAATCAAGAGGAGTTAAACCACAAAAAACTTGATTTAAGCTGAGATCTAACCTATTATAAAAGAGAATATCTGATTTTGTTCCGGGAGAACCTAAGGACTGTCCTATTAAATTGTTTATATCGAAATTATCCCCTAAGATTCCCACTACAAAATTTTTCTCTACTACTTCACTCATTTGTCTAAATAAATGTAACATACAACAAAAATTTACCGAAAATCAGCTTGAAAATTGGGACTTTAAAATTGCTAAACAAAGTTCTTATCTTAATACGAATTAAAATACTAAAAAATTATTTATGTATTTATTATGCCTCGAAGTAGTTTAGTAGATCAAGTAATACTAATATTAATTGATGATGTTAGGTCGTCTCATTTATTTGATCTCATAGATAAAGGAAAACTGCCTAATATAGCTCAAATTGCTAATAATGGAATCTCCTCTCAGAATTGTATCACTTCCTACCCCAGTATTACTTTTCCTTGCTACAGTAATGTAATTATTGGCTCTTATTCGGGATATTTCCCAACAGAAGGAAGTGGCATACCTATGTATCATTGGGTTGGAAGATCAGATCCTCCCGTAGAAAATAAAAAGTTTCCAATTATCCGGAATGTCGGAAAAGGAAGTCATCTACTCAAATTAAATAATGATTTAGGCTCTAATTGTCAAACAATTTTCGAACAAGCTGGAGATGGTAATTTTCTAAGCTCGTTGAATCTTGTAAATCGAGGTTCCAAATTAATACCTCCCAAAGAATACACGAGTTCTTCGATATTGAAAGGTATAGGAGCCGTATTTAAAGATCCTAAAAGCATTTTTAATGATCGTAATGTACCAAAGGTGACTGTCGCTTACGTTCCTAAAACAGACGATTTAATGCATCATAAGGGATTTGACCACCCCGAGTATATAAGCGAGTTAATTAATTGCGATAAATATATTGGAAACCTTATAGAAATTTTAAAGAACACAGGATATTACGAATCCACCGCTGTTGGGATAATTTCTGACCATGGTAATTTTAAAGCAGAAAACATGTACGATATTGAGCCTTTTTTTCGAGAAAACGGATTAGTTCAATATCAACCAAGAAAAGGTACGGGAGATTTCGACGCTACAATAGGCTCTGTTGGATTTTTTAATTTCAAAGGTAAAACTTGGTTTCATCATCCAACTATTGAAGAGTTAAAAAAATTTGTGCCCACTGGCCCAGGGAGCAAGAACTTGAATTTATTTGAGACCTTATGGAAAATTCCTGGAGTAAAATCGATGTGCTTTAGAGATGACAATAACACATCCGATGAAGGCGTCATTTACCTTGAGCATCGGGATGAAAAAACGGGAAGAATGTTGAAAGATAAGATCGAGTATGAGGGGCACGGAATAAAACAAAAAACAAAATACATCCCCGATGAAAAGGATTTCTATAATTATAGCGAACATGAGGAATCTGCTCGGCTTTTAGATAACAAAGGTCACACCATCGACGAGTGGCTCAACGCAACTAATCAAATTGATTTTCCTATGATTGTTGACCAAGTTCCGCGCTATTTTAAAAATCCACGCTCTTGCGATATCATGACATCTACACTTGGGGAGTATGGTTTTGGATACGAACACGGGGAAACTAAAGCGTATTATCCATATTCTCATGATATAGGATTAAAGAAGTCAATGACGGTGCCATTTATAATTGGTGGCTCTCCAAATATCCCTAAAATGGAACTTGCATATTGTAAAACTACTGATATGGTACCAACGCTTCTAAATCTGATAGGAGAAAAACCTCACTACAGTGTGGTTGGAAATTCAGTTTTTGATTATTCCTAGCCAAATTAGAATATAAAAAAAATTTAAAACCTTCATTCTTTTTTGTTTATAATTAGTTAGACAAATTATAT
>Ga0114921_10001419_pt1 | contig 10980 bp, 12 predicted proteins | sample BentaG_FD_87016 | JGI IMG/M metagenome (GOLD analysis project Ga0114921, IMG submission 87016) | Deep subsurface microbial communities from South Atlantic Ocean to uncover new lineages of life (NeLLi) - Benguela_00093 metaG | ecosystem: Environmental > Aquatic > Marine > Oceanic > Sediment ...
CAGACCTGGTGGCTGATGACGTCGGTATTGACGGAGGCGCAGCCTCCGCCGAGGAGGCCGCCGTTCACGTCATCGACGATGAGGAGTAGCTGGCCTCGCTCACGAATTTAGATCCGGCTGCCGATCCCAGGCCGGCTGACAGCCGCGAAAAAGCAGATCAAGGCTGAGAAGGCGGCGTTTGGGCAGCGGCTGGGAAAGGCTAGCGAGGCGCTCGACGACTCATCAGCTCGGCAGATCGTGCTTCAGGACTCCTCTGCGGCTGGCTCTCCGACGATTGCGGCGAGGGCCTCCACGGCCTCTTGGAGTCGGGCGACCTCAAGTGGTGTCGCAATGAGGTCACAGCGCTCGATCGCTTCGAGTAGGCACATCAGACTACGAGCTGCCTTGCGGGCCATGCCGATCCGCTCAGCTGGAGTCAGTTCGTCGGGCTCGGCCATGCCAGCGTGCTCCAGCGCCGCGGCCCGGTCGTGACGCAGGCAGGTCCGCGGGAAACCGCTGATCTCGATGGCCAGCTGCGGTGCGGCCGCCAGAGCCTCCCCGCTTAGTCCCTACGGCCGGCGTCGACCAGGCGGAGAACCGCCGCGCCCTCCTCGTCGGAAGCCGCCAGTTGCACTTCTACGTCGAAGCCCCAGTCGTGGTCGCCGGCCGGGTCGTCCAGGATCTGCCGCACCCGCCACACGCCGGGCTGCCAGTCGAAGATCAGGAGCGCCGGGCCCCGGGCGTCGGCGCCCGTGCCCACTTCGTCGTGCTCGGCGAAGTACGCACGCACGACTTTCTCCCAGCGCTCGGACGTCCACCCGGAGTCGGCGTCCAGTAGGCCGAGGTCGTGCCAGCGGCGCCGGGCGAACAGCTCCACCCGCCGGAACAGCGCATTGCGGACCATCGCGGTGAACGCACGCTCGTTGCCGGTCAGCGGGCGCGGGCGAACCGGTTCCGCCACGGGTGCGTCCAGCGGCTGGTCAGGGCTGGTCAGCTGCTCCCACTCGTCGAGCAGACTCGAGTCGACCTGGCGCACCAGCTCGCCGAGCCACTCGACGATATCGGTGACCTCCTCGGTCCGCGCGGCGGCGGGCACCGAAGACCGCAGCGCCTTGAAGGCGTCGGAGAGGTAGCGCAGCACCGCACCCTCCGAGCGGGTCAACCCGTACACGCTGACGAACTCCCGGAAGGTGAACGCCCGCTCCCACATCTCGCGAACCACGGACTTCGGCGACAGCTGCGCGTCAGCGGCCCACGGGTTGCTCTGCCGGTATACCTCGAAGGTGTGCCCGAGTAGCTCCTCCAGCGGCCTGGGATAGGTGACATCGTCCAGCAGCTCCATCCGCTGGTCGTACTCGATACCCTCGGCCTTCATCTGGGCCACGGCCTCGCCCCGGGCCTTGTTCAGCTGCGCCGCCAGGATCTGGCGGGGGTCCTCGAGGGTCGCCTCGATGACCGAAACCACATCCAGCGCATAGGTCTCAGACGCCGGGTCGAGCACCTCGACCGCGGCGAGCGCGAACGTCGACAACGGCTGGTTGAGGGCGAAGTCGGGCGGCAGGTCGATGGTCAGTCGATAGCGCCGTCCGTCGGCGTCGGGTTCGTCGAGCCGCTCCAAGACGCCGGCCTGCAGCAGCGAGCGGGTAATGCCGATCGCCTCGCGGATGTGCTGAAGCTGGCGCTTGCGCGGCTCGTGGTTGTCGGTGAGCAGCCGGCGCATCGCGGCGAACGGGTCACCGGGGCGGTCGACGACATCGAGGATCATCGCCGTCGACACCCGCATGTTGCTGGTCAGCGGCTCGGGGGCGGCTCCGACCAGCCGGGTCATGGTCGACTCGCTCCACGACACCATGCCCTCGGGCGCCTTGCGGCGGACCAGCTTGCGGCGCTTCTTCGGGTCGTCGGCGACCTTGGCGAACTGTTTGAGGTTCTCCACCTCGTGCTGAGGCGCCTGGACGACGACGGTGCCGGCGGTGTCGTAGCCGGCCCGCCCGGCCCGCCCGGCGATCTGGTGGAACTCGCGGGCGTTGAGCAGCCGGGTGCGAGTCCCGTCGTACTTCGACAACGCCGAGAACACGACGGTCCGGATCGGCACGTTGATACCGACGCCGAGGGTGTCGGTGCCGCAGATGACCTTGAGCAGGCCGGCCTGGGCCAGCTGTTCCACCAGCCGCCGGTACTTGGGCAGCATCCCGGCGTGGTGAACGCCGATCCCGTGCCGGACCAGTCGCGACAGCGTCATCCCAAAGCCCGAAGAAAAACGGAACCCGCCGATGAGATCTGCGATCGCCTTCTTCTCCTCTTTGGTGCTCACGTTGACGCTCATCAGCGCCTGCGCCCGCTCCAGCGCCGAGGCCTGGGTGAAGTGGACGACGTAGATCGGCGCCTGCTTGGTGTCGAGCAGGTCGCCGATCGTCTCGTGCATCGGCGTGGTCGCGTAGTAGTGGTGCAGCGGAACCGGGCGTTCGGCGTTGGCGACCAGCGCCGTCGGCCGGCCGGTGCGCCGGGTGAGGTCCTCGCGGAGGAACGTGACATCGCCGAGAGTGGCCGACATCAGCAGGAACTGGGCGTTCGGCAGCTCCAGCAGCGGCACCTGCCAGGCCCAGCCGCGGTCGGGGTCGCCGTAGAAGTGGAACTCGTCCATGACGACAAGAAGTTCGTCGGCCGTGTCAGCTTCTGTGCTGGCGTCCGGGCCCTCGCGCAGCGCGATGTTGGCCAGCACCTCCGCGGTGCAGGCGATGATCGGCGCCCCCGCGTTGACCGAGGCGTCGCCGGTGAGCATGCCGACGTTGGCCGCGCCGAATACCCCGCAGAGGGCGAAGAACTTCTCGCTGACCAGTGCCTTGATCGGCGCGGTGTAGTAGCTGCGCTGGCCCGCTGCCAGCGCCGCGTACACCGCGCCGGTGGCCACCAGCGACTTGCCCGAGCCGGTCGGCGTCGCCAAGACCACGTTTGTACCGCTGACCAGCTCGATCAGGGCCTCTTCCTGCGCCGGGTACAGCGTGGTGCCGCATTCTTCGGCCCATGCGGCGAAGGAGGAGAACAGCTCGTCGGGGTCGGCGCCGTTGGCGCGCAGGGCGGACAGATCGCTCGGGTCGTCGAGCAGCGGAGGAGCAATGGCGGACATCGTGAGGAACAGCGTGCCTGATGGCCCGCCACCTGCCGTACCTGCCTATGGTCGAGAGGTGACGATCACCTATGACGAGGCGCTGCAGGAGCAGTTTCGGGCGCATCTGGCGGGGCACAAACGCCGCGCCGTGATCGACTCGACGAAGCGGCGCGCAGCCGTCGCAGTGGTCCTCGTCGACTCCGAGCTCGGAGAGGACCAGGTGGATCCGGCGCCTGTGGACGACTGGATTGCCGGTCGGCCGATACCGGAGACGCTCGGCGGCCGGATGGTCGACGTATCGAGCGGTGCCGCTTTCCTCCTGTGCCGCTGGGCATCTCGCCTCAGGACGCATGCCGCGCAGTGGGCGCTACCCGGCGGCCGCCTGGATCCGGGCGAAACCGCGGTGGACGCCGCGCTGCGGGAGTTGGACGAGGAGGTCGGCATCGGGCTGCCCGACTCGTCCGGACTGGTCACCGGCACCGCCGCGGCCGCACCCGCGTGGCCGACTTTCACTGGATCGGCGCTGCGGGATCGGGTCAGCGCGACGGCGCGGGACTGAACGCCAACGGCGGCACGGGCGATGTGGTCTACCAGTCGTACCAGCAATTGCGCTCCGACCTGCTCGCGAACGGGCGGACCATCACCGCCGAAGCCACTCGGCCACGGTCATGGCCGAGAACTCCGGATCGGCTCAGTTCATGGATTGGTCTCGCCACGGCACCTACGTCGCCTGAGCATGGCGCTCGTCCCACATCGTCGAAGCAAGACCAGGATGGCATATCGCCCGCTGACTAGACATGCTGCGTGGTTAGGCTGGAACTCGACACCGTTGACCAACGAGCTGCTCGCGGCCATGCCGGCCAGCAAGCGTCGGCGCGACCGCTCGTAAGCCGACGTCCTCTAGATCTGCGCGTTTAATCAACTGGGTCCTTGTCTCGAGGCGCTGATCAGATCCCCTGGTACGGAATCCGTATGGTTCCACAACCAGATGGTGCCCGCGATGTTGGGAACGAGCATGAGCCACGTACCGAATGGCGCGAGCACGTAGCCCGCAAAGGGGGCGGGCAGAAGAATGCCCACCATGATGGCGATGATCACCGTGCCCAACGGCGATACGACCACGAACCAGCGCGGATAGATCGTTTTCCCGCTCAAAATGCCGATAGCGAACAGGAAAGCGCCGGCACCCAAGGCCACGATGGCTGTCAGATCGCCCACGAAGAAATGTTCGATAATGTAGCGGTTCGCCAACGCAAAGAATTCGGGGTCAGTGTTTCCAACGACGGCCTTGGCCTGTTCCAAAACGCTCAGAAACGCGAATCCGGCGTGCTGGATGCCGCCGATCATCACGACGGCATACACCAAAAGCAGGATGGGAAGCGTGGCGAGCCAGAACCCGGCGCGGCGCATGCCGATCCACCAATGGAGATACGTGAGTGCGAACAGTGGGTAGAGCCATCCCGCCGTTTGCGCGATCAACACCATCCAATGCGGATGCCCATCTGCGGTGAGGACGGTAGTAATGACCGAACCCGAGAAGTACCCCGTCCCGCTCAGTGTCGGGGAGTATCCATAGATCAGGTCGCACACGCCGTTCCACAGGATGAGAATCGATCCTCCGATCCCGACAACCTTGAGGTAGAGGCGGAGTCGGTCGATATCGAATTTCAGTTCCATGTGTTCACCCTTGCAGGCGAAATCCGTCAGTTCCGAAGGGGGCGTCCGAGCTGGACCGCAGCTGCTTCGACACTTGCCCGATGCCGCCGGCCAGACGCGGTTGTTCCCCGGACGTGCCGCGTAATGTGCGAAAACATGGCTGCGTCGAAATCATTTGTAACCCGAATCACCGATGCCGTGTACGACCGCATGCGGCACAAGGACGCCTGGGATTCCGCGGAGGCGGCTCCGGTCAAGGGGTTCGGCGCGTTGCACGGTCACAAGTACGCCCTCCTCACTACCTACCGCAAGAATGGGACGGCTGTGCCGTCGCCGGTGTGGTTCGGGCTCGACGACGCGGATCGGCTCTACATCTCCACCGAGGCCGCAGCTGCCAAGGTGCACCGCATCTTGAACAACCCGCAGGTGCGGGTCGCCCCATGTGACGCCCGTGGAAAGCCCCTGGGCCCGCCAGCCGAAGGTATCGCACGGGTGCTCCCTACCGACGAATCCGGACATGCAGACCAGGCCATCGCCGCCAACTATGGCCGCGGCCGCAAGATTTACGAGGGCTTTGGGCACATAATGCGGGTCCCAACCGTCTACCTCGAGCTCATCGCCAAATAAATTGGTGCGTAGGGCGTTTAGTCGCCGGGGTTGTCGGTGTTGAGTTCGTCGATGAGTGCTCAGAGATGGACCCGTGTTCTTGGACAGTGGGTTAGGTGGGGACTGCTTCGATAATGGCCGTGAGGCTGAAGGAGCGATCTCATGACAAGGCGCAAGCGTAGGAATCATTCGCCGCAGTTCAAGGCCAAGGTGGCGTTGGCGACGTTGACAGAAGACCAGACATTGGCGCAACTGGCGCAGCGCTTCGATGTGCACCCGAACCAGATCACGGCGTGGAAGCGACAGCTGCTTGAAGGCGCGGCTGGCATGTTCGAGTCCGGCTCGGCGCCAGAGCTCGATAGCGAGGCGAAGATCAGGGAGTTGCACACCAAGATCGGTGAGCTGACCATGGAGCGCGATTTTTTAGATCGCGGGCTCGCGGGCTTGGACACCAAGTGAGGCGGGCCATGATCGACCGCGACGACAGGTTGCCCGTCGCCGGCCAGTGCGAGCTGCTGGATGTGGCGCGCTCGACGGTGTACTACCAGCCCAAGCCGGCGCCGCAGGGCGACATCGATCTGATGCGCAGGATCGATCAGATCCACCTGGCCTACCCGTTTCTGGGCAGTCGGCGCATCGTCGACGCCCTGGCCGACGACGGTGTCGTGGTCAATCGCAAGAAGGTGCAGCGCCTGATGCGCATCATGGGGCTGGCGGCTTTGTATCCCAAGCGGCGGACCACGATCCCGGCGCTCGGGCACCGGATCTACCCGTACCTGCTGCGCGGGCTGAGGATCGACCGGCCCAACCAGGTGTGGTGCACCGATGTGACCTACCTGCCGATGGCCCACGGCTTCATGTACCTCGTTGCGATCATGGACTGGTACTCCCGCAAGGTGCTCTGCTGGCGGCTGTCGAACACGATGGACACCAGTTTCTGCATCGATGCCCTCGCGGCGGCGATCGAAGCCTACGGCGCTCCGGAGATCTTCAACACCGACCAGGGCTCGCAGTTCACCAGCGAGGCATTCACCGGCGTGCTCAACCACCACGGCGACTACTTCGAGTTCTACAACACCCGACGTCGCCACCAGGCCCTGAACCGCCGTACCCCTGACGAGGTCTACCATCAGACCCAGTCGCTACCGCAAGCGGCATAACCAACAGCAACCCTCCACTTACGAACCGCCGCGGCCTGTCCAACCGGCAGGGTCCAGCTCAGTGGGCCATCTCGTGAACAAGGAGGGACTGCCCCCGGTTTGGGTGTTTCTTTGCCAGCTCGGTGTTAAACCAGATGTGGTGTGTTTCGCGGTTGCAGGAGCCCCATTTCGTTTTCATGCGGCGGACGCTCCACTGGGGCACCGCCACACCAAGGACAGGTTCCCATTTGGCGATCAACCCAGGAATCGTTGTGCGGAGTTGCTGCCGATACCACTCGTCAAGCAGCTTTCGTCGCCTCTCGCCGTTTCCGCCGGCGTGTAGAGCAATAGGCGGTCGCCGTCGACCTCGAGATGCGGTCGTCCAGCCCGTTCGATCACCTTGAGTCGATGCCGAACGCCCCACACGTAGTGCGATTCGTCGGGAACCATTTCACGTTCCGACTGGCGCTCGGCTGACCGCAGCAGTTCACGCTGTCGCTTGATCCAGGAAAGCCGTCGGACAACCGCCAGCCGGACTTTGTCGTCGTCAAACGTGGTTGGAGCGGCGACCCGGACACGACCCAGCGGAGGATAGACGCCGACGTGAAGGTTCTTGATGTCCTTATAGACGACGTCGACATTGATGCCGCTGACGGTGAAGTTGGCGCTACCGCTACTCATGTCGCCGGTACTCAGGTCGCGCCTTCACCAGTTCGAATAGTTCGTCGAGGCGGTCAAAGTCCGGGGGAAGAGCGCGGCGGATGGCGCGGTCGTTTCCGTTCGGGACGTTGACGGTGAACATCAGCGGCGCGGTGATTCTCGGCCTGATCAGCGGCTTCGCGTTGAGCCACCACGTCGCCCTGCTCGTCGGCACCGCGTTAATCGGCTCCTACACCACCTTCTCGACGTGGATGCTGGAAACACAGCGGCTCGGTGAGGAACGCCAGGTCTGGCCGGCGGTGGCCAACATCGTCGTCAGCGTCGTTCTCGGTCTCGCTGCGGCGATGCTGGGGCAGTGGATCGCAGGCCGGCTGTGAACGAAACCTGTCTGAAGTTGACCGCCTATTTCGGCGAACGTCTACGCACCGACGGCCGGTTCCTCGCCGAGGCGATGCTGGACCTGTTCGGCACCCACGACGTCGCGACCAGTGTGATGCTGCGCGGCATCGAAGGTTACGGTCCGCACAATCTGCTACGTACCGACCAGTCGCTGAGTCTGTCCGAAGACCCCCCGGTGACGGTCGTCGCGGTGGACCGGCTCTCCAAGATCACCGGCCTCGTCGACGACGTCGTCGCGATGACCTCCCGTGGGTTGGTGACACGGGAGCGGGCCCGGCTAGCGGCAGGGGACATCGGGGATGTAGCGCTTCCCGCCGGCCCCGAATCCACCGACGCCGTCAAGCTCACCATTTACGTAGGCCGCCAGGCTCGGATCGCCGGCCTGCCCGCGTACCGCGCCGTGTGCGACCTGTTACATAGGCAAGGATTCGAAGGCGCCTCAGCGTCTGCTCCAAGCCGCCAACGGTCAGCCTTCGACCGAGTCTGCGCGTCGCCGAGGGTGAAAAAGCAAATCAGTCGCACGGCGCGGCCGGGTGCCCGCCGTACATGCCGGCTTCGTCACCTGCCAGGACCTGCCGGTGTTGGTTTTCGGTGCGTTCGATGATGGCCGACCGCTACCGTGACTCTGTGCAGACCGACGCCGGAGACGCAGCCGAACTGCCGTTAGCCGAACCAAACCTGCTGCTGCAAAGGATGGAGAACCGACTCATCCGGCAAAGCCTCAACGCCCCGGACGCGCTCAGCAGCGAGGAGCTGCGCAAGCTGCGCTACATCCTCAACTTCGCCAGGCTCGCCGACTTCGAGCCGGGGGCCGCGGGTCCGGGCGGGAGCCGCGGGCGCGGTGACGTCTCGCTGGGCGCCGAGATCGCGCCGTGGCGGGCCAGGGTCGCCGACGCCCTGCATGGTCCGCTGCGTGAGGAACGTGATCCGGCCACGGCCCTGACCGCGGCACGCGGCGTGCTGACGGGTCTGATCGAAGACCAGTACGAACAGCGGCGGCTGCTCATCGATCACCATGGGAACGACTTCTCCCCCGCCGAACTGGACGCCGAGGTCGGCTACAAGAAACTCGTCACAGTCCTGGGCGGCGGCGGGGGCGCGGGTTTCGTCTACCTCGGCGGCATGCAGAGTCTGCTGGAGGCCGGCCAGGTGCCCGACTACATGATCAGCTCCTCGTTCGGTTCGATCATGGGCGCCGTCGTCGGCCGCACCCTGCCGGTGCCGATCGCGGACTACGTCGCCTGGGCGAAAACAGTGTCCTATCGCGCCATCCTCGGATCCGAGCGGATGCGCCGCCGCCACGGGCTGACCGGCATGTTCTCCTTGCGCTTCGACCAGTTCGCGCACGCCATGTTCAGCCGTGAGGACGGCGAGCGGATGCGCATGTCGGACCTCGCGATCCCGTTCGACGCTGTGCTCGCCGGTGTGCGAAAACAGTCCTTTGCGGCCCTGCCGTCGCGGTACCGCCGTCCTGAGGTGGCGGCCCTGCACTTGCGGACGATCCCGCACCGCCCGATCAGAATCGGCCCGCAGGTGGCTGCTCGGTTGTGGCAGGTGGCCGCCTTTATCGATTCGCGCGTCACGAAGCCGATTGTCGTTGGAGACGACGCCCTTACGCGTGAATTCAACGTCGTCGACACCGCGTCGTTCTCTTCGGCAATCCCGGGGGTGCTACACCACGAGACGAGCGACCCCCGCATGCTCCCGATGCTGGACGCACTACTCGAGGACAACGACGTCGCGGCGCTCGTCGACGGCGGCGCGGCCAGCAACGTCCCGGTCGAACTGGCGTGGAAGCGCGTCCGCGACGGGAGGCTCGGCACCCGCAACGCTTGCTACCTGGCGTTCGAATGCTTCCACCCGCAATGGGACCCGCGGCACTTGTGGCTGGTCCCGATCACCCAGGCGATACAGCTGCAGATGGTGCGGAACATCCCGTACACCGACCACCTCGTCCGGTTCGAGCCGACCCTGTCGCCAGTGAACCTCGCGCCTTCGGTGGCCAGCATCGACCGCGCCCGCCAGTGGGGGCACGCCAGCGTCGAAGCGGTGATTCCGCTGATCTCAGCACTGCTGGAACCGACGTGGTGGGAGGGCGACGGCCCAGCCGTCCCGCGCGCCGAGGCCGCCGCACTCGCGAAGTCGGTGGCGTGGCCGATGACTTCCGTGATGGGCGCGTTTCATGGGCCAAGGAATCGTTTCGAAAGGTGGCGGGATCGCCACCTGACGTGAGAGGAGCGAAACGTCTAAAGCCGCCAATCTCCTCATACCCCTGGTTGGCCCCCGGCAATCGTCGGGCGGCGGAAGTCAACCAGCGAATCTCGGTTCGGGCAAGCCTCGCACTCCTAGGCCGTGCACCGCGAACACGCTGCCGGGTTGCGGGTGCCGCTTCAATTCCTCGGGGGTCACAAAGGCCTGCTGCGACGTGACGAAGAGCGTTTCGTAGTCTTCTCCGCCGAACGTCACGCAGGTAGGCGAGCGGATCTGCATCTCGATTTCTCGGTCAAGGCGGCCGTCGGGGGCCAAGCGGACGATCTTGCCGGCAAGGTTGAGAGCGAACCAATAGAAGCCCTCGGCGTCGACCGTGGCGCCGTCGATGATCGCAGGCGCGGGAGCGTAGTCCGCGACCGAGAAAAAGGGCCGGCGGTTCTCGATGCGGCCCTCGTCGATGTCGAAGTCGAACACGTACACCATGCCGCCCTTCGTGTCGCCAAAGTACATCCGGGTGTCTTGCGGATCGAACGCGATGCCGTTGCTGCAGATAAACGTGAAGTCCTCGGCAACCCTTTGGCAGGAGTGGTCAGCGTCGAAGCGATAGAGGCGGGACGACTTGTCGGTCAGCTTGCCGTCCATGCTTCCGCACCAGTACCGTCCGCGCCGGTCGATCTTCCCGTCGTTGAGGCGACTGAGTGGCTTGTCCGGTTCCGGGTCGAAAATGCGCTCGAAGCGGTCACGCTCCAGGTCGATCGCGCAGAATCCCGAATTTGAGCCCCCGATCAAGCCGCCCTGTGTGCGGAACCCGAACGAGCCAACCTGTTCCGGCATCGGCCACACGGTGCGTTCGCCGGTCGCCAAGCTCAGCCGGCGAATCGTCGGCTTCCGCGAACCGTTGAGGTCGATCGAAGGGCCGACGTGGTCGGCCCAGTAGAGCGACGACTCCTCGGCGACCCAGATCGGCGTTTCGCCAAGTCCGTCATCGCACTCCCACAAACACTCGATCTCCACCATGGCAGCTCCTCTTTATCGGCCGCCAGACTAGCCTCGCGGGTCGTCGATGGCTGGGTATACGTCGGTGTCTGCGGCGTCGATGAGTCCGGTGGTGGTGACTTCGACCCGAGGGACGGTCGGCTTTAGCGATGCATCGCCGAGATGCCGGGCGTTACGGTGACGAGATCCGGTTGGCGATCGTCACCTGCGTCGAGACCAAGTACA
>Ga0114921_10001420_pt1 | contig 10977 bp, 11 predicted proteins | sample BentaG_FD_87016 | JGI IMG/M metagenome (GOLD analysis project Ga0114921, IMG submission 87016) | Deep subsurface microbial communities from South Atlantic Ocean to uncover new lineages of life (NeLLi) - Benguela_00093 metaG | ecosystem: Environmental > Aquatic > Marine > Oceanic > Sediment ...
GTCGATGGATCGCTATTCGCCGACGGTTTCTTCAAGGATAGCCAAAATGCCCGTATTACGAGGTTTGTTTGGGACTTCACGAACACCTTTGAATCAGATCCCACCATCTTGGAGGCTCAAGCCTACGATGCTATGGATCTCTGCGTTCAGGTTTTGACGGATCAGGAGATTTACTCCCACCGCCAGATGAGGGATGGCCTCATGGGGGTAATGGTATTTGATGGGGTATCAGGGCTCACCTCCTTCGATGCCGAGGGGAGGCCCAATAAGATCCCCTTCATCCTGACGGTAAAAAAGGGAACGATCCAACAGATCGAATAGGCCGACGGGGCGCTGGGTCCAAGGGATTTGCGGCCCCTATCGTTGAGGTTATGATTGCACAATCGCTTCACCCTTGGAATGTCACCTACCGGGAGGCCGTCCGCATCCAGGAGAAATTGAGGGCCCGCATTTCCCTGACCAACTCGGCCCGGACAGTCAGTTCCGTCGCGGGGGCCGATGTCTCCTATTCGAGAGGAGGCGGAGACGGAATCGCCGGTATGGCTGTCCTCAGCTTCCCCGATCTCGATCTCATCGATGAGGCCTTCGTCAGGGGAAAGATCTCCTTTCCCTATATCCCGGGGTTGCTGAGCTTCCGGGAAGCCCCTTTATTAGTCGAGGTCTTTCAAAGGCTTCAACACCCTCCCGATGTGGTTCTGTACGACGGCCAGGGAATAGCTCATCCCCGGTCCTTTGGATTGGCTTCCCATATGGGGGTACTCCTGGACTTGCCATCGGTTGGGTGCGCCAAGAAAAAGTTGGTTGGTGATTTCGGGGAGGTGGGGCTTCAAGCGGGGAGTACTACCCCTCTGAAGATGAAGGGTAAAATCATCGGCGCCGTAATCCGAACCAGAAGAGGAGTTAAGCCGGTCTTCGTATCCCCCGGCCACCGGATCGACTTGGAATCCAGCATACAGCTGGTCTTGAAAACGTGCAGGGGGTTCAGGCTCCCCGAGCCCATCCGCCGGGCTCATCTCATGGTAAAGAAAAACCGATCTCTGGGAAGGGCTTCTCCCACGGGAAAATAAGGTAGGGATATGATGAAAAGCGAAAAGATCCCGGTATTAATTCGGCATTGGATCGAACACAATGAATCCCACGGGGAGGAATATCGAAGGTGGGCGGATATCGCCAGGGAAGAGGGGCTGGCACGGGTAGAAACCCTCATCCTTGAAGCGGCGGATCGCATTCTGTCCGCCAACGAGAAGCTGAAGGAGGCATTGGAGAATCTCTGACATCACCCCCAAGTCACTTCCCCCTCCTCCTCAGATAGGCCTCCAGGCGATCCATTCCCTCCACGATATTTTCCATAGAGCGGGCATAGGAGAAGCGGAGAAATCCCTCGGCATTTGTGCCGAAATCGATCCCGGGGGCGACCCCTACCTTGGCCTCTTCAAGGATATCGAAGGCGAACCGATAGGAATCCCCGGAAAATCGTTTTGCATTGGCCAGGATATAGAAGGCCCCGGTAGGCTCCACCATGATACCAAACCCCAACTCCCTCAGCCGTTTGACCATGAACTTTCTCCGCTGATCATAGGTTTCTCGCATTCGCCTGACGTCGTCCTCGGCCTCTTGGAGGGCGTTGATGGCCGCCAATTGGACGAAGGAATTGGGCGAGATGAAAAGGTTCTGCTGAAGCCTCTGCATAGGGCGAATAAATTCCTTAGGGGCGATGAGATAGCCCAACCTCCAGCCCGTCATGGCGTATAATTTCGAGAATCCATTGATGACAAAGGCATCCTCGGTATATTCGAGAATGGTATGGACCTCCCCCTCGTAAACCAACCCATGGTATATTTCATCGGAAATGATGGGGGGGGAGAACTGTGCTATCTCCTCCATTCTCTCACCGGAAAGTAAATTTCCCGTCGGGTTGGAGGGGGAATTGATGAGGATGCCCTTGGTCCTCGGACCAATCTTGGGGGAGATCATTTCGGGGAGGTACTGAAATCCCTCCTCTTCCAACACATCCACGAAAAGGGGCACCCCACCGACGTACTTTATGATATTGGGATAACAGGGGTAATAGGGATTGGGTAATATGACCTCGTCTCCTGGTTCCAGCAGCGCGGAGAAAAGCAGGAGCATGGCCGTGGAGGTTCCCGACGCGATGAGAATCCGGTCTGGGGTTACTCGAACCCCGTAGGTTTTTTCATAATCGGCAGCAATGGCCTCCCGCAACTCGAGTAACCCCAAGCTGTGGGTATAATGGGTTTCCCCATCGCAGAGGGCGTCACAACAGGCGTCTTTGATGCATTGGGGGGTATCGAAATCGGGCTCTCCTATCTCCAAGTGGATCACATGCTCGCCCTTTTGTTCCAATTCAAGGGCTCTCTCCATAACATCCATGACGATAAAAGGGGGAATTTCCAGGGCTTTACTGGAAATCATCATGGTACTCAGCCTCCTTGAATCCTACCTTCCTGCCGAGGTCTCGTAGGTCGATACGAGGAAAGTCGCATCGAGGTATTTGGGGTTATCATGCCGCTTTTTCAAATGGAGTTTCTTAATTCGAACAAAAGCCTCGCTATTTTCGATCCGAAACAGGTAATCCACCAACTGCCTGGTAGTGACGCTCTCCAGCTTGACCTCCACTGAGGACTCCTTATAATGCTCACCAACAGGGGTGCTCTGGGGTTTCATAGAGGCGATGTGGCCCTTGATACGGGTCTTCCCGGCCAAGCTCTCCAAATGGGAAAAAAGGGAGAAGCCCCTTTTCCTCTTCCGGGCCTTCCCCTTCAGTTGCTCCATCCGCTCCTTTATCTCGATGTATTCCTGGCTGAGGGCGGAAATCTCCTTCAGTTCGACGGTCTTTTGGGAAATCCTCCGATCCAATACCCTCATCTTCTCCATATAGGGCGTTATGACGAGGGTGTAGGCGAGAATCATCGCCCCCAAGACGGCCCCCAAACCCAGGACTACCTTCTCCCTAAAGGCCAGCCTCATCTCGGTCTCTCCTCCGCCATGGAGATTGAGAATTTGAATTCTACCTTATCCCCTTTTACCCCGACCTTGGCATGGGTGAGGCGGACCCGTTTGAACCCCATGAATTTTTGAAGGCCTGCCCTGATCTTGTCGACGGATTCAAAGGAATCGGTCTCCCCCGTTATCGCAACCCTCCCCCTACCAATGGCGAGGTCCTTAACATCCACCGTCACATCGTCGGGAATGCGAAGGGTAATCTCCCGCATCAGGTCCAGTACGGACATCCCCTCCTCCCCCGCCTCCGAGAAAAAGAGGGATCCCTTTTTCACCTCCTGAATCTTACTCCTCATCTGCTGGACTTCGTTCACGATGTTTTTGACCTCGGGAAGGGTATTGGTGAAAATCTTTCTGATTTGGGCACTCAAATCCTCGTAATGCCTCTGTTTCATGTCCAGCTTGAGGTAGAAATCGAAAGAGACCAACAGAAGGATGGCCAGCATCAATATTCCGGCGGAGAGTACTTTCCCCTTGATCTCCTTAATTTCGCTTCGAAATGCAAACTCTTCCTTTCGGAAATTGAGCTGGGAAAAGCTTCCATTCCCTACGCCCCTCAAACCCAGGCCCAACCCATGTGAGATGAGGCCGGCCGGGACGGACCCCATGGGCAATTTGTTAAAGGGAGCCTCCAAGACGTTCAGCGGCTCGGCATCCACCCCCAGTTCCCGCGAAAGGTATGGTATCAAGTTACGTAAGGCGCTGGTCCCCCCGCAGAGAAAAATACGACGGACCCCCTGATGATGTTCCGCCTCGTAGGAATGAAAGGTCTGCTTCATCTCCCTGAGCAAGGGTGATAGGGACGACTCAATGCATTTCGAGAACCTTCTCTCCTCCTCGGACTCCCCCTGGTCCTCCAGGATAATCCCATGGAGGGTTTTGCCTTGCTCCGCCTCTTCATGGGAAAGATGAAACTCCCTCCCTATCGCCTCGGTGATGGCTTCCCCTCCAATGGGTAGGCTCCGGATCATGGATACATGACCGCCGTCAACAATGCATATTGAAGTCTTTGAGGCCCCAATATCGGCGAGGGAAAATGGACCCTCTATGCCTTGGAACATGAGGCTGGAGACGCTATACAAGGCAAGGGCATCCAGATCCACGATCTTCGGCGAAATGTCCACCCTTCCAAGGGCCTCAAGATGATCCCTCAGCACGTCCTTCTTGACGAGAAGGGCGAGGATTTGCGCCTCTCCTTCCTCGACCTTCACGATATGGTATGATACGACCATCTCCTCGATGTTAAAGGGGGTATATCCCTCTACCTCGAAGGGAATCACTTGGTCGATCTTCTTCCGATCGGAGAAGGGAAGCTTGATGATGCGGGCAGATACCTGTCGCCTTGGAATGGAGGTGATCACGATATCCCCTGCGATGTGCCTCTCACCGAATAGCTCGGCGAGGGCTTGAGCAACCGCATCTGAAGGAGTGGCCTCCCCTTCCCGTGGAATCTTTTTCTCGTGGAAACCGACAAGTTCAAACCCTCGAAAGGTCCTCCGAAGTTGAACGGCCTTAATGGAATGACTTCCGATGTCCAATCCGATGATCTTCTGGGGCATCTGGTTACCTTCCCCTTTTCACATAACCCCTCACGGCGAAAACAGCTCGACCCTGTCCCCCTTGACCGCCCTCAATGCCTCTCTGGCACTATCCCCCATGACGGAAATTTCCAATAGGTCAAAGCTGTCGAAGATGGCCATTAACTCTCCCTCTCTTGCCTCGGCATAGGCGGTCTTGAGGCCCGATATCCGTCTGCCCTTTAGGTGGATTTGAAGAGGACCCTGGCCAGTCAAGGGTTCAAGGAGGCCACGAGGTATATTGGTAATCAAGTTACCGAACCGATCGATGTGGATTACCTCCCCCATGAACCCTTTATCTGTGACCCTCGGCTCCGGGACATCTATCTCAGACCATCGATCGAGTCTCACCCCGAATTTTTCAGGCTCCCGTCCAAGCGAGAGGTGGGCAGCGACGGGTGCGAAGATATCCCGCCCGTGAAAGGTTTGGCTGATGGGTTTCGGGAAAAAATCGCGGTTGCGGATGGACACGACCTGCTTAATCTCTTCCCCTCGGTAGATCCAGGTGAATAGCCCATTATCTGGGCCGACGAAATAGTAACCCTCCGTCTCCACCACGAGGGCCTCCCGTTGAGTCCCCACCTCTGGATCAACGACGGCCAGATGAATAGATCCCGGGGGAAAAGAGCGATAGGCATTCCCCAAAACGAAGGCTCCTTCAAATACCCCCTGGGGTGGTATTTCATGGGTGATATCCACCAAAGTGCATTGGGGATTGATCCCCTATATCACCCCTTTCATCGCCCCCACATAACCATCCTTTGTGCCGAAGTCGGTCATCAGGGTAATGATTCTTTCCAAGCTGGCCCCCACTAGGAAAAGAGGCCCCTGAGGCTCGTCGCAAAGGGCTCTTGTGCAACCCCCCGTTCGGTAATGATGGCTGTAACGTACTCGTGGGGGGTTACATCGAAAGCGGGATTCCAAACCCTCACCCCCTCCGGCGCGATCTGCCTGCCGAAGGGATTGGTCACCTCCCTGGTGTCGCGTTCCTCGATGGGAATCTCATCGCCCGTGCCGAGGGAGAGGTCAAAGGTGGAAAGGGGGGCGGCAACGTAGAAGGGAATCCCGTGGGCCTTGGCGAGAACGGCTAAGGAATAGGTTCCGATTTTATTGGCAACGTCGCCATTAGCAGATATGCGGTCTGCTCCCACAATCACCAGATGGATTAATCCCTTGCTCATCAGGTACCCCGACATACTATCGGTGATAAGGGTTACGAGAATCCCATCTCTATCTAGTTCCCATGCTGTCAACCGGGCTCCCTGAAATTGAGGTCGGGTCTCGCATACATATACCTCCAGGTCTTTCCCCTCTTCATGGGCGGCCCTTATAACACCCAGGGCGGTCCCATAACCCGCCGTAGCCAAGGCTCCGGCATTACAATGGGTCAAAATAGCGCTTCCGTTTTGGATATATCGCTTCCCATTTTGACCCATTTGACGATTGACCTCGATATCCGCTTCTCTTATGGCCATGGCCTCCGATTTCAGAGCGCGCCGTAATCCATCCAAACCCTCTTCTCCGTACCCGCTCAGAACGTCTTTCATCCTCTGAACAGCCCAGGAGAGGTTGACCGCGGTCGGGCGGGTCTCCATCATCATGCGGCAGATTCCCTCGAATTCCTCCCTGAATCGGCCAATGCTTTTGACCCGAAGCCTCATCGCCCCCAAGGCAATTCCCATGGCAGCCGCTACGCCGATGGCCGGGGCTCCCCGAATGGTCATATTTCTGATGGCCTCGGCCACTTGCGTGGGCCCATCACACTCCACATATGCCTCTTCCGTAGGGAGCCTCCTCTGGTCCAGCATTACGACCCTGTCATTTCTCCATGTGACCGTCTCATATTTCATGGGAAAATCCTGAAAACGGATAGGTCATTACCCCTTGGATAGGCTTTTCCTCAGAAGCTCATTTACCAGTTTCGGATTTGCCTTTCCCCTTGTCGCCTTCATCACCTGTCCGACGAAGAAGCCCAAGACCTGCTCCTTCCCCTTCTGATAATCCTCCACCAATTTCGGGTTCTCCTCCAAAACCCCTCGGATTATCCGTTGGATCTCATCAACATCGGTAAGCTGAATCAGCCCCTTCTCGTGGACGATCTTCTCGGGGTCCTCCCCACTCCGGTACATCTCCTCGAAGACCGTTTTGGCGATCTTTCCGCTGATAACCCCGTCCTTGATCATCTTCAACATGGAGGTCAGATTTTTGGGGGGAACGGGGCATTCCTCGATCCCCCGATCGTCCTTTTTCAGTTCCCGCAGCAAATCCCCCATGATCCAATTGCTCACCATCTTGGCCTCCCCAAAGAGCCTTACACACTCCTCATAGTAATCGGCCAGGGAATGGGAAGCCGTCAATACCCCGGCGTCGTACTCCGGAATCCCGTACTGGTTAACAAACCGTTCCCTCTTCTCCGCGGGCAACTCCGGAAGGGTTCCTCGAATATCCTCGATCCAGGCCTCGGAAACTTCCAACGGAACCAGATCGGGATCGGGGAAATACCGATAATCATGGGCCTCCTCTTTCCCCCTCATGGAGAGGGTCCTCCCCTGATCTTCATCCCACAGCCTGGTTTCCTGGACGACTTCCTCCCCCGCTTCCAACAGCGCGATCTGCCTTTTGATCTCATATTCCAGGGCCTTCTCCACATGGCGGAAGGAGTTCATGTTCTTCAGCTCGGTCCTGGTCCCAAAATCCCTCTGGCCTTGGGGACGAACCGATACGTTAGCATCACACCGAAATGATCCCTTCTCCATATCGCCGTCACAGATCTCAAGATAGCGCAGGATATCCCTCAAGCTCCTCAAGTACAGGCCAGCTTCCTCAGGGCTTCGAATATCGGGATCGCTCACGATCTCGATTAAGGGAACTCCCGTCCGGTTGAAATCCACCAAGCTCGAGGCCGACGATTCGAAGGCCCCCTCGTGCACCAACTTCCCCGCGTCCTCCTCCATATGGATCCGTATGATCCCAATCCGCTTTTCCCCGCCGTCGGCGGGAAGCTCCACATATCCATCTTTGGCAAGGGGGTATTCGTATTGGGAGATCTGGTAGCCCTTGGGAAGGTCTGGATAAAAATAGTTCTTCCGGGCAAAGAGGCAAAAGGGGGAGATTGCGCAATGGCATGCCAGGGCCATTTTCATGGCGAATTCTACTGCCTTCACATTGAGTACCGGAAGGGAACCTGGTTGTCCCGTACAAACGGGACAGGTTTGCGTATTGGGCTCCCCCCCAAAAGCGGTCGAGCAACCACAGAAAATTTTCGACCGAGTCAACAGGTGAGCGTGAACCTCCAGACCGATAATTGCTTCATAATCCATGCCGGAACCCTTCTATAGGCAAAAATAAACCTAATCAATCTATATCAAAGCATCTCTATTTGTCAAACCATTTGCCCCATTGGCATTGTCAGCTTTTCCATGGTCGCATCACGAAAACCATTCCTTGACAAGAAAAGCCCGATTCATTACCGTCTTATCCGTCTGGACGAAATTATTGAAAGAGCATAAGGATTGGTCGCCAATGAATTCAACCTCGCCGTTACCTCATGGCTTCTCCCTGATCAAAATGGGGAAGGCGGAGCTGGTCATCAGGGACCTCTATAAAGATCGACTGATGGAAAGGGAAATCCATAACCCGGAAGCCCTTTTCCACCGGCAAATGGATAAGGCTCAATTCATGGAGGGAAGGGGCCCGCTCGTCTCCCTCCCCATGGACGAAAAGGGCTCCGAAAGGATGGTGATCCGACATTATGAACACGGAGGGATCTTTCGAGCACTGACCAAGGACCTCTTCCTGGTGGGCTCTCGCCCATTTCGGGAACTGGTCATTACCGAAATGGCGAGGAGAGCCGGATTGCCCACGATGGAGATTCTCGCTGCCATAAAGAGGTGGGCCTTCTGGCCCTTCTATAAAGGGGATCTCGTCTCCAAGGAAATTCCCAATTCCGTTGATCTCATTCAATACTTCACCCGATGGGGGAAGGCGGGGGGTCAAAAACAGCCGGGCGAAAAAAGGGAGCTCATCCGCCACGCGGGCAGACTGGTGAGGGAAATGCACGAGGTGGGAATCTACCACTCCGATCTCCACCTCAAGAATTTCATCGTGGAGATTGGAGAAGGAGCGTTGGGATCCCTTCACATCATCGATTTCGACCGGTCCCTGATCATCCATCCCCTCGCGTCCAACAAATGGTTCGCCAACCTCTTGCGCTTGGACCGATCGGTGGAGAAGTGGCGCGCCAAAGGCCTCTGGATTACCCGAACTGATCGGCTCCGATTCCTCAGGTCTTATCTGCAGGGAGATCAAGAGAGGAAAGCTTTCGTCAGGAGATATCTTAGAAAATACCCACGCCGCAGGAGGATATACAGATTAGGCTGGGTCATTGAACGCCTTCTCTACGGTTGAGCCATCCGCTCCAAGAAGTCCCCTACCGCCCCTTCGAGCAGGCCTCTCCTATCGTAGTAAAAATGGTCGATGCCGGGCAAAATCCGAAGCCACTTGGGCTCCGAAAGGGTTTCAAAGAACTCCTCCATTTTCAAAGGCGGGCAGATGGTATCGCGGTCGCCGCAGACAAAGAGCTTCGGCTTTGGGCAATTCCTCAAGAACCCAAAATCGAACATCTCCAGCGGAGGGGCCACCCCAATGAGGCCCTCTACCCGCTCGTCATCTGCCCCAACGGGGAGACAGGCAATGGCACCAAAGGAATACCCTGCGAGTAGAATCACGGGGGGCTTTCTCGTCTCCTCCAAGTAGTCGATGGCCCCCTTTACATCTCTTTGTTCTGAGACCCCTTCTCCAAATGTGCCGGTACTTTCTCCGACTCCCCTGAAATTGAAGCGCAGGCTGGTAAAATCCCACATTGCGGCTATCCGGGCAATGGCGGTCACCACGTTATTATCCATGTTGCCGCCGAAAAGGGGGTGGGGGTGGCAGATGATAATCGACCCTTTGGGAGGTCCTTTATCCAGGGAGAGGAGACCCTCAATCCTGGCCCCCGTTGCCTCGAAATAAATCCTCTCCTCCTTCATTATCACCTCAGCAAAATCCGCGGACTCCTCGGGCAATTGGGAAGTCGTCCGCAGTGAGATGAACCTTTTCACCGCGGATACCGAATGAGACCTTCAATCTTTTCGAGGAAACAGAGGTACGCTTCTATGGTTGGCACATGAGGGAATTTTCGTGGAGGGCGATGGGGGACTCGAACCCCCGACCCCAAGCTCCGGAGGCTTGTGCTCTATCCACCTGAGCTAATCGCCCTCTTTTTCGGTAAAGGACCCCTTTATTAGAAATCCCGCCAAGGGCTTAAAGATATCGGGGTCCCGCTCTCCTTTATCGATGTGATTATTTTATACTCAAACCCGAAAAATATTCAATATAATTCTGTCTTTGGTTTCTTGCGTTTCTGGAAGACACCGTTGTACATAGTTTGCTGGAGAAGTAGGGTACCCAGAAAGGGTAAGCAGGAAGATTATCGAAAGGTACGCTTGCCCTGCGTCCAGAAACCGCGAGGATCATATTTTCTAATAATCCGAAGCTCTGTTTTAGTGGGGGGCTTCGTTGCTTGAATATTCGATGCCAATCTCAAATGCCAACCGGTATTTTCAAGAATCTCTTCCACGCTGACCCCAGGGTGAACGGAATCGAGGACCATCTCTTTTGTTTCGGAATCGAACCTCAATATCCCCTTATTCGTGATGACGGCACAGGGCCCTCCACCTCTTAACCCAACTCTTTGCCTCCAATTCCCCCCATTTCCAAAACCAGGGGAGGTGATATAACTCACCCGCCTCAAGAATCGGCGTTTCTCATGGTTCATGATGATAACGACCCGTTTGGAGAGGGAGGCGATATCACTCCCCCCACCACTTCCGGGAAGTCGAACCCTCACATTTTCCCTGCCACCGATATAGGTGGTGTTGAGATTTCCAAACCGGTCCACCTCCGCCCCCCCGATAAACCCCAAACTTACCCTCCCACTCTGGAGGAGCGACATGATATCCATCATCGAGGTAGTCCAGATTGCCCCTTCAATATTGGGCGTATCGCCCATCGTATAGAGGGCATCGCCAGCCGGCTCATCCCTTAAAATCCCGTTCTCGAAGATCCCGATGGCGTGAGGGGCGTGGGTATCCTTTGCCAACTGAAAGGCCAAAAGCGGCAGTCTCATCCCCACAAATACGACATCATCATCCCTGATTTCCCGGGAACCTGCCACCACCATCAATTCCTGCATCGTATAATCTCTCGTCAAACCCGCCCTCCGGGCTCGGTTCTGCAGTGCTGCAGTGCTGCGGTCATGCGGTCAACCACGTGACAAATTCAGGTTCACGTTGCTAAAACCCAAAATCCACGGGAATGGATTTTCTATGGCGCTTCA
>Ga0114921_10001421_pt1 | contig 10975 bp, 8 predicted proteins | sample BentaG_FD_87016 | JGI IMG/M metagenome (GOLD analysis project Ga0114921, IMG submission 87016) | Deep subsurface microbial communities from South Atlantic Ocean to uncover new lineages of life (NeLLi) - Benguela_00093 metaG | ecosystem: Environmental > Aquatic > Marine > Oceanic > Sediment ...
CAGGTCTAACCCGAGAGATTGGTGGCGCCCCGATTACGGCTGCAGGAGGTGTCTTATTGCTATCGGGAGCCGTGTTTTATTTAACAGAGATCTTTGCCCCCCCACATCGTGAGTGGCTTGGGCTAGCGGCGTTGTTCCTGGCAGGTATGCCTGGAACTCCAACAGGTGTAATTTCCGCAGCCCTGGCAACCGGAGTATTGAACGACACATCCGTTGCGGTGACCTTATTGGGAGTGATCGGATTAGTTCTGCTCACCATTGGGGGAATGCGGTATATCTTCTTACCCTCTACTACCTGGCCTACAGGTGAAAGTTTAGTAAGGGTCGTGTATGGCCTGGGTCTGTTGCTACCCATATTAGTGGGTATCGGGCTTGGTTTACGGATGCCTGGAAGTGTCAGTCTCGAAGCCAGTATTGTGTTCGTGATCACCATTGTATTATCGTTAATATCCGTCTTTCTACTGCGTCGATTCCCCGAAGACAGCGTCCATCGATGGAGTCGAGTGTTAGCGTGGCTTGATCCTGATCCTCTCTATCGTATTCTTTCGCGTATTGGCCAAGTCCTAGTAAACCTCTTCCGCATGATGGGAGAACTTCTTGAGGGTGAGGGCGCTATGTTGTGGATGATCGTCATCTTACTGATTGTCATTCTGGCGCAAGGGAGGCTGATAGGATGACTTGGCTGGAGGAGCTCGCCATTGTGGCTTCGATCGCAGTGGCTCTCACAGGAGCGCTCCTCATTCTGTCGGATAATCGACGATTGCTCCTGGCGACGCTTGCTGTTCAATATGTCTTTGTGGCTTGGTTGGTTGGCCTTTCTTTACCGCTCCAGGTGGCCGCTGCTAAGTTAGTAGCTGGGCTTTTAGCATGCGCCATCGTCGCGGTGACCTTGGCGAATGTTGGATGGTCTGACCAGTTCATGACACCAGAGACGATCCCTTCAGGCATGATATTTCGCACCATTGCCGTCTGCCTCGTCCTCCTAACAGCGCTCGGGTTAGGAGGCGATATCTGGTCAGCGTTGCCGAAGATATCAACTGTCGCGAGTTATGGGGCGACGTTTTTAATCGCCATGGGTTTATTGCAACTTGGTTTTCAAGAGGAGCCTGTTAAGGTTGGCATTGGGTTGTTCACAATCATTTCTGGATTTGAGATCGTGTACACGACGATCGAACCCTCGTTAGCTGTTATAGCTCTTCTGGCCACTGTGCATCTTGGAATTGCGGTGGTTGTAAGTTACCTTCTCCTCATCGGGAGCGGTGAGAAAACGAGGCTGGAAGGTTAATCATGAGCGCTCCGTTAGTACTCCTCACTGTAACCGGTGTGTTAGCGATGAGTGTCGCTTTGCTTAGAAATCGTCCTCGTACGCAAGCCGCTATTTCAGCCATCGGATCTGCCATGCTGGCGGTATTTGCTCTGTGGATCACACTGGATGACCCATTCGAGGTCCTTGGTCTAGCGGTTAAGGTTACGAGTACATGGCGTATACTGGGCCGAGTATTGATACTTGATGAGGGTAACCGCGCAGCCGTGGGATTTCTCTATCTTGCAGGTGGATTTATTTTCGGCGGAGCTTGGGTTGCCCGGCCCAATCGGAATCTGTACTACGTAGGATTACTCTGTCTTGGTTCGGTAGCCGCGTCCTTTCTCATTCAACCCTTTCTCTTTGCGGCACTTTTCTTGGAATTCACCGCGATGGGAGCGGTATTGATTTTAGTCTCCCCAGAGACTCCAACTCGTAGGGGCGGTTTGCGGCTTCTCATCTTATACACCCTAGCCATGATGGCGATTCTAATCGCCGGTTGGATGCTGGATAACCTCGGCGTGACGAGCGCAACACCGGAGTTGGCTCAAAGAGCTACGATGCTGCTTGCATTGGGTTTTGCCGTGATTATGGCTGTCCCTCCTTTTCATCTTTGGCTTCCCCCAGCTGCAGAAAAAGCCAATCCCTATGCATTATCTTTTGTGACTATCCTTTTACAGAGCGCAGGGCTGTTCTTCTTGCTGCGGTTTTTGGATAGCTATACATGGTTGCGCGCTGTCCCTGGGCTATTTGAGATGATTCGTTGGGTTGGAATAGCCATGGTGTGTTTTGGGAGCATGTTAACCATTGCGCAGAGGTCTTTCTCAAAAGTTATGGCTTATGCACTGATAACTGATTTTGGGGTGATGCTTCTAGCAGTGGGGACGGGCATACCTGAGGGGTACCGCTTAGCCCTTGGTTTGTCGGGTGTTCGCGTTGTAAATCTGGCGGTGTGGGCCATGGGATCGGCGATAATCCTCGATTATCCTGGTGACGATCACTTTCAAGCGCTTCAGGGGGCCGCCTATCGATCTCCGATAGGAGCAGCATCTGCTTTGATCGGTTTAGCGTCAATGGCAGGATTTCCGCTTACTGCAGGCTTTCCTGGGCGCTGGGCATTGCTTTCGACGCTCGCGACGGTAGACCCCATCGCTGGCTGGGCGATCATACTTGCATTTCTTTGCGTTGGTGCGGCAGCATTAAGGTGGACAAATGCATTCCTTGGATCGCCACTGGATGAGCGGGTTAAGTCATCAACATTAACTGAGACGCTCTTCATTGTAGGTGGAATCGCGATGTGCATCCTTTTGGGTGCGTTTCCACAGCTTCTATATCCCTGGGTGACCGAGGCAGCCGCCGGTATGGCACAGCTCTTCCCGTAGAGAATTCGATCGTAAGCGCTATGCTATAATCCGCCGGCATGAAATGAGGGCAGAAGATGGAGCCTAAACAGATCGAAACTCAACTTTCGTGGTTGGATGAACAACGACGAAAGGATAATGAATCAATCAATCGATTGTCAGAACAGATTTTAACAACAGAGGAGCGCCTCGCTTCACAAGCCAAGCAATTACAGGATTTATCAAGTGAGATAGCTAGATTGGCGGGTCTGACGACACGTATTCATCAGATGGATGAAGCATTAGGTAAGCAACGCCAAGATTTCTCCCGCCAGCTAGGTGAGGCGGAGGATCGCCGTACTGAAAAGGAGAAGGCGCTAGAGGAAATCCGCAAATCGGATCTGCTCCCTTTGGCGAAACAACTGGAAGAGCTTCGGTCAGAAATTGAAATCATGGACGAGTTCAAACAAGCATTGAATGATCGACGCGAGGCGGAAATCCGTTTTACAAGCAAAATAGATAGTTTGGAGAAGACGATTGAAGACCTAGATGCCAAGCTCGAAGCTCATTCGAGAAGCCAGGTCTCGTTGGAGGAAGGAAGAAAACAAGATTCACGACGTTTGGGTGAATTGCAGACTGAAACCTCTGAGATCCTGAAAAGGATCGAGACAATGCGGGGAGAACATGACTCAACTGGTGACCGCGTGCGTCGAATTGAAGTCCGGGTTACGGACCTAGTTGCAAGCGAGAACGAACGACGCGAGGCACAAACTGTTGTTCTGGATCAACAAAACTTAAAATTAGTTGGATTCGAAAGGAATTGGCAAGAGTGGGAACAACGCCTTACGCATTTCGAGAAAAGGGCCGCCGATCTCGACGAGCGAATGCTCGCTTATGAAGAGATCTACCGATCCTTGAAACAAATGCAGGGCGAATTAGACGAAGTTGTGGATCGCCTTGAACGTCGTATCAACGAAGTTACTGAAATGCAACGGCTGGCTGATGACCGAATGAAACAGGAATGGTCTAGCTTTCAAGCGGACGATCAGAAGAGGTGGAACACGTATAAGCTAACAGCCGATGAAGGATGGCGTGAACACGATCGTCTTCATGACAAAATCGTCCCTCAAATGCAACTACTTGAAGAGAATGTCACCGATATCTTACATGCCCTTTCTGAGATTCGAGAGACCGACCAACAACGTATCCTTGAAATCCACCATCTATTACGCGACTGGGCAACTGAAATTGAACGACGCGCACGGTCAGGGGGTTAATGGTCTTCTTACTGCTTTCTCTATCGGAGTAACACTGACTCAGAGGTTTTCTATCTGTGTTCTTAAAGGTTTGTCTGCTTAAAAAGAATAGCGGTTTGTGTAAACCACCAGGCTCAAGAAAATGAGAGTAATAGGCACAGCAGGTCATGTAGATCATGGCAAATCGAAACTCGTCGAGGCGCTCACCGGGATGGACCCTGACCGTTTGAAGGAAGAAAAAGAGCGCCAGATGACGATCGATCTGGGTTTTGCGTGGATGAAGTTTCCTTCCGGTGAGGAGGTCGGGATTGTGGATGTGCCCGGCCATCGGGATTTCATTGAAAACATGTTGGCTGGTATCGGTGGCATCGACGCTGCATTATTCGTAGTTGCTGCGGATGAGGGAGTGATGCCTCAAACGCGTGAGCACCTTGCTATCCTTCACTTGCTCGAAGTGAAACAAGCGGTTGTAGCGCTTACAAAAATCGATTTGGTAGAAGAGGAAGGATGGTTGGAGTTGGTAAGGGGTGAGGTTGAGGGTTTACTCCGATCAACCCATCTATCTAACGCCCAAATCGTGCCTGTTTCATCAAAAACTGGGGAAGGATTGGACGAGCTTATCACTGTCTTGAGTGAAGTCCTCAAAGGTGCACCGGTGAGGCGGGATCTAGGACGCCCAAGGTTGTTAATCGACCGCGTCTTCACAATAGCTGGTTTCGGGACCGTGGTGACCGGCACATTAATCGATGGTTCGCTGCATGTCGGACAGGACGTAGAGATCTTGCCATCGGGTTTCAAAGGGAGGATACGCGGGCTTCAAACTCACAAAACCAAAATTAAGAAAGCCGTCCCTGGTAGTCGGGTTGCAGCAAACCTTTCTGGTATCGAGGTTCGAGATATATTTCGGGGCGACGTAGCAGCTCTCCCCGGTTCGTATAGCACGACCCGTTTGATCGATGTTCACTTTCACCTTCTCCCTGATACCGTTCATCCAATAAAACATGATCAACAAGTTAAACTCTACCTCGGGGCGTCGCAGAGGATGGCACGAATTCGTCTCTTAGGTAAAGAGCGGTTAAACCCTGGTGAGGACGGTTGGCTCCAGCTGGTTCTAAATAGACCTGTCGTTGCCTCTCGTGAAGATCACTTTATCATTCGTCGACCTTCACCTGGCTTAACGATAGGTGGAGGACGAATAGCGAACCCTCATCCGATTCGGTATCATCGTCGGAAAGATACCGAGGCGCTGAAGGGATTGGATAAATTGATCACTGGCACACCGGGAGAGGTGTTGATCCAATCCATATCTCGGTTGGGTCCCGTTCCCTTTAATCAGGCCATTCAGCGGGCTGGATTAAATTGGGAGGACGCCCAGCATGCGATCGAGGAGCTTCGGTCGATAGATGAGTTGATTGTGTTGGAACAAAAACCCCAAGATCCCGACTCCGAGGCTCTTATTATGGATCGGGCGACATGGCAGGACATACGAAACAAGGTTGCCCGTATCTTGGAAACCTATCATGGGCTCAATCCACTCCGCTCAGGAATTCCCCGTGAGGAATTAAAAAGCCGACTTCAATTTGATACTAGGAACTTCAACGCTGTTCTACGGTTTGCAAAAGAGGAAGGTGCGATTATCGAAGATGGTCCTCGGATTCGCTCCCCTCAACATAAGATCACCCTCTCTGAAACCCAGCAGGATTTAGTCAATTCCTTAAAGCAGCAATTTCGAGCAGCACCCTTCAGTACGCCTTCGGTTAAGGAATGTCTTGATTGGATTGGAGGTGATTTGTACGCCTATTTACTAGAGACAGGAGAGCTAATACAAGTCTCACCGGATGTCGTTTTCTCTAATTCGACATTCGAAAGGATGGTCGCTACCGTCCGTCAAGCCTTGGAAGAAGAGGGAACGATCACCGTGGCACAGGTACGAGATCGGTTTGGAACCTCTCGGAAATACGCCTTAGCGTTGATGGAACACTTAGACGAAATTGGTGTCACAGTTAGGGAGGGGGACTCGCGTCGGTTACCCGATTGAACGATCTCTCAGTTATTAGGAAATCGTTGAATTACTGAACTTTACATTGTCTGAGAAACACCAGTTTATAGCCACCCTCAAATCTTGTCTTTCCCAGAATAATGGTGTCTTCAAGGGATGTAATATGTGGAAAATCCCCACGAGCTTAACGCTCGTGAGGAGCTACAGATTCTAAAAGTCACGGTAACGCCATTTACCGCCAACCATGGTTCCTGAGGGTAGCAGATCTGCTATCGCTACAGGAGAGCATGTGTAGGGGTCTTGGTCAAGAACGATCAAATCAGCCAAATAGCCTACTGCTAATCGCCCGATGATCGAGTTCATCATTGCTACTCTTGCAGGCCCTCGGGTATAGCCTCGAAGGGCCTCATGGAGATCAAGCCGTTCAAAAGGTATCCATCCGTTTTCACCGGGGGATCCGTCCCTGCGACGTCGTGTGATTGCGGCGTGCAGGCCCCAGAATGGATTGGCAGATTCTACCGGCGCATCAGAACCAAAAGCGAGCGTCACACCGGCCTCCAGCTGGCTCCGCCAAGCGTACGCATGATTCACTCGCTTCCCCCAGTATCTTTCCGCCATGTCCATATCCGATGTGGCATGAACTGGCTGCATAGAAGCGATGATGTTATACCTCGCGAGATGAGGAAGGTCATCTGGATGAAGGAGCTGTAGGTGTTCAATGCGATGAGGTAGGCGTGATAAACCTTTGTCCAACTCATATTGGCGAAGCTCTCCGAAAACTGCTATTACATCATGAACAGCTTTATCGCCGATAGCGTGAACTGCTAGAGCCAGACCATGATTTCCGACACGAGTGAAGATCTCCAACAATTCCTCCCTCTCGTAAAGTTTCATTCCGAGGTTCTTTGGTTCACCTTCATAGGGCGCCATCATAGCGGCAGTACGGGGTCCGAGCGCACCATCAGCGAAGATCTTTACATTCCCGACTCGAATCCAATCATCGCCAGATCCCGTCCTTAGACCGAGGTTGATGGCGTGTTCAGAATCGTCGATTGGTATATTTTTAATCACCCGTAATCCGAGTTCATTCTCCCTATGCAATACCTGTAGGGCTTGGAAGCATCGGGATCCATCGAAATCATGCAATCCTGTGATCCCATACTGCCACAGTTGAGTTTGAGCTTTGCGGATTGCGCTGATAGACCTTTCGAGGCTCGGCTCGGGGATAAGCTTTGTCACCAACTCCATTGCTTTTTCAAATAGGATTCCGGTAGGAACACCGCCCGCATCACGTTGGATTTGTCCTCCTGGGGGATCTGGGGAAGCGGGGGTTATGCCGGCTTGAATTAAAGCCGCTGAATTAACCCAACCGGCATGCAGGGATTTTGCTGTAAGGAAGACAGGGTTATTGGGTGACACCGCATCAAGATCAGAGAAGTTGCCATATCGGTCCCATTCATTTTGATTCCAACCATGACCCAACACCCAATTTCCAGGCTCGCTCTGCATAACAGCTTCTCGAACACTTTCGAGGCAGGTATCCATGCTCGGTACTTCTACATCGATCTTCTCCTTGGCTAGGGCAAACTGTTCAAGATGGATATGAGCGTCTGTCAAACCTGGTAAAACGGTTCGACCCACTAGATTAATAACGTCTGTGTTTGAGCCAGCTAACCTCAAGATATCATCGTCAGATCCAAATGCCAGGATCCTATCTTGATATACAGCCATGCACTCCGCTCGTGGAGTTTGGTCATCAAGTGTATGGATCACGCCGTTGTGTAAGATCACAGAAGGCTGAATTGTAGACATGGAGATCGTCCTCCTAGGTGACAAGATCAGGGGTCACATTCAGAATTCGACCTTGTTCAGGGACTCGGGAGCCGGCTTGGCCTTTATCGAGCTGATCCCGGCTAAAAACTGAAGGATCATGACGAACAATGGTGAATTCGTAGCTCATACGATATCCATTGCTTTAGCCACAATTTCTAGCGGATGGTAGACAGGAAGCCCGGTGTGTTTGGAAATCCACCAACGACAGGTCTCTGAGTCGCTGAGCACAAAGTCAACCTCTGATCGTCGTGCTTGTTCGAAAAGGGTCTTGCCAACATCATATGCAACCTGAGACTTTTCCTGTTTGATCCCGTACGTCCCAGCGATACCGCAGCATTCCGATTCTGATAGATGAAGCTGCAACCCGGGGATACGCTGAAGGATCGTCAGGGCAGGAAAACCAATACCATGGCTGCGTAATTGACAGGGAGGATGATACATTGCCTCAGCAATGAGGGGTTTGAAGTCCAGCTTGTCGATCTCGTGTGCAAGTTGATGGGTAAGAAACTCGAAGAAATCGAAGGTTGAAGATGAGACTAAGTTGCTCTCATCGTTCTGCAATCCAAGTACGATACGGTAGTCATGCTTTAATGAGAGCGTGCAGGAAGTTGATATCCCCACGATCGGTATCCCCCGGCGAGCAAAGGGAGCCAACCAAGAGATGTTTGCTTGAGCATATCGTCGAGCGGTTTTTAGTAACCCATTCGATTGCAATGGCAGACCGCAACACTTTTGTGGGGGAAGAATGACATTTTGCCCAAGTTGCTCAAGAATTGTGACGGCCAATATACCTAACTCAGGTTCGTAATAGTTGCTACTGCAGCCATGAAAGAAGGCCACCGTTTGGTCTGCGCTCAAGCCTGGATCAGGAGGCGTAGCGACACATTTTGAGCGGAGGCGGTTTCGTAGGGATTGGCTTGCGAAGGTGGGCAGTGGGGCACTGGAGTTGATGGCTAAGGTTTTTCCGAGAAGCCATCGGGTTGGTCTCGAACTTAAGGATTTATTAGCAAGAGAGGCAACAGGTGAAGCGAGGCGCCCGAGGAGTTCAGGGCGTGAAATGAGATGATCTCGCAGGTATGTCTTTCCCCGATTCACTAAATCAGCTTTAGCCTGAATGTTGATCTCAGCAACTGCTACTCCATGCGGACAAACGAGGGAGCAGATGCCGCACCCTGAGCACCAGGTAAGCGAGGGAATTGATGGAGGCTGATGGGGATATCGGTATCGAGCGGCTTGCGGACCAACCGCTTTCGGTCCCAGGAAGTTGTCGGTAACGGAAGCAACAGGACAGGCGGAAGTACAGATGTTGCACTTCAGGCATTGATCTGTGGTGAGGTTGGGTCGTATCATCCGAGCGCTGCCTCGATGGCGCGGTATGCAGTGGCTATATCAATACCTTGACGCGAGCCTTCTCCTGACCGATCTGCCCCAGCGATCAATCCACCAGCGCAGAATAGATTCGTATAGATAGGTAAGCCATCCGCACCCAGGGGTTGCAATTGCTCATTGACGCTAAGTCCGTAGTTAGCATAAGGTTGAGTCTCAAGTGGTGAGGACGCTGTCCAGTGTTTTCTCCCCTCATCGTAGATCACTGGCAAATCAAATACGGATTCTCGTACCCGCCCATCTTGCTGGAAAATCAACCCCCCATGCATTACACCGCCTGTAGCCAAGAGGACAATGTCTGCAGTTAGGGTGCGAGATCCTCCGGCGGTTTGCAGAACCACCCCAGAGACACGAGGTGCTGCCGTTGATCCATCTACCCGTCCTAAGACCTTTGGGCCCTCGATCACGAATACGCCCATCTCCATTGCCTTACGGTGCAGGAGTCTCTCAAGGCGCAAGCCAGGTATGGAAGGGGGTAGGGTTGGGATTTCGAAGAGCGTCAACCCCAACCTCTCTTGAAGCTCTTCATGTACAAATTGATGGTTGGCGAAACCTAGTATCGCTGGCAACCCAAGGCGTTTTATACCTGAAAGACGAGACTTCCAAATGCGAGCGACTTCATCCAGGAAATGTGAGTCATCAAGAGAGCGGGCTATGTCAATAGCGTAACGATCTCGTCGTACAGTGGACAATGGGAGTGGGAGGCGGAGAGCATCGTCGATGGATACTCCTGCCTTATGTAAATTTGCAGCTACGAACTCCGGGTAGAAGTCACGAAACCCATCAACACCAGCGATTACGATAGGCGTTTTATCTCTTAAATCCCCTGACGCTAAGGATTTCGGGGCGAGAGCGGTGGTATGGATGGTGCCTAAAGCCGTGGGTAGTCGCAGATTACGAGAGATATTCCCTATAAAGGGGTAGTCAGCTTGGTGATCGAGAGCTCGAAGGAATTCTAGCCCTGCCCGGAGGGATCCTGTGCCAGCCAGTCGGTAGGGATGGTTCATTCGAAGGCGGCTCAGAGCTCGGGATGGTGTAGATCTTCCCCACACATCGATGCAACCGTGCGAAAGCGTGAGACCACCTCTTCCGCGCGCCACCAATGTCACCTTGGCGCCACGGTCGGCCGCTAAAATTGAAGCTATAAGGCCAGTCAACCCAGCACCTACGACAACGATCTCTGTCATTGGGATGGTTCCTGGATCTCGGGAGTATGGAGTAGATCGACGTATATTCTGCGTGTCATCTCCATTTGACGTAATGTCTCTCCCCATCCGAGTGGGCGCAACCCTCGCCAGCGCTCTTTTAGAAATGCGGCCAATCGACCATCACCAAGTGGGGAAGGTGCAACTTCGTGTGCGATCCCCGCAGCCCGGTAACCACAAAAACCTGCTTGGCACGGACCCATACCGAGTCTTAAATCTCTCCGGACATCATCAAGATCGAGCGAGGAGGATGATCTGAAAGCCTCTTCGATCGCTGAACGGGTAACCAATTCACATTCACAGATGATCTGTTCTCGATCGGTTTCATCAGAAGCTACTATCTCTGCGAGTCGGTTCGGTAATTGAAAGAAATTTCTGCTTTCAGGATCCAGGGGGATTTCTACAGTACGACAAGATGTTCCTGTCCCTATTTGTCGTACTACTAAATCCACCACATGTTCTGCCATTAATCGGAATGTGGTGAGCTTACCGCTAAAGATACTCGCCATCCCCTTCACACCATCACTGTCATCGTGGTCAAGGAGAACATGTCCACGTGGAAGTGCCCGTGTAGAACCATATCCCTCACGAGTCGGTCGATAAAGTGGACGAACGCCAGCCCAGGCGCGTAGCGGTCGAAACTTCTCTAATTC
>Ga0114921_10001422_pt1 | contig 10969 bp, 10 predicted proteins | sample BentaG_FD_87016 | JGI IMG/M metagenome (GOLD analysis project Ga0114921, IMG submission 87016) | Deep subsurface microbial communities from South Atlantic Ocean to uncover new lineages of life (NeLLi) - Benguela_00093 metaG | ecosystem: Environmental > Aquatic > Marine > Oceanic > Sediment ...
GTCCTACCGGTTCTTGTTGGTATCAATTGACCTTCTTGACTAAGTTACTCAAGGGGCACGATGTCACTAAAGCGCCACATTTACTCTGATCATCGTTTTAGTAAGTTTCCGGTAAAGATTGGGAAAAAACCAGTGCAGGTGCGTCTCAAAACGGATTATACCAGGACAATATGGGTTGCCTTTCGTTTATGATTGTTGTAGCAACAGTAGGGGAATACTGTCAGCCCAGGCGCGGATTTTTTCCAATTGTGGAAATCCAGGGGAGGTACAAAGCGAGCCAGCCAGCCGGGGAGGAGCAGCGCGGCGCCACGCCGGTCAAACTTACCCGCGAAAAAACCTTCAGCTACTGGCTGGAGCAAAGGGTGGACATCGTTCAGATATGCCAGGCGACTACCCCATAAACCAGAGCGATCACAGCGAGTATTAAATGCAGCGTGTTAAATTTCATTTGATCTCCTCCTGAAGTGCGAGTGATTTGTTATAGACCCCTACGCTATGAATGTATCAGCAATGGATGCCGGGTCGGGCAGCTACTAAAAAACGGCAAGGCTGTCGTTGTGATATGGAATAACTAATGAAATTGACCTATATTATCTTCAATTATTTCATTGAATTTTTTTTTTACTCGTTCCTGGTATTCAACCGGTAAAATCTTAGGATCAATTCTCGACTTGCCTTATTGTTTACTGAGGGAAGAAATGCTCTGATTTAAGTCCACCTTTAGCAACAAATTCCCCGGAAGATGATTCTCCTAATTAAACGGATAACAAGATCATTATTTCACTAATTTAATCTCTGGTGGTTTTATTGTATAATGTGAATAACGGCACAAAGTGTGCAACCTTCCTGCTATGGATGGAAGGCCTCAGAATGGCTCATTACATAAATTTTGCCTTCAATGAATACGGCGCAAGATGAGTCAGCAATTCAAGTCCTAGAAACCCGCTCGCGTTTGTCGAGCCAGGGGGATGTGATAGCGGTGGATAGGACCAGGCGATGAGAGTTTACGCTCGTACCCCTCTCGATATCTCAAAAGTTATCGTTCCACGCGGTCAGGTTCACCTGATCCCTGAACGCTGTAAGGGCTGTGAAATTTGTGTTCAATTCTGCCCGCAAAACGTTCTGTGTATCTCCGATGAGAGAAACCAAAAAGGTTACCGCATCCCAATGGTTATACCTGGGAAGGAGACCGAATGCGTGAATTGCGAATTCTGCACTCTGGTTTGTCCTGAATTTGCGATTTTCACGCTCCCCTGGAATGGTGATCATGATGGATGATCGCAGGGTTCTCACCGGGAAGCATTTCATGAACGGGGACGAGGCCTGTGCGGAAGGAGCCCTGGCCGCTGGGTGTACCTTCTTCGGCGGTTATCCAATTACGCCTTCTACTGAGATTGCCGAACACCTGGCACGCCGCATGCCGGAAATTGGCGGTGTCTTCATCCAAATGGAGGATGAATTAGGCAGCATGGCTGCCATCCTCGGCGCTTCTGCGGCTGGAGCGCGATCAATGACCGCCACCTCGGGTCCAGGATTGAGCTTGATGATGGAGAACCTCGGCCTGGCGGTCATGCTCGAAATCCCCTGCGTAGTGGTGGATGTGCAGCGAGGTTCCCCCTCTACTGGATTGCCGACCATGCCGGGACAATCGGACGTGATGCAAGCGCGCTGGGGCTCGCACGGTGATTATGAGATCGTGGCTTACAGCCCCTGGTCTGCCCAGGAGATGTTCGACCTGACTATACTAGCTTTTAATATCGCGGACCGATACCGTAGTCCAGTGCTGATATTATGCGATGAAGTCGTCGGTCACATGATCGAACGGGTTGTGATCCCACCCAAGGAGCAAATCGATCATTGGGGACGGAAACGACCAAAAGAACCTGATAATGGGCGCTATGAGCCCTTCAAGGTGGAAGACACAGATCTGGTGCCTCCTATGGTGCACGCCGGAGAGGGGTATCGGGTGCATTTCACCGGATTAACTCACGATGAACGCGGTTATCCGGATATGTCTGCTGAAACACATCACCAGCTGGTCACCCGCCTGGTAAACAAAATCCGTCACAATGTTGATCAAATCATCCGCACAGAAGGATACTATTTAGACGATGCGCAAATATTGGTTGTCGCATATGGCTGCACGGCCAGATCGGCGCAGCGCGCCGTGCGTGAAGCCCGCCAAAAAGGGATCCAGGTTGGTCTCTTGCGATTGATCTCATTGTGGCCCTTTCCGGAGGTCCTGGTCCAGGAGTTGGCTGAAAAAGTCGAGACGATTATCGTAGCTGAGATGAACCTGGGCCAGATGAGCCGTGAGATCCAACGGGCGACGGGGCATCCTGTACGAGGTGTGTTCCATGCTGGAGGGGAGATGATCCCGCCGGAAACGATCTTGGAGGCGATTCGGGAGGCAGCTGCATGACTGCGGTGAAGGTTGCCGACGAACATCCCCTGGACGCGATCATCCGCGCCGATCGCATGCCGCATATCTGGTGTCCTGGTTGCGGAATCGGCATCGTGATGCGCTGTTATGCCCAAGCGATCCTGGATTCTCAAGTTCCGGTTGACCAACATGTGGTGATCTCCGGGATTGGTTGTTCGGGTCGCGTGGCCGGGTATATGAACATCGACTCGTATCACACCACACACGGCAGGGCGATTCCATTTGCATTGGGGATAAAGCTGGCCAAGCCGGAGCTGATGACGACTGTTTTCAGTGGAGATGGGGATTTAGCTGCCATTGGCGGCAATCATTTGATCCATGCAGCCCGACGCAATGTGGACATCAACGTGATCTGTGTAAACAATTTTAATTACGGCATGACTGGCGGTCAGGTCGGTCCAACCACTCCCAGAGGTGCCCGGGGAACGACAGCACCGTATGGTAATCCTGAACTGCCGTTCAACCTGCCATATTTGGTGTCGGCATCAGGGGCAAATTTCGTGGCTCGTTGGACCACGATCCATGTTCGCCAGATCAGGGAGGATATCCTGTATGCCTTTACCCGGCCGGGATTCACATTTATTGAAGTGCTTGCTCCTTGTCCGGTTGGATTTGGTAAATCGAACAATATTGAAGATGGCTTGGAAGAAATGGAGCTCTATCGCCAACGCTGTGTGCTGGTGCGAGATGGGGATGTGCGTGGTGATGATTTAAATATCGATTTACGCGAAGATAAACCGATTTATGTTGGACGATTCGCTGATTGGGATCGCCCACCGTATGAGCCAGTAACAGTGGAGATGAAATGAGGCAGGAGATCCGCATCGCAGGTTTTGGTGGCCAGGGAGTGGTCTTAGCGGGTTATGTTCTGGGTAAGGCCCTGGCGCTTTTTGCGGGACGGGAGGCCGTGATGACACAGTCACATGGTCCTGAAGCGCGCGGCGGCGCATCCAGTGCCGACCTGGTAGTATCCGAGGAACCGATTGCCTATCCCTTTGTGCAGCAGCCGGATATCCTGGTGGCGTTGTCACAAGAAGCATATACAAAATTCCGTCCCTCAGCCAAACCTGAGGCATTGATCCTGATCGATCAGGACCTGGTCAAACCCCAAGAAGGTGACCACATTTATGCCATACCGGCGACCCAGCTGGCCGAAGATTTGGGGCGGCGGATTGTGGCTAATGTGGTCATGCTGGGGTACTTCACCACCGTTACCGGATTGGTCGATCAAGGGTCAATGCTTAAAGCGCTGGAAACATCAGTCAAGGCGAAAACACTCCCCTTAAACATGAGCGCATTCCACGCCGGTCTTGAGTATGAGGTCGATCATGAGAATAAAGTCGCGATGGGGAGGACTTCATGAGCAGCTCGGTTTTGGTTATTGGTGGTGGTATTGCTGGTATTCAATCTGCGCTTGATCTGGCACAGGCGGGAGCGAAGGTCTACCTGGTTGAGAAGCAGGCCACGATCGGCGGTTTGATGGCCGTCCTGGACAAAAATTTCCCCACCCTGGATTGCTCGATCTGTATCGAAGCACCGAAAATGTCCGAAGTCGACCTGCACCCCAACATTGAGATTCTATCCCCAGCAAAAGTGGTAAAGGTTGAAGGGCAAGCTGGGGATTTTCGAGTTCAAGTGTGTCTGAAAACGCGATTTGTGACGGATGAATGCACTCGCTGCGGGGATTGTACTGCTGCGTGTCCGGTGGTGTTACCCAATGAGTATGACTCCGGAATGGCGGCGCGTAAAGCGATCTTTACGCCCATACCACAATCCGTCCCAGGAACTTACCTGGTCGATATTGATAATTGTTTAAACGATCCTCCGAACTACCTGCCCTGTGACCGCTGCGCACAGGTTTGTCCCCCATATGCGATCGATTTCTTAATTCCCAGAGAATCCATCGAGACCATCCAGGTCAGTGCGATTATCGTATCGATTGGCTACGACATGTTTGATCCGCGGGAAATGCCAGAGTATGGCTATGGGACACACCCAGATATCCTGACCGCCCTGGAGTTTGAACGTCTGATCAATTCAGCAGGTCCCACAGGAGGCGAGATCATCCGCCCCTCGAATGGTGAGCATCCCGCGAATATCTTATTCGTCTTATGTGTGGGTTCACGCGATCAGCGCTTTTTCCATTATTGTTCTCGATTTTGCTGCATGTATTCGATCAAGCATGCATACCAAGCCATCGATCACGGCATTCAAGATGTGTCTGTGCTCTATATGGATGTGCGCGCCTTCGGCAAGGGTTTTGACAATTTTTGGAAGCGCACCCAGCTCGAAGGAGCTAAATTCCTGCGCGGGCGACCGGCTCGCATCTCGTCTAATGGCAATGGACACATCCAAGTGCTCTATGAAGACATAGATCAGGCTGCGCGTATAAAGGCTGACTACCATATGGTCGTTCTGGCGAACGCGGTTGCACCACAAGAAGGACTATCTGAGCTGGCTGATTGCCTGGGCGTAGACGTGGATGAGGATGGGTTCATTCGTGCCCGAGAGATCGAGGGGGGATTGGTGATGACGACTCGTCCAGGGATTTATATTGCGGGGTGTGTCTCGGGCCCAAAAGATATTCCCGATAGCGTCTCTGAGGGTAGTGCAGCAGCGGCCCTGGCGCTAAGCCACCTGACCAAACGGCAGTGGCCCGATCCGATTGAAGTTGAAGCGATTGAGGATATTGATACACCTAGGGTGGGTGTTTTTGTATGCCATTGTGGGAGCAATATTGCCGGGGTGGTCGATGTGGAGCGTGTGGTGGAGTTCGCCCTGGGGCTGCCAGATGTCGTCTCTGCTTCGCACCAGATGTTTTCCTGCGCTGGAAACACCCAACAAGAGATCGAAGAGACAATTAGACAGGAAAAGATCAACCGGGTGGTCGTGGCAGCTTGCTCGCCAAAGACCCATGAATCGATTTTCCGGGGCGTGATGCTGCGCTCCGGGTTGAACCCCTACCTGTTAGAGATGGCGAATATTCGCAACATGGATTCATGGGTTCACAAACACGATAAGGAAGCTGCCACCCAGAAAGCAAATGACATGGTTTGGATGGCGGTCGAAAAAGCCAGACGCTTAACTCCGCTGCAGATCTCTCATTTACCCTTGATCCAAAAAGCCTTGGTGATCGGCGGGGGGATCAGCGGGATGACAGCCGCAGTTGCCATTGCGGATCAAGGATTCGAGACTCACCTGGTGGAAAAGGAGAGCTGCCTGGGTGGCCAGCTTAATCAGTTGGATCAAATCGCGCCGGCAAATATCCAAGCTGCGGCGCTGCTGGAGGCAAAATCCCGCCAGATTATGGAGAGCGATGTCCATGTCCACCTGGAAACAAGCGTCGAAAGCATTGGCGGGGTGGTGGGCAATTTCCGGACGACCTTCGATAATGGGCTCTCTCTCGAAGTAGGGGCGATCGTAGTAGCCACTGGTTCTTTACCCTACGAGCCAACCGAATTCAATTATGGGAATGACCCGCGGGTGATCACCAATCTGGAACTCGAAAACCTGCTCAAAATCGGGGAACCCGAGGCAGAACGAGTCGCGTTTATCGCTTGCGTTGGATCCCGCCAGGATGCGATCGGCTGTTCTCGCTACTGCTGTACTTCGATGATCGCCCAGGCGCTTCGGCTGCGGAAGATGGGTAAGAAAGTGCGGGTCTTGTATAAGGAGATGCGCACATACAGCCGCCAGGCTGAGGAACTCTACGAAGCCGCCAGCCGAGCAGGTGTTCAGTTCTTCCGCTATGATGCAAATCAACCCCCGCAAGCGGTGATCAACTCCCGTGATGGGTATTTAGAGGTTTTCGATCATATGCTGAATGCCAAACTACGTATACCAACCGACCTGATTGTCTTAGTCGTGGGATTGAAACCCACCGAAGACAATCTGGCAGAACAATTGAAGCTGTCGCGCAGTGAGGATGGATTCTACATGGAGCTGCACCCCAAATTAGGTCCAGTCCAAACCGCGGTGCAAGGGGTTTACCTGGCAGGGACGAGCCAGGGTGCCAAGGATGTGCGCGAGTCGATGGCTCAAGCTTTAGCTGCAGCTGGAAAAGCCGGCGCATTGCTCGCCCTCGGCAAGATCGAGAAGGAGCCGTTGACGGCACGCCTGATTCCTGAGCTGTGTACTGGCTGTATGCGCTGTGTCAAGGTCTGTCCTTATGCAGCTATCGAACAGATTGGGCCTCCCGGGAAGGATGGAACGGTAAAGATCATCGAAGCTGCCTGTATGGGGTGCGGCACTTGCGCGGCCGAATGTAATTTCGCGGCTATTGAGATGCCATACTTCACCCGGGAACAAATTCTGGCCCAGGTAGAGGCCTCCTTACAGGAGAAAGCGGAGGAGAAATGCGTGGTGTTCACCTGCAACTGGTGTTCATACGCTGGGGCCGACCTGGCAGGTATCGAGAAGCGCCAGTATCCTACTTCATCTCGCATCATCCGCACCATGTGCTCAGCCCGTTTCGAAGAGGAATTCATCGCCCATGCTTTTGATCACGGTGCTGGGGCTGTATTGGTCACCGGATGCCGACTGACAGAAACCGGATCAGATTGTCACTACAACAATGCCAACCAGCTTACCTGGAAGCGATTCAAGCATTGGCAGCGAAAATTTGAACGCAAGGGGATCGATCCTGAGCGGTTGCAGCTGCGCTGGATCTCGGCCGCGGAGGGGAAAGAATTCGCTGAAAAGATGGCTGAGATGGACGTGGTTGTGCAGCGCTATGCCCGAGATATCAAGCAGCCTGAGATAGCCTGAGGAGGAATAAATTGGCGGATTTCGAACAAGCCGTTGGTGAAGAGGTGCTGCTCATCGATGATGAACTATGGGAGCAGTTGATCGAGCTGACCGATGGGGCAGCCGCGTTGTGCTTCCAATGCGGGGTTTGCACAGCAACCTGTCCCTGGGGATTGGTTAGACAGAAGCCCCTTTCAGTACGCACCCTGATGCGCCAGGCTCAACTGGGTTTGCGGGAGAAGAATGGCAGCCTGTGGCTGTGCACGACCTGTGCCCAGTGCGAAGCTCACTGTCCTCGAGGCGTGAATATCGCGGATGTGTTTCGCAGCTTAAGGACTGTGGCCTGGGAAAACCGCAATCCTGAAAAGGGTTTACCATCCTTGTTGTGGTCGATATTCTGGAACGACAATCCCTGGTCGCAACCACCTACGCAGCGCGCACTGTGGGCGAATAATTTAGACATACCAATTTTCAATCCCCAAGAGCATGAAGTGATGTTGTATATCGGCTGTACCTCATCCTATGACCAGCGGGCGCAGAAGATCGCCTCTGCGCTTGTTCATATACTCAGGGGAGCAGGTGTGGAGTTTGGTTTCCTCGGGGAAGAGGAACCGTGTTGTGGAGAAGCGGTGTTGAGCGTCGGTCACAAACACTACTTCGAGGAGGTCGCAGCTAAAACAGCTCAAGTTTTTCAGGAGCGAGGAGTCACTCGACTGGTGACAATCTCACCGCATTGTTACGATGTTTTCCACAATCATTACCCCCCTTTCTCGAATGGTTTTCAACCTCTCCATTACACGCAATACCTGGTCAACTTGATCACTGAAGGACGCCTTCAATTTATGAAGCCCTTGGATCTACAGGTAACTTTCCAGGATCCTTGCTACCTGGGTCGTATTAACGAAACATATCAGGCTCCCCGAGAGATCCTGAAATCTATTCCCGGAGTTGAGCTGGTCGAGATGGAGAACTCTGCTGAAGAGGCTCTTTGTTGCGGGGGTGGGGGTGGCCGGATGTGGCTGGAAACCCCCCTCGGTGAGCGATTCTCCGATTTACGAGTTGAACAAGCCGTTCAAACTGGGGCGGACATCCTGGCTACCGCATGTCCATTCTGCGTTGCCTGTCTGGAGGACAGCCTCAAAGTACGTAAAACTGAAAGCTTTGAGGTGCGCGATATCGCCGAGATCGCTGTTCGTGCGCTTTGAATTATTTTGGATTCATTATTATCCTTGGATCATGACACTTGCGGAACTGAAGTATCAGGATAATTAGATGGTATCTTCTCTATATGGGATAGGCCGGGAAAGAAAATCGATTTGGGTCTATTTAGAAGTTGAATCTGGGGGATTGGCAGGTGTATCCTTAGAACTAATCGCCAAAGGTCGCCAGATTTGCAACCAGCTTGGCTGGCAGTTGGCAGGCCTTCTACTTGGCTACCAGGTGGGTGAACTTGTTGCTGATAGTTTTGCGTACGGTTTGGATGAGGTCTGGTTGGGGGATGATGCGCTTCTAGAGTATTTCACAATAGAGGCTTATTCAAGGGCTTCATTCCAGGCTCTCATGGCAGCGAAACCGTCTGTTTTCTTGTTGGGGGCAACACCGAATGGACGAGATCTGGCAGGGCGCCTGGCAGTACGGCTGCGGACCGGGCTCAATGCTGACTGCACCGATTTGTACATGAATCCCCAGGATGAAAGGCTGGTATGTGAAGTCTCAGGGTTTGGGGGTGGTGTGCTGGCTCTGATTGAGATGGCTCAACATCGCCCTCAGATGGCAACCGTTCGTCCGGGAGTTTTTTCACCCGGGGAACTTGATCGAAAGAATGTAGGAAAAATTATCCCAATCTCTCTGGATTTGACAGAGGATGTGATCAAAACGCGCTTGGTCGAACGATCAATTGGGGAGCAGGTCGACCTGACGCGTGTCCCAGTACTGGTTGCTGGCGGCCGGGGTGTGGATGGCGATTTCAAGATGCTAGCTCAATTAGCGCAATTGTTGGGGGGAGAGATTGGTGCTACACGCCCGCCAGTAGATGAGGGACATATCACACGAGAGCGGCAAATCGGTCAAACGGGTGTCGTCAGCAATCCCAAGGTCGCCATCTGCTGCGGCATCAGTGGGGCGTTCCATTTTGTGGTTGGAATTGAAAAGGCTGATATTGTGATTGCGATTAACTCCGACCCGGAAGCGCCAATTTTTGATTATGCAGACTATTGTATTGTGGGGGATGTGCACCAAATCGTTCCTACCCTGATCGAAATCCTTTCAGCAGAGCTGGAGGTGAGCATTGGCTGAGCTGCAGATTGTGGTGTGTGTTAAAGTGGTCCCCAAACCGGAGGAGATTCGTGTTGATCCAGAGACTCATCTGTTGGAGAGAACGAATGCCCGCAGCGAGATCAACCCGCCCGATATGAATGCGATGGAAATGGCATTGTCAATGAAAGACCGCTACGGTGGGTGCATCAGCCTGCTCTCTATGGGACCGCCATTCTTTGAGCCGAATTTGCGGGTAGCTCTCGCGATGGGCGCCGACCATATTTACTTGCTCAGCGACCAGGCATTCGCTGGCGCAGATACACTGGCGACCACCTATACTTTGGCCCAGGGCATCCGTAAGATCGGGGATGTGGATGTGATTTTGTGTGGTGAGGAATCCTCCGATGGTGCCACCGGGCAAGTTCCGCCGGGCTTGGCAGAATGGCTGGATATACCCCAGCTGACTCTGTTGACTGATGTGAGTATCGATCAAACTCTGCGGACCGCTCGCGGGCGGAGAGAAATCAAGGGTGGCTTTGAAATCCTTGAAGTACCTTTACCCTGTGTGATCTCGGTAAAGACGGCCTGCAATGAGCCGCGCTTCATGGATTACCGCCTCAGGAACTGGGCGCTCGAAAAGGATCGTTTGACAGTGTGGGATGCTGGAGATATAGATGCTGAGCCCGGGCATATCGGCCTGACTGGCTCGCCTACGGTTGTAACTGGATTGGATGAAGCTCCTTACCGGGAACGCAGGCGGGAATTCTTGACGGGATCACCGGATCAGGTTGTCCAGGAATTGGCCGACATATTAAGGAAAGAGATATAAGTTTACTCAGAGGTGGGAAAGAGAAATTAAGATTTCAAATGCGCAGCTCGACCACATCTCCATCCTGAAGGACGTAGTCGCGCTGGACCATCTGACCATCAAACGCCGTGCTCCCCCAAACTCTGGCGAATTTAAGTTTCTCGTGAAAATCCTTGTGGATCTCTTTGGCGAAATCCTCAAGGGTAGCTCCCTTCTTCATGACAACTGGTTCACTAAAATCAGGTTCTTCTCCTGGGGCTTTCGAGTAGACTCGCAGAATTTCTAGACTATCAAAAACCGCCTGTTTCAGTTGATCGAGGTTGCGTCCAGTGTCTGCGGAGATCGATATAATCGGCCACTCATCTTCTAAAAGCTCGCGGAAAACCTGGCAGATTTCATCCAGGCTCTCATCATCACATTTGTTGGTCAACACGAAGATGGGAACGTACCACACATATTGTTCTTCTTCACTGCTATCCTTCAGGTGCAGGGGTACAATGCGGTTCTGTCTCAATATTTCGATGGTGGTATCCAGCTGTTGATCCGGGTGCGTTTGCAAATCAAGTACCAGCAAGATCAGATCCGAGCGGCGGATGAGATCGATTAATTCTGGCTCGAGATACTCGCGATCGAGCGGAGGGGTGTCGATCAGTTGGATTTGCACATTATCGACCAGCATCATTCCCGGGGTTGGTTTCCAAGTGGTGTACGGCGTA
>Ga0114921_10001423_pt1 | contig 10964 bp, 20 predicted proteins | sample BentaG_FD_87016 | JGI IMG/M metagenome (GOLD analysis project Ga0114921, IMG submission 87016) | Deep subsurface microbial communities from South Atlantic Ocean to uncover new lineages of life (NeLLi) - Benguela_00093 metaG | ecosystem: Environmental > Aquatic > Marine > Oceanic > Sediment ...
CTGCCAAGCCAAAGGTCAAGGCCACTCCCAAAGCAAAGAAAACTAAAGAGGTACCTGCCAAGCCAAAGGTCAAGGCCACTCCCAAAGCAAAGAAAACTAAAGAGGTACCTGCTAAGCCCATAGAAGATGAGAGTGCTGAGATAGAGCCAGCAGTACCTGAGGAAGAAGAGGAGAAAGATGTTACAGCCTAAACGGGTAAAGTACCGCAAGGCTCATAGAGGACGTATGCGAGGTACCGCCCAGACAGGGAACACAATTGCTTTCGGTGATTTTGCTTTGCAGGCACTAGAGCCTGCCTGGGTTACCAATCGACAGATTGAAGCAGCACGGCGAGCTATGACTCGTTATATCCGCCGCGGTGGCAATGTCTGGATACGTATTTTCCCCGATAAACCGGTTAGCAAGAAGCCAGCGGAGACCCGTATGGGTGGGGGTAAGAGTGCCACTGACCATTGGGTAGCTGTGGTCAAACCAGGGAGAATTCTATTTGAAATGTCAGGGGTCAATGCGGTAATGGCTAAGGAGGCAATGCGTCTTGCCTCGCATAAGCTACCGATAAGCACCAGATTTATCACCAGGGAGCTGGCGTAGCCAGAGTCAGTAATTTGATTAGAGGAGCTAGAGCAAGTTGAAGGTTGAGGAAATTCGAGCTCTCAGTGACGAGGAACTAGCCAAGCAGCTAGAGGAGGCTCATCAAGAGCTGTTTGAGCTTCGCTTTCGCTTAGCCACCAAGCAATTAGTAAATCACCGTGAAATTCCAAGGGCTAAGAAGAGTATTGCCAGACTCAAAACCATAATCAGGGAGAGAGAGCTGAGTATCAGGTGAGGCTTGCTGTTTTACAAATAACTCTGTTATATATAGAAGGATTTTAAGCTGTGGAAAAGAAGCACAAAACCAAGGTAGGGCGCGTGGTCGGCAACAAGATGAACAAGACCGTAGTTGTGGCAGTAGAAACGTCCAAGCGCCACCCACTATATAAGAAGATTATTAAGAGAACGGTCAAGTACAAAGCCCACGATGAAAAGAATGAGTGTGGGATAGGGGATATGGTCAGGATGGTGGAAACTCGTCCACTCTCAAAGGAGAAGCGGTGGAGAGTAGCCGAGATAATAACTAAGGGTAAGGTTGTGGAGATTAAACCTGAGGAAGTAACCTGAAATCTTCTGGGATGAAATGAAATGATTCAAGCCTACACTAGACTTAGAGCAGCGGATAATACCGGAGCACGACAGTTGATGTGTATTACTGTCCTGGGCGGCACCAGGAAGAGATACGCTCGGGTGGGTGATACCATTGTGGCTTCGGTTAAAAAAGCCATCCCCAGGGCGACCGTAAAGAAGGGAGATGTGGTCCGAGCAGTCATTGTTCGTTCTGCTCAGCCCTACCGTCGTCCTGATGGCTCCTATATCAGGTTTGATGAAAATGCAGCGGTGATTCTCACCGATAAGAGTAACCCTAAAGGAACCCGAATTTTCGGACCGGTAGCCAGAGAACTAAGAGAGAAAAACTTTACCAAGATTATCTCTCTGGCCCCTGAGGTTTTGTGAGGAGGGAGAATCTCCCAAATTGGTGGACTCCCTTGGGCATGTTTGGTAAGCGATGAAAATTAGAAAGAACGATACAGTGCTAGTTATTGCCGGTAAGGATAAAGGCAAAAAGGGCAAGGTGCGTCTGGCTTATACTAAGGATAACCGCGTGCTGGTTGAGGGTGTTAACATTATCAAGAGACACACCAGGGCTAGGGCAGAGGTCAGGCAGGCAGGTATAATAGAGCGCGAAGCACCAATTCCTGTGTCAAATGTTATGCTGCTGTGCCATAGGTGTAATCACCCAACTCGAATCGGTTTTCGCTTTCTAGAGGATGGTCGGAAGGTTCGGTTCTGCCGCTCCTGCGGAGAGGTGATTGACTAATGCAACTCAAACCAGGAAGAGGATAGCCGTTAATGTCAGGATTGAAAGAAAGGTATAAAAAAGAGGTCACTCCAGCCCTGATGGAGATTTGCGGGTATAAGAATATAATGCAAGTACCCCGTCTGGATAAGATTGTACTTAATATTGGTTTGGGAGAGGCAATTCAGAATGCTAAGGCTCTGGAAGCCGCTGAGGGTGACCTAGCAGCTATTACTGGGCAACATGCAGTAATCACCCGGGCTAAGAAATCTATTGCTACTTTTAGGTTAAGGACGGGAATGCCTATTGGACTCAAGGTAACCCTACGAGGGGAACGGATGTATGATTTTTTTGACAGGCTGGTAAACGCTGTCTTATCCCGTGTACGCGAATTTCAAGGGGTTTCCAGGAACTCCTTTGATGGCCGTGGTAACTATACCCTGGGGCTCAAGGAACAGACTGTCTTCCCTGAGATAGATTATGATAAGGTAGACAAAGTAAGAGGATTAGAGGCATCAATTATTACTACAGCTAAGACAGATGATGAGGGTAGGCACCTTCTGGAATTATTAGGGATGCCTTTTACCAAGGACTGAGATACGAGGACTAATGGCTAAGAAATCGCAGATTATAAAATCGCAACGACCACCCAAATATAAGGTAAGGGAGCGCAACCGTTGTTCCTTGTGTGGACGGCCTCGTGCTTACATACGCAAGTTTGGTTTGTGTCGTATTTGTTTTCGTCAGTTAGCTCTTGCCGGCCAGATTCCCGGGGTAAGAAAAGCAAGCTGGTAACCGTAGCAATAGAATAAGGAGTAAATGGTGACTATTTCTGACCCAATAGCAGATATGCTAACCAGAATACGCAATGCCATTATGGTGAGGCACGATTCTGTGCTGATACCGGCCTCCAGGATGAAGCTGTCTATCGCTAGAATCCTTAGGGCAGAGGGCTTTATTAACGACTATGAGGTGCTCCGAGGTAAGCCACACCGGGCGATTAAGGTTCGACTTAAGTATGATGATAACAATCAGCCAGTCCTTTCCGGGTTGGAGCGAGTAAGTAAGCCGGGGTTAAGAGTATATGTTCAACAGAGAGAGATTCCCCGTGTTTATGGCGGCCTGGGTGTTGCTATTCTCTCTACACCCAGTGGAGTGATGACCGGAAAGCAAGCCTGGCGCCAAGGGGTTGGTGGCGAGCTTCTATGTTATGTATGGTAAAACAATCTTGGAGTTGATAGATGTCTAGAATAGGACAAATGCCTATAGCTGTGTCTGAGAGTGTGGTGGTGAGTATTAAAAAGAATGAGGTTACTATCAGCGGACCCAAGGGGGAGCTTTCTCGCCGTTTTAACCCTGATATGTCAATCACTCTAGAGAACAATAACCTGATAGTTACGCGCCCCAGTGACAGCAAGGTGCATCGCTCCTTGCACGGACTAACCCGAACCCTTTTAGCTAATATGGTGGAGGGAGTGACTAAAGGTTTTGAAAAAAGACTGGAAATGGTGGGTGTGGGTTATCGCGCCGAAAAAAAGGAGGAGAAACTGGTACTTAATGTCGGCTTTTCCCATACCGTAGAGGTGTCCCCATTACCTGGTATATCTATAGATGTAGAAGGAACAAATCGAATTAAGGTTAGCGGCATTAATAAGGAAGTGGTCGGTGAGATGGCAGCCAGAATTCGGGCTATTCGCCCTCCTGATGCTTACAAAGGCAAGGGCATTAGATACCAGGGAGAGATAGTGCGCCTGAAACCAGGTAAGGCTGTAGGAGTGAGGGCATAATGGGGAAAAGTGAGACTAGGACAGCCCGTTACCGGAGGCATGCTCGAGTTAGAGCTAAGGTGTCAGGGACAAATTCCAGGCCTCGTTTGTGTGTTTTTCGCAGTTTGAACCACATTTACGCTCAGGTTGTTGATGATTCACAAGGTCACACCCTGGTTTCTGCCACAACCCTTGACCCCGAGATAAAAGGGCAGGACACCAGCAAAGCAAAGACAGCTAAGGCTGAGCTGGTTGGCTCTCTGATAGCTAAGCGAGCACTAAGTAAAGGGATAAACCAAGTGGTTTTTGACCGAGGTGGCTGCAAATATCACGGAAGAGTAAAAGCCCTGGCTGAGGCAGCTCGGCAGGGGGGATTAAAATTTTAAGGGATTAGTTTAAAGGTAAGTGAAAAAGCTAATAAGCAATATAGACCCAGCAGAACTGACGCTTAATGATAAGCTGATGTTTATTAATCGTGTTTCTAAGGTGGTGAAAGGAGGAAAACGCCTCAGGTTCAGCGCCCTGGTGGTAACTGGTGATGGTAATGGCCATGTTGGTATCGGTGTTGGCAAAGCCACTGAAGTGCCGGGAGCAATTAACAAGGCGGGAGCTATTGCCAAAAAGAATTTAATTAAAGTACCACTTACTGGTAATACCATCCCCCATGAAATAAGTGTCAAATTTGGTGCCAGCAGGGTCTTGTTAAAGCCAGCGGCGCTGGGAACCGGTGTCATTGCCGGTGGCAGCGCTCGGGCTGTGCTTGAGGCAGCCGGGGTTAAGGATATTCTGACTAAATCGTTAGGCAGCCGAAACCGCATTAATGTGGCCAGGGCAACAATTCTCGCCCTGAGCCGGCTTAAAGACCTGGAGAAGGAACTAGCCAGACGTAAGCCACCCATTGCAGCTGGTGAGGACTTAATTCAACAAGAGAAGGTGGTATAAATGATGGCTAAATTGCGTATCACCTGGATTAAGAGTGGCATTGGTTTCAACCGGATTCAGAGGAGAGTCATAAGAGCTCTGGGTCTTCATCGGCTAAATCAGAGTGTTAGCCATACTGACTCAGCCTCAATTCGAGGTATGATTAACAAGGTGAGGCATCTAGTTCAGGTGGAGGAGGAAAGCTCATGAGGCAGGATGAACTTGCCCCAGCCCCTGGCTCCAAGAGAAAGAGGAAGCGAATTGGGCGAGGTGATGGTAGTGGATACGGTACCTACTCCGGGCGAGGCTGTAAAGGGCAGAAATCTCGCTCTGGCGCCAAAACACGCCCTGGCTTTGAGGGTGGCCAGTTGCCCTTAATTAAGCGTCTGCCTAGAAAGCGTGGTTTCGTCAATATTTTTAGAACAGAGTATAGTGTTGTTAATTTAGATAAACTTAACCAATTTGAGGCCGGAAGTGAGATAACACCGGAAACTCTGGTTGCTGCCGGAGTGGTGAAATCTCTGCGGCACCCGATTAAGATTCTGGCTGAGGGTGACATTAATCGTTCTCTCGTGGTAAAGGCAGACAAGTTCTCCGCTGCGGCTAAGGCCAAGATTGAGGCAGCCGGGGGCAAGGTTGAGGAGATTAAGCATGGAGCACAGACAAGCTAGACCGCGGCTGCTTCAGGCAATGTTAGATGCCTTCAGTGTACCTGATTTAAGACGCCGAATTCTGATTACCCTGGGCATTCTGGTAATTTTCCGCTTTGTAGCTCATGTGCCTCTCCCCGGGGTAAACCTTGAGGCACTGCAGCAGCTATTCGAGCGCAATGCCCTGCTAGGCATGTTTGATATGTTTAGCGGTGGGGCAATGAGGCGCTTCAGTGTGGCTGCCATGGGAGTCTATCCCTATATAACAGCTTCAATTATTATGACGTTACTGGTGCCGGTTATTCCACGGTTACAGGCCCTTTCCCAGGAAGGAGAGAGTGGCAGAAACAGGATTAACATGATTACCCACTGGCTAATGGTGCCACTGGCTGGCCTTGCCAGCTACGGCCAGTTAGTGCTGCTTCGGCGTGAGGGTATCCTCGCTAGTGGAGAGGCACTACCCACTATTGCCATGGTGCTATCACTGATAGCTGGCACTATATTCCTGGTCTGGTTGGGTGAGCTTATTACCGAATACGGCATTGGTAATGGTATCTCTATCATAATCTTTGCCGGCATTGTAGCTGGCATACCAGACATGATTGGGCGGAGCTTTCTAGCTGCGACAACTGGTTTCCCTTGGGGTTTAGTGGTTTATATTGCCATAGCCTTAGCCACTATAGTAGTAATAGTCATCTTTACTGAGGCACACCGCCGTATTCCAGTACAGTATGCTCGTAGTATCTATCGCGGTGGTCGTATGTATAGACAGGCAGGGGCAACCCATATTCCACTGCGGGTAAACATGGCAGGAATGATACCCCTTATCTTCGCTATGGCGATGGTAATGTTCCCCGGTGTGATAGCCAGCTACTTTGCTGGTCCAGAGGAAGCCCCCAACTTTGCCAACCTTATTGTCAATCTATTCAACCCTAATGCGCCACTACCTCTGGGCCTATTTTACTGGGTGTTCTATTTTCTGCTAGTGCTTGCCTTCGCCTTCTTTTATACTATGCTAATGGTTCAGCAACAGGATTTGCCTGGCACCCTGCAACGCCAGGGAGGATTCATCCCTGGTATCCGGCCAGGAAAACAGACAGCCACTTACCTCCAGAATGTCATTAACCACATCACTCTGGCAGGCGCCCTTTTTCTAGCTAGTGTGGCCATAATGCCCTTTCTCGCCAGAGAGATTAGTGATATTCAGGTGCTTCAGCTATCCAGTATGGGTTTGCTTATCACGGTTGGTGTTGTTCTGGATACCATGAAGCAGCTAGAGGCACAACTGGTGATGCGGCGTTACGAAGGCTTTATCAAATAGGAGTTACCATTATTAATATTATTCTGCTTGGTGCACCGGGGGCAGGTAAAGGAACACAAGCGGCTAAGGTGGCTAAAGAACTGAATCTGGTTCATATTGCCGCTGGTGATTTGTTTCGCCAAGCAATAGAACAGGGAGCCGAGTTGGGAATGCAGGCTAAATCTTATATGGAGAAGGGGCTACTAGTCCCTGATGAGATAACAATCGGGATGGTTTTAGAGCGCGTCTCTGCCCCGGATTGCGAATCAGGGGTGGTTCTTGATGGTTTCCCCAGGAATCTAAAACAGGCTGAGGCATTAGATAAGGCTTTAGGAGAACAGGATAAGGCTATAGATAAAGTTATATATATCAAGGTTGCTGAAGAGGAGCTTCTGAAGCGGCTAAGCGGACGCTGGATTTGCCGTAACTGCCAGGCACCGTATCATATCACCGACAATCCCCCCAAGGTTCAGGGCAAGTGTGACCGGTGTGGTGGTGAACTATATCAACGTCCTGATGATATACCCGAAGCAATTAAACAACGATTACAGGTCTACTTTACTGAGACAGCCCCCCTTATTGATTACTATACTCGGGAAGGTAAGCTAGCGGAAGTAGATGGTGAGGGGGCTGTAGGTAACGTGAGTGAGAGGCTAACTACCGCCCTCCGGAGATGAAGGTGCGGTTAAACTATTGTGCAAGTGGTAATTAGATGGGTATAATTATCAAAACCGAGCAGGAAATTGCCGCTATGCGGCAAGCCGGTAGAATTGTGGGAGAGGTCTTAAAGATACTGACCAAGCAGGTACGAGCAGGAATGAAAACTGAAGAGCTAGATACTATCACCGCTAGAGAACTAGAAAGGCTGGGGGCCAGACCTTCGTTTAAGGGATACCGGGGGTTTCCAGCCAACCTATGTGTCTCAGTGAATGATGAGATAGTGCACGGAATTCCAGGGAAGCGAGTTTTAAGTGAGGGAGATATCGTATCCCTTGACCTTGGTGCCATTTTTATGGGTTTTCAGGGTGATGCTGCGGTGACAGTAGGGGTAGGTGAGATTAGCCCACAGGCCAGGGAACTTATAGAAACTACTAAAGGTGCCTTAGAGGCCGGCATCGCTGTTGCCTATGCTGGGGCACGATTGGGTGATATTTCAGCAGCTATGCAGGAGTATACTGAGCAAAGAGGCTATTCAGTGGTGCGTGAGTACACCGGGCATGGGATTGGCCGGGAGATGCACGAAGAACCACAAATACCTAATTTCGGCCTCCGGGGAACAGGGCCGGTGTTAGAAAGAGGGATGACCCTTGCCCTTGAACCTATGCTAACTATCAGTGACTGGCATACCCGGCTTGGTGCTGACCGCTGGACAGTGTATACTGCTAATGGCAGACTTGCCGCTCATTTTGAGCACACTATTGCCATTACCAATGGTAAACCAGAGATACTGACTATTAGAGAAGGGGGTTATGCCTAAGAAAGAGGCCATTGAGGTTGAGGGCACCATAATGGAGGCTCTGCCTAATGCTATGTTCCGGGTTGAATTGCCCACGGGACATAAGGTTCTGGCTCACATTTCAGGTAAGATGAGAATACACTATATCAGGATATTGCCTGGTGATAGGGTTCTGGTGGAGCTTTCTCCCTATGACTTGAACCGAGGTAGAATTACCTATCGGTTTATTGATACTAGGAGATAGGTACCAGGTGAGGTGCATAGATTTAGTAATAAGTTAGAGAAGAGTGTATCATGAAAGTTAGGGCTTCAGTTAAAGTTAGATGTCGAAAGTGTAAGGTAGTGAAGCGGCGGGGTGTGGTTAGAATCATTTGTTCCAATCCAAGACATAAGCAAAGACAGGGCTAAACAATCTTGAGAAAAGGAGGAGTCTAATGCCACGTATAGCCGGGGTGGATATACCCAGAAATAAGCGGGCTGAGGTCTCACTTCAGCATATCTATGGTATTGGCCCTAGCCTGAGCCAGCGGATTCTAAGCCAGACTGGTATTGACCCTGATACCAAGGTCAATGACCTTACCGAAGAGGAGGTTAATCGCCTCCGTGAGGTTATTGACCGAGAATACAGGGTTGAAGGTGACCTCAGAAAAGAAGTTAACCTTAACATCAAACGCCTTATTGAGATTGGTAGTTACCGTGGTATCAGGCATCGTCATAACTTACCGGTCAGGGGGCAGCAAACCCAAACTAACGCCCGTGCCAAGCGTGGTCCTCGCAAAACAGTAGCCGGTAGGGGACAGAGACGGGGCGCGACCAAGAAGTAACCAGATTGATTCAACTTAAGCGGAACAGGAGGACAGGATGCCACCAAAGAAGCGTGCCAGAGGTAAGAGAAAGGAACGAAAAGCGGTTCCTGTAGGCAGGGCCTATATCCAATCTACCTTTAATAATACCGTTGTGACCCTTACCGACCCCCAGGGGAATGTTATCGCTTGGGGTAGCTCAGGTACTGCCGGGTTTAAAGGTTCGCGTAAAGGCACTCCCTATGCTGCTCAGTTAGCCGCCCGTGATGCAGCACGGAAGGCTATGGACCATGGCTTGCGCCAGGTAGCCGTTTATATTAAGGGTCCTGGCAGCGGGCGTGAGGCAGCCATCCGTTCCCTCCAGAGCTCCGGCCTTTACATTACCAGTATCAAGGACATAACCCCTGTACCGCATAATGGTTGCCGCCCACCAAAAAGAAGGCGGGTTTAACGAGGAGAGAGATGGCAAGATATACAGGAGCAGTCTGTCGATTGTGTCGCCGTGTCGGTGATAAGCTAATGCTCAAGGGGGATAGGTGCTTCACTGCCAAGTGTGCTGTGGAAAAGAGGGCGAAGCCCCCGGGACGGCAGCCCAAGCGGCGCCGTAGGCTTTCTGACCGTGCTCTCCAATTGATGGAGAAGCAGAAAGCACGCCACACCTACGGAATCTTGGAGAGACAGTTTAAGCGATTTTTCACCAGAGCAGAGAGGCTACCGGGTATCACCTGGGAAAATATGCTAGTATTGCTGGAAAGACGACTTGATAATATAGTATACCGCTTGGGATTCGCTGATTCCCGCTCTCAGGCTCGCCAGCTAGTCCGACACGGACATATTATAGTCAATGGCCATAAGACTGATATACCCTCCTGTCTAATCAAAGAAGGCGACACCATTTCCTGGAAGGAGAGCAGCATCAAAACCGAATACTATAAACAACTGCTCCAGAGCATTGAGAGCCGGTCTGTGGCCAGTTGGCTGAGCCTGGACCAGAAGAACCTCGTTGGTCAAGTTGTATCATTGCCCACTCCTGATGATATTGAGGCTAAACTTGATGGAAAGGCTATAATTGAGTACTACTCACGATGAACTGATGAAAAAGGAGAGCCTATCTTGTCTCATCTAAATATACCTAAAGTTGAGTGTGTTGAAAGCACAGATACCTTCGGACGCCTTCTAAGTGAGCCATTAGAGAGGGGGATTGGTGTCACTCTGGGTAATACCATGCGGCGAATGCTGCTTGGTCATCTCTTAGGGGCAGCAGTGACCTGGGTTAACATTGAAGAAGTGCAACAAGAATTTTCTTCCATCCCTAATGTGAAGGAGGATGCTATCAGCTTTTTGCTTAATGTTAAAGCAATAAGGTTAAAGCCTGTTTCTGGTCGCCCCGGTAAGTTAGTCTTGAATGCAGAAGGAGAGGGACGAGTTTCTGCTGCCGACATTGAGCCCTCGGCTGACTTTGAAATTGCCAACCCTGAGCTCTACTTGGCTACCCTGGATTCACCTGAAGCTAGCCTTCATGTCGAATTTAACGTGGAACTGGGTACAGGTTACAGGCAAGCTGAGTCCAGCGATAGTCTACCAGTGGGAGCGATTCCAGTTGATGCTATCTTTACCCCGATGCTGAAAGTCAACTTTAGCGTTGAGCCAGTTCATGTTGGCCGGGAGACTAACTATGAGCGGCTATTTTTGGAAGTATGGACGGATGGTACCATATCACCCACAGATGCCATTAGCCAAGCCGCTAGCCTCTTGACCGAGCAGTTCTTACCATTTGTCAAGTACACTAAAATTCCTCTAAAGGAGCTGCTGGAGGAGGAAGCCGTTTCTTTACCTATTCCTGAGGAACAATATAATATGCCTGTGCAGCGGCTTGAGCTATCAGTGCGTACTATGAATTGCTTAAGGCGGGCTGGCATTTCTACTGTCGGGCAATTGATAACTAAAACGGCCAAAGATTTACTTGCACTACGGAATTTTGGCCAGAAATCACGGCGAGAGATAGAAGACCGCCTAGCGGGAATGGAGCTATCACTGGCTTCCCCAGGTGAAGAAGGAACTGGCAAGGCAAAAGAGTCAACAGGTGCAGCAGCAGCAGATGAAAATGAGACCGAACCTGAAGGGCAATGAGCATTCAATTATGCCCAGCTGTTTAAGGTGAGTTAAAGGTAATATGA
>Ga0114921_10001424_pt1 | contig 10958 bp, 12 predicted proteins | sample BentaG_FD_87016 | JGI IMG/M metagenome (GOLD analysis project Ga0114921, IMG submission 87016) | Deep subsurface microbial communities from South Atlantic Ocean to uncover new lineages of life (NeLLi) - Benguela_00093 metaG | ecosystem: Environmental > Aquatic > Marine > Oceanic > Sediment ...
AGTTGTGATACCGCCAATTTCAACTCTGTATCGGTCTTTGCAAATACAACTTCCATCACTGCTTCGGCCTGGGCAAGGTCTATCCTCCCGCTCAAGAATGCCCTCTTGGTAAATTCACCCGGCTCAGCTAACCTGGCACCATATCTCAATAGAATTTCGAGTATCTTCTTAGTGATTAGAACTCCGCCATGACAGTTTATTTCAACCATATCATCTCCCGTATAGGTTCTGGGTCCTTTCATTACAATCAGTAAGACATCATCAATTATTCGGTTGTCTTCAGGGTCGAATATCTTCCCGTAGATTATATTCCTATTTGAAATGGATGAAGGTTTAACTTTCCCTATGAAGATATTATCCGCAATGGAAATTGCATCTTTTCCACTCAGCCTTACTATGGATATTCCACCATATCCTACAGGGGTAGAAATGGCTGCTATAGTATCATTTAAAATCATTAACTCAGATTATGCTTTAACCACGAATGACACGAATTAACACGAATAAAAACAAAGACGAGCAGAGAAAATCTCTCTCAAAGGCGCCAAGGCGCAATGTATATTTCTTACTCTTTTTTTCCTTCGAGTTCTTTGCGTCTCTGCGTGAGGAAAGTTGCAAGGGATATTGTTGCCTTCTTTTGATTTTAAACATAAATCGTGTCCATTCGTGAAATTCGTGGTCGCTTTACGCATTACTTAGGATTAAGCTATCTTTTTCTTTCTGGGAGCAACTACGATGGTTCTAAACTCTCCGTTGCCTGTGGTATATGTAAATACATCAGGGTCATCGTTCAAAGTTGTGTGAACTATCCACCTTTCGTATGCCCTCAGGGGTTCAAATTTCACCTCTTTTCCGGTTTCTTTTACTTTGCCTGACAGTTCTCTTGAGAGTCTGACCAGCTTATTATACCTCTTCGCCCTGTAATTACCAATGTCCATATCTATTTTTACTTCAGGAAGTTTTCTCTGCAAAATTCTTCTCAATATATGTTGAAAAGCAAGGAGTGTCCCTCCATCTTTGCCTATTAAAAGTCCATTGTATTTCTTTGCTCTAACATTGACGATGTAAATTCCATCTTCATCCCTGATATCTATGCTTGCCTTTATATCCATCTTTGAAAGGACTGTCTCGACAACATTCCTTATCATACCATCTGCGTTTTTATATCCTACACCTACCCGTGCACTCTGTTCGTTCTTCCCATCGTTGAGCACTTCTATATACGCCTCATCAAATGAGATGCCAAGTTTATTCAGCGATTTTTTTATCGCTTCCTCTACGGTCTTCCCTTCCTCTTCTGTGTAGTTCATCATCTCGCTCCTTTTAGTCTTCCATTTTTGCTATGATGTAGTGCTCTGCAATCGTTAAAACATTATTTGTGAGCCAGTATAGAACCAGTCCCGATGGAAAGTTCCAGAAAATAAATAACATCATTATTGGCATTATATAACTCATCATCTTCTGTCTAGGATCTGTTGTGGTCAACCTGCTCTGTACAATCATCAATATACTCATCACGAGTGGAAGGATATGGATTTTAAACCCTCCAATTGCAAAGAGTGTGTCAGGTATGGATAGATCTTTTATCCATAGAACAAAGACAGACTTTCTTAACTCTATCATCGAACGGAGTATCGAAAAGAGTGCTATAAAAAATGGCATCTGTATCAAAAGCGGCAGACAACCACCCAAGGGATTGACCTTATGAGATTTGTATAATCCCAATACCTCTCTGTTCATTCTCTTGGGGTCGTTCTTGTATTTCTCTTTGATTTCGTTCATCTTCGGTTGCAGTTTGGAAAGTTCTCTCATCGATTTTGTCCCTTTACGGGTCAAAGGATAGAACGCAAGTTTCATTGCAGTTGAAAATATTATTATTATGGCACCCCAGTTTGTGACAAACCTATTCATAAATTTCAACAATTTAAAGATTGCTTTACTAAGCCATGCAATCCACTTCCATCCAAAATCTACAATCTCCTCCAATCCTACATTTAAACTCATCAATTCATTATACTTTATTGGTCCTATATATAGGTTAAGGGTATCTGATTTTCCATTCGGCTTGAATTCAGAGCATAGAACGATTTGTTTTTCTCCTTTCTTTTCCGCTACTAATTTTTCTATCTTGTTATTCGTTGGTATGATTGATGCGATGAAATATTTGGTACGGGTCGCTGCCCATTCCCCGGGTCCTGAATGGGACACTTTCTTCTTTTTCTGAATGTCTTTAAGTCCATTTTTCAAAACTACATTGCCTTTATAAAATAGAGAAGAGAAGTATCGGAGGTCTTCCTTCTCGTTTGCCTCTGTAGAGAGGAGTCCACTCTCCCATTCCAAAATATATCTATATGGTTTTGGAAATTGGAGTATGAGGGTAATCAAATAGTTTTCATCATTGAAATGAAATTTTTTAACTATCTGCTCTTCTTCTGAAAGGTTCAAAGAAAACTCGAGATAGAAGTCTTCTGATATAACTTCGAAGGCATAGTCTCGCAGGTCAATCCCATCCAATAATTTAATATTGAGCGTTTTTTCTCCATCAGGAATGAGTTCTACGAATTCTCCTCGTTTACCCTCGTAATTTTTGAGTTTGAAACTTTTCAGTTCACCGCCTATATTTGTAAAAACCGCTTTGTAAAGGGCAGTTTCAATCTCGACTTCTTTCTCTTCAATCGGTTTCTGGACGAGTTCGATCTTTTCCACAACTTCTGACAGTTTTTCCTTCGTTTTTGCGATCTCTGTGGTTGCCTTTTTAGGTGGGGGGCGACGTTTCGACATATAACTGGACCACAGGACAATTATTAAAAACATAAGAACGAATGCTATTACAATTCTTGTCTTTTCTGGCATATCACCTCACAGGGTCATACCCTCCAGGATGGAAAGGATGACATTTACACAATCTGACAATACTCATATAGATTCCCTTTTTAAACCCATACTTACTCATCGCTTCTATCGCATACATAGAACATGTAGGATAGAACCTGCAAGTTCTTGGAAGAACTGGCGAGATGAAAAGAGAATAAAACTTAATTACGAGTATGAGAAGTTTCTCCATTTATCTTGCTAAAAAGGGTTAAGATTTCTTTTTCAAGTTCAAGAAATCCGAGTTTAGAAACATCTTTTCTGCCTATCAATATTAACTCTTTTGTTTCATTCAGATGTTCTTTATTTTTTCGATATACCTCCCTAAGAAGTCTTTTTATTCTATTTCTTAAGACTGCGCTTTTAAGCCTTTTCTGAGGTAAAAAAGCGGCTTTTTTAATTGAAGAAGGGTGAACAATTAAGGTAAGATGCGCACTTGAGTATCGGATGCCGGATTTGAAAATTCGCTCAAAATCCTTCCTGTTTCTTATGATCTCATTTTTCTTCAGCTTATAGCGATTCATACAACCAATCTCTTTCTACCCTTAGCCCTCCTTCGAGATATAATCCTCCTTCCATCAGGGGTTTTCATCCTATGTCTGAACCCATGGGTCTTTTTCCTTTTGCGTGTATGTGGCTGATAGGTTCTTTTCATAATATATATTTTACAAATAGAAAAAAAGATGTCAAGGGTATTGACTTCTTTTTTTTATTTTGTATAAGTTTTTTTATGATAGATGGAGTAAAAGTGAAGAACTTAAGGCTGATACCTGATGAACGCGGGTTTTTAGTGGAGATGTTGAGGGCAGACGATGAGATATTCTCAAAATTTGGACAGACCTATCTTTCAGTAGTCTATCCTAATGTTATCAAAGGATGGCATTATCACAAAATCCAGACGGACTTTTTTACAGTTGTCAAAGGTATGGCAAAAGTGGTACTCTATGACCAGAGAAAGGATTCGAAGACCTTCGGCGAGGTGAATGAGTTTTTTATGGGGGATTTGAATAGAATCCTGCTCGTTATCCCCCCTCTGGTTTTGCATGGCATGAAAGGCATAGGAACAGAACCAGCATACCTCATAAATTGCCCAACACATACCTATAACTACAAGAAACCGGATGAATATAGAGTAGACCCATACGATAAAAAAATACCTTATGACTGGAGGTTGAAAGAAGGTTAATTATGCGTTTGCTTGTAACGGGCGGTGCAGGTTTTATAGGAAGCAATTTCTGCAGAAAGATTTTGAGAGAAGAACGTGACTACAGGGTAGTTGTATTAGACCTCCTCACCTACTGCGGTAATTTAGATAATTTTACACAGAAGGAGTGGGAAAATCCAAACTTTTTGTTCGTTAAGGGCGACATAAGAGACAGAGAAAAGGTTGAGGGGCTGATGAGAACTGTGGACCAGGTAGTCCATTTTGCAGCGGAGACACATATAGACAGGTCTATACAGAATTCGGACCCTTTCGTCTCAACGGATGTAGTAGGCACGCAGGTGCTGTTAGAGGCGATAAGAAAATATCCTGTTGAAAGATTCATTCACATCTCCACGAGTGAAGTATATGGTTCTGCAGTATCCATTCCAATGAGCGAAGACCACCCTCTAAATGCTCAGAGTCCTTACGCAGCGACAAAGGTTGGAGCAGATCGGCTTGCCTACTCTTTCTATTTTACTTATCAATTGCCCATAATTATATTGAGACCTTTTAATAACTATGGTCCCAACCAATATCCTGAGAAACTCATCCCGCTCTTTGTGACCAACGCGATGGGAAACCAACCTCTTCCTGTCTATAGAGATGGTAAGAATACAAGGGACTGGATATATGTGGAAGACTGCTGTGAGGCTGTATTAAGTGCACTGAAAGAAGATGTAAAACAGGTACAAGGAGAGGTTATAAACATCGGAACCGGTAAAGAGGTGAATGTACGAACGATAACCGACACTGTCTTGAAAAGATTACACAAAGGGAAGAGCTTGAGAAAATTTGTAAAGGATAGGCCAGGACATGTTCAGAGGTTAATCTCAGACACAAAAAAAGCAAAAGAGATTCTGAACTTTTCTGCAAAGACAGAATTCAGAAAAGGCATTTTAAAAACGATAGATTGGTATGTGAAAAATAAAAAATGGTGGGAAGATATAAAAGAGGGCAGGAAAGAATACAGGGAATTTTATGAAAGATGGTATAAAGAGAGGTAATCTTTTTATGTTGAAGAAGATATGGTATATAATTTCTATTGTAGCAATCCTTTTCTGCACCAGTCTGCTCCATGCACAGATAGAGGATTATGTGTTACAATACGGTGATAGCCTTCTGATCGTTGTTACAGGAAAGACAAATTTTTCCTACACCGATGAAATCTCACTGCAAGGCACAATTTCCATCAAGATACCGTGGGATTCACCTCCTGAGACATTTGGAACCGTCATTCTATTAAGAGTAGTTAACCTACCTATGGGAGAGGCGAAGGAATTAATTGTAGAGGCATTTAAAAAGTATCTCGTAAATATTGAGGTAACCGTCAATATTATTCAATTTGCGGATAAGGTCTATATCAGGGGTGAGGTTGTATGGCCTGGCCCTTACGATTTTGTACCGAATAGAAAAATGAATTATTATATAGGCATAGCGGCTGGCCCCACATCGAAAGGGGATATTTCGAAGATTCGTATATTGAAGAAGGATGGGCGTGAAGTCAACCCCGACTCTGAGACCATTATTGAAGGCGGGGATACCATAATAGTTCCTGAAAAGAAGCAATGGAGGTGGTATTTAATACCTGCGGTCGTTGTAGGAGCCGTCGTTACTGTATTGTTAATCGCGAGATAAATTATGGCAGAGGGAGATCTAAAAGATTATATAGATGTAGTTCTCAGAAGAAAAAAACTGATAATACTTCTGTGTGTAGTAGTGACATCAGCATCAGTCGTTATATCACTCATACTTCCGAAAAAGTACACTGCTACAGCCACCTTACTTCCTCCGATAGAAGAGGGTCCATTCACATCCGAAGCATTGAGGAAACTGGGAAATATATCGAGTTCATTCAGTAGAGTCATATCATCAGACCTTTATGCCTCGATTTTGAGAAGTTTTTCGATAAGAAAAGAAGTCGTTGAGAGATGTGAATTGAAAACTCGATTTGAATTTGAAACTATAGAAGAGACGGTGGAAGAACTGGGCGACATATCAAAGGTAGAAGTCAGACCAGAGGGTGTGATAGTTTTATCTGTTGAGACAAAAGATCCGAACTTGTCAGCATCTATCGCAAACACATACATCGATGTGTTGGATAGGTTCAACAAAGAAGTGAGGGTAACCCGAGCCAAGAAAAACAGGATGTTTATCGAAAAGAGGCTGCAGGATACAGAAGACAAACTCCATGCAGTTGAGCTATCGCTTGCAAAATTCAAAAAGAAACACAAAACAGTTGCATTAAGGGAAGAGCTTCAAAAAGCGATAGAAGCTGCTGCTTCCTTGAAGGCAGAAATTACAGCCAAAGAAGTGGAGTTGGGGGCATTGAAAGAGTCTTCCACTGAAGAACATCCCCTGGTAGTCAGTTTGGAATTTGAACTATCCAAATTGAGGGAACAACTCGAAAAGATAGAGTTCGGTTCTTCCAAATCACAAATCTCTTCTTTCGGGGCGGGTTATTCTGTTCCGCTGAGCAAGGTTCCAGAGATTGAACTTGAACTGGAAAGACTTGCAAGGGAGGCGGAATTACAGAAGAATATATTCGAGTTACTCACAGAACAGTATGAACTGGCAAGGATTGCAGAAGTAAGGGACACCCCTACCGTTGAATTGCTCGACCCCGCGGTCCCTCCCAGAAAGAAGAGTTCGCCAAAGAGGATGGTAATAGTCGTATCCTCATTTTTTATAAGCCTTCTCGCAGGGGTTATACTTGGTTTCTTAAAAGAATATATGGAGGGATTCAAGGAATAGATTATGCCCCTGAAAGATAAGATAGAAGAAAGAACAGCAAAGATTGGGGTAATTGGGCTGGGATATGTTGGACTTCCCCTTGCAGTTGAGTTTGCAAACTCTGGTTTTGAAGTAGTCGGTGTAGATGTAGCAAGAAAAAGGGTTGAGAATCTGAATTCGGGTTCGAGTTATATAGATGATGCCCCATCCTCCGACCTTGTCAAAGTTATTAAAAAAGGGCTTTTCAGAGCGACCACCGACTATGGAGTTGTCTCAGAACTCGATGTAATAAATATCTGTGTTCCCACACCCTTCACAAAATCAAAAGACCCCGATATATCTTACATAGTAAATTCATCGCAACAGATATCGAAATATTTGAAAAAGGAAAAACTAATTATACTGAGAAGCACTACTTTTCCTGAGACCACAGAAAAGATTGTCCTTCCTATTCTCGAAAGAAATGGACTGAAAGTAGGTAGAGATTTTTTCCTTGCCTTTGCGCCTGAGCGAATAGACCCGGGAAACAAGATATATACTACGAAGAACACACCTGTAGTCGTTGGCGGTGTTACCCCGAAATGTTCTACATTGGCATCCGCGCTTTTGAAAAAGATCGTTGACAAAGTTGTCCCCGTATCATCACCAAGAGTTGCCGAAATGACAAAACTTCTCGAGAACATATATAGAAGCGTGAATATCGCTTTAGTAAATGAACTCTCATGTCTGTGTGAGAGGATGGGGAATGTAGATATCTGGGAAGTGATAGATGCTGCCTCGACCAAGCCCTTCGGATTTATGCCCTTTTATCCCGGTCCCGGAATAGGGGGACACTGTATATTAGTTGATCCGTATTACCTTTCGTGGAAAGCAAAAGAATATGACTTCCATACAAATTTTATAGAACTGGCTGCAGAGACGAATGAGAATATGCCATTCCATGTGATGGAGAGCTTGATAGAGGGGTTAAGTGAGAGAGGTCTCTGTGCTTCGAAGGCGAAAATTTTAATTTTAGGGGTAGCATTTAAGAAAGATGTGAGTGATACTAGAAATTCACCAGCGCTCAAGCTAATAGAACTTCTTAAAAATAGGGTTGCAAAACTCACCTACAACGATCCTTATGTGCCTGAAATATCAGTGAATGGAGTTTCATACAGATCACTCGAACTCACTGCCAATAGACTGAAGAGTGCAGACTGTGTTTTGATAGCTACTGCCCACTCAAGTTATGATTATAAGTGGATAGCAAAACATGCGAGATTTATTTTCGATACAAGAAATGCTACGAAGGATGTTAAACACCCCAGTAAAATACTAAAATTAGGGAACCCACTTTCTTAAAACATTTAATGAAAATTCCCCTCTCTTCTCCTGATATTACAGAAAAAGAGATTGAAAGTATAGTTAAAGTTTTAAGAACGCCGAATTTGAGTCTCGGGCCAAAACTCGCAGAGTTCGAAACAAAATTCGCCGAATTCATTGGAACAAAATATGCGGTTGCGGTAAGTAGCGGTACAGCAGGACTCCATCTATGCATAAAGGCATTAAAAATAGAAGAAGGGGATGGAGTAATAACTACTCCGTTCAGTTTTATCACCTCATCGAATTGCATACTCTATGAAGGTGGTAATCCTGCTTTCGTTGACATTAACAGAAAGACATTATGCATTGATGTAGACAAAATTGAGAAATTTATCGCCAAATCAACCAATCGTACAATAAAGGCTATCTTACCTGTTCATATCTTTGGTCATCCCTGCGAGATGGACAGGATTATGGAGATTGCGGACAGATATAACCTGGATGTGATAGAAGATGGTTGCGAAGCAATAGGTGCAGAATACAAAAACAGGTCCACAGGATCATGGGGAAAGGTAGGGACATTCGGGAAGTGTGGGGTATTCTCTTTTTATCCTAATAAACCAATGACCACAGGAGAGGGCGGGATGATTGTGACCGACGATGAGAAACTGGCTCAAATATGTTCAAGTCTCAGAAATCAGGGAAGGGAAGATTCAACTCACAAAAGACTTGGATATAATTATCGTATATCAGATATAAACTCTGCTCTCGGTATAGTCCAGTTAGAGAGGCTTGATGAAATCCTCGAAAAAAGGGAGAAGGTCGCAGAGTTATACAATAGAAAATTAAAAGAAGTCGGTGAAGTAGAGCTCCCTTATATCGGTTCAAATGTAAAAATGGGGTGGTTTGTGTATGTAGTTAGGCTCAAGGCAAATTTTTCAAAAGAAAAAAGGGATGAGATATTAGATAAACTTAAAGACAGAGGTATAGAATGCAGGAGTTATTTTTATCCCATTCACCTCCAGCCATTTTACATGGAAAACTTTGGATACAAGAGAGGGGATTTCCCCACTGCAGAGTATATCTCCGACAGAACGATAGCGCTTCCATTCCATAACAATTTGAAAGAAGAAGAAATTGATTATATAGTGGATAATTTACTCCATGCAATAAAAATATAAACTCAGTGATTCAGACAGTAGACACAGATTTACCCCGTTAGATAGTAAACATCTAACGGGGTTTACACAGATGAAAAGATTTGGGGACGGTTCTCGGAAGTCCTAATTTTAATATCCTCCGTGTGCTTTTCTCTGTGTTCTCCGTTTCTCCCATACGGGTCTGCGACTGTGGTTAATTTTCTCTCTTGACAGTTTTTAAAATTTTTTTCAAGATTACTCGATGGAAAGAACGCTACTTATTGTGAAGCCCGATGGTGTGAAAAGGAAACTCATTGGTGAAGTTATAAAGAAAATCGAAGAGAACGGATTCGGTATTTTGGACATAAGGTTCATTGAACTGTCACAGAAGGACGCCGAAATTCTCTATGAAGTTCATCAAGGAAAAAGTTTTTACAATGACTTGTTAAAATTTATAACATCAGGGCCGATAGTTGCATTACTCGTTGAGAGAGAAGATGCGATTTCGAAAATGAGGGAAGTGGTGGGTACAACGAATCCTGCCATTGCAGAAAAAGGAACTATAAGGGGTGACCTTGGAGGGAATATTGAGCAAAATGTAGTTCACGCCTCTGATTCGAAAGAATCCGCCGCAAGAGAAATCCCCATATTCTTTTCCTACGGATAGTGATTTTTTGACAGGATTAACAGGATTTTTATTTAATAAGACGCAGATTTATATAGATACGGAGTCGTTAGAAGTTTAAAGGCAACGAAACCCGTATCGTAAAGCGGTTAACGGTTACGGTTATGAAGAACGATCAAAAGACGAACTCCGTCACCGAAGGACGAAGTGACTATAAGTGAATTATGTCTTTGAGTCATCTGCAGTTACCAGCGGAAATCTGCGTCCTAATGAAATGTTTCTAAATGAAGATCAAAGTTAGAGTGATTCCCAATGCACCTAAAAGTGAAATAGTTAAAATTTCCCCCCATACATTTAAGGTAAGGGTTAAATCGCCGCCCACAAAAGGGAAGGCAAATAGAGAACTCGTCGAGTTAGTTGCAGAATACTTCAAGATAAAAAAATCTTCCGTAAAGATCACTTCTGGTGAGAAAACAAAAGATAAGACCATTTTAATTGAATAACCATCCTGCTAAAGATAATAAAAAAGAGCCGACAAAATATTATTGACAAAATCTATTGGATATGGTATAATTGATTCATAAAGAAGCCGAAGATTAGAGATATGAAATATGGATAAACATATTAGGTTCACTTCTCATGCTGAGGAGAAACTTGTTCGTTTAACAGAAGTTGGTGTGACAAAAGAAAAAAAACAAAAACCATTGAATACCCGGAGAACTTAACAAAGGGATACTCGAGACGTAAAATTGCTCAGAGTTCTTTGTCGAACGCTCTGATACTGAGAGTTGTCTACGAGGAAATAGAAAATGAAATATTGGTAATCACAGTGTTTCCATGTAAAAGGAGGAGATATGAAGATAAGGTATGATGGTGAAGGAGATACATTAGATTTCTTAATAGAAGACAGACAGATACATCATTCTGAAGAATATGGTCAGATAGTGATAAATTATGATGCGAAGAATCAACCCGTTGAAATAGAGATACTCAATGCCAGCAAATTCTTTGGCGAGTTCATAACCAGTCTTATGCGAGCGAAACCAAGAGCAGAGATGGTTGAAGTAGGTGTTTAGCCTGGACAGGG
>Ga0114921_10001425_pt1 | contig 10957 bp, 8 predicted proteins | sample BentaG_FD_87016 | JGI IMG/M metagenome (GOLD analysis project Ga0114921, IMG submission 87016) | Deep subsurface microbial communities from South Atlantic Ocean to uncover new lineages of life (NeLLi) - Benguela_00093 metaG | ecosystem: Environmental > Aquatic > Marine > Oceanic > Sediment ...
ATTGGATGACAACAACCAGAACGGAATTCGGCTTTCGCATGCTGGTTATCTTTTGTCGTCTTACTCCAACAATAACGTGGTTAGTGGAAATACGGTTAGGAATAACTATGACGGTCTCTATTTTGAAGAAGCAAACAATAACGAAATTGCTGGAAATGTGGTTATGAACAATAAGCGTTACGGCATAGTGTTAGATGAATCCGTTGGGAATGTTCTTCGCAAAAATATTGTAAAAGACAATGAATACTGCATTCGACTCTATGGTTCAAACGGCAATATTGCGTATCATAATAATTTTCTAAACAACAATGTAACTGTTTACCCTTATTCTCTTTCAGTCAACGCTTTTGACAACGGTTCTGAAGGCAATTATTGGAGCGACTACGCTGGAGAAGATGTGGATGGTGACGGCATTGGTGATACATCCTACATAATTGACAAAAACAATCAGGACAGATATCCCTTGATTATTCCTATAGGCGAGAATATTCCTCCAACGGCCAAGTTTGCTTATGACCCGATGGACATCAAAATTTTCGAGCCGATAAGTTTCGTTGATGAATCAACGGACACTGATGGTAAAATCTTGCTAGGGATATGGGATTTTGACGGCGACTATTTTCTTCAATGTGTGAAGGTGTCGAAAATGTTTGAAAAAGAGGGAAATTATACAGCTACATTAACCGTTTTTGATGATGAAGGGACAGCAGACGTCGCAACTAGAAACATATTTGCAAGACGTTATTTTTCCTTTTTATCGCTTACCTCCCCCAAATATGCTACTGTCGGAAGTACAATTGAGATATCTGCAACATTACAAAGAGAAGACATGACGCCTCTGCAGGGATTTACCATCAATTTCTACCTAACTGTTGAAGGCTTAAATGAGTGGATTGGATCTACAATCACCAACTCCTCTGGAGTAGCAACGATTTTGTTCACACCTGACAAGACCGGAAACTTTTGGATACGAGCGTTTTGTGAGGGTAATGAACTGTATGGTGAGTCTGGCGATATTGAAGAGCTAATTATAGCGGAAAGCTACCTATACATACCATGGATCCTAATTATTGTAATTGTTTCAATAGGTTTAGGACTAGGAATCGTAAGGTGGCGCAGGTTCAAGAAGACAGAAAAAGCCGTGGAGCCAAAGATTAGAGTTCTATCTTCATAGGACGGATACAAATGAATTGGCGAACGTTCTCAACGCCCCTCATTTTGATTTGGTTGTTATTAACGTTGTCCCAAAGTGCTCGGACTGAAGTGAGTTTAGTTACGCCTATTAATGTTCCAAAGAACTTGGTTCATGCAAAAGCTATTGTGGTTCCCGACGATTTTGAGAAAATACAAGAAGCAATAAATAATGCCACTGAAGGAAGCAGGGTTTTAGTTGAAGCTGGAACATATTATGAAAACGTTGTTGTAAACAAAAGTATCTCACTTGTAGGCGAATGTAGACGTAGCACAATCATTGACGCAAGTGCACGTTCTCATGTTGTCACGATATCAGCGAATAATGTCTTGCTAAGCGGATTTACATTTCGAAATGGAAGTATGGGAGCTAGGTCATATTATGGTATTAATGTATGCAACGTTGATAATAGTTATATCAGCAATAACACGATCATCGGCAACTTCGTCGGGATTAAGTTAGGGGATAAATTGCGAGGCGCAACTGGGCACGTGATTAGAAATAACAACATAACAAAAAATCGTTATGGCATTTTCTTAGATCATTCAGATGGGAACATAATATCCGGCAACATTGTTTCAGCGAATAAGTGGAATGGCATTGAACTAGCATGGTGCGAGGGAAATGTCATTTGCGCCAACACCATTTCCACTAACAAGGCTTATGGCCTTGAAATTTACGTTTCTACCCCCGCGCGACACAATGTGATTTATCATAACAACTTTATTAACAACACGTTTCGAGTGTCTGTTTCTGGCTATGTAAATGTTTGGGATGATGATTATCCAAGCGGGGGCAATTATTGGAGTGAATATACTGGTGTGGATTTATATGGAGGTCCTTATCAGAATGCGACGGGCAGTGATGGAATGGGTGATACACCATACGTTATCGACGGATATAATAGGGATAGATACCCGCTTATGAACCCGTTTTATCCTACCCCTCCGATGGCTAATTTCACGTATTCACCAGAACAGCCTTATGCAGGTGAAACAGTAGCTTTTAATGCGTCCAAATCAACTTCCAATGGTGGATTTATTACCAGCTACACTTGGGGCTTCGGTGATGGTGGCGCTGCCAGCGGAGTCCTAGCGACACATGTATACACTTCCATCGGAACGTTTACAGTTACTTTAAACGTCACGGATAATCAAGGACTCTGGGGCATTCAAACTAAATCGGTAACAATTCAGAAATTGGCCAATACTATATTTGTCGATATTAGATACATCATAGCTGGAATGGTAGTGTTTGTGCTCTTTGCAGTTGTGCTTATGTATTTCAGAAGGATCAAAAGACGTTGACAGAATTTTTTCATGGCGTATGGCAGTTACAAAAGATCTAGCTTTTGCGAAAACGATATATGTTTTGGTTAGATTATTTAACATGTGAAGTGAATTGTCGAGCTTAGCGTTTGATAAATGGACTTGGATTATCATTTTGTCGATAATTTTAGTTCTAGTTGTGCCGCTCATTGTCGTGTGGTCAATTCTTCAGTTGGCTCCCGAAGTTCGAATTGTTGCAACGATTTCTATAATTGTGCTCTGGGGCGTTGTTTCTGGATATAAAGATTGGATAATAGCAAAACGCAAAGAAGAAGAAAATGCTTCACCCCAAGCCTAAGATACTTTTTGCGCAGTCAATAAATGAGTTGCCATTCATAAATAATAAATGGTGTGGTTTTTAAGAACTGCAATACCATTTCCCAAAGTTAGCTTGCTAATATTCAGACTGTGATTGTGTTATTCGCTTTTTTTGGTCTGTAACGTGTGCGTCTAGACTTGTTTTTTTTCTGTTTCCAGAAGCCAATTCCACAGATCGTCCACATGTGGATTTTTCTTCAACCTTGGTAACACAACCAACATCAGCAACGCTCCCGCAGAGAAACCGACAATTGAACCTACAACTTTTCCAATGGGGAAGCCAATTATACCTCCAAACAGGCAAAAGTATAAGTCGTGCGTTTTTGTCAGTTCAATTGCGAGGATTGCAACAAAATTGAATGGGATATTTATGAAGGTCTCCCTCAAGACAAGTGATAGAACGGCTTCTTCTTCCAAGTCTGCAGGGGTGCGCCAAACTGGATATCTGATGTCTCCTCCGCCAACGTAAGTGGGCTCGCTAACCATTAGAAAATCGTCCGAAAACTGACCGTTACCTGTTGACCAAGAAAAAGCATAGAGAAAAGGATTGTATGAAATGTTACAACTTACATCAACCAACCAGTACCCGGAGGGTTGTCTTTCCCTTACTTCAGTGTGCGCCGTTCCGAAATAACCCAGCTGAACAAAGATTGCGAGAAGGGCGAAAAAAAGGGTGATTCCTGATGCAATAACAATTTTCTTCCCGAAAAATACTATTTGTCTCTTTCCAATAGTTGGCATTCTGTTTTAACCCTAGAAACAGAAAATGTTTTGGGTTATTTAAGTATTGGTAACCACAAAAGAGATTGAAGCGAAAGGGAGAGTAAGGATCTATTTTTTGGAAAATACTCCTAGTAACATTGCGATTATAGATGCAACGCTTGTCAGTACAAGTACTAATAATGAAGAATCAGGCATCGAGATTGCAATTTGTACACCTGGTATTTCTAATGTTGGAATTACAAATATATGGTATATCACCCAATAAATTGTCCCTCCAAAGATTGCTACTCCTAACGCTTTTCTTTTTGAGTAGTCGAATGCTTGGGTGATGGCGATTACCAGAGCGGCAAAAATCCAAATTCTAGAAACAATGTAAAGACCTACAGGCCAATGAAGTGATAGGGTGGGCTCGTTTGAGAACATGACCGGCAAAAACATCAGTAGGCTTTCTGGCACGTAAGCAAAGGCGACCATTCTGGTTATCTTATCGTAGCTAGATGGGACCCCGGTAATTTTTGCCCCGATACCGTAGATGGCGATAGAGAGAAGGAGCCATTTTACTAGTGCTATTCCTATAAAGGCTATGCTGGTCATCATGACTGTATTGTGCCATATTACGTGTCCTTGCAAAAGGATTCTAAAGGCTGCGTCTTCCCCCATTTTGATCAAGTCAACATTATAAGTATATAATCCGTTGCCTATTCCGCTTAGGATACTGGCTAGGATTACGACGAAGGAAGCTGTTCTAATTGTTTTTGGGTTGTCACGGACCACGCTGTAGAATTCGGATCTCAGAAAAGCCGCGCTTAAAATCTTGCCGAAGAAAGTTTCTTTGAAGGGCTTCGGCCATTCCATTCCTGCGATGCCACCAATAAAGCCTAGAATGGCTCCAATGTAGAAGCCTCCGCCTATGGGGAGACTGAGAAGCGAACATATGGTGATCGGAATGGCGTAGTTTTTGTGTTTTCTGGGCTTTTTGTAGAGAATGCCAGTATACAAGAGCATTGCCAATGTGAATATGAGCCAAAAGGGTGTCCAGTAGCCTTCAACGAGTCCAGGGACGCCGAATACTATACGGCACCAGAAACTCTCAGCTTCCATTACTTCTTCTACTGACAATGCTTGAAAGGATGAAAATGTGAGAGGCGCACCGTTTATTGCGATCCACAAAGCGTTTATAACGATCAAAATAGAACCTATCAGTGTGAGTATAAACGTGGCGGTGAACTGTTTGTCCTTCATTCACCCATCATCTCTTTCTCTTCCGTTTTTATCGTTATGCTCCGTATTTAAGGCTTTATCCGTAAGGAGTGTGAATATGTATATATATGCGCACTTTAGGATGTTAGGGTGGAAGGCAAAAGCTTAAGAGAATGATTTATGCAATACACAGATTGGGGATATATATGGGGCTGAGAAGTTATATCCTTAAGAGATTAGCGTATTCATTTGTGCTGGTATTACTTATTATTGTTTTGAACTTTGTCATATTTAAAATGATGCCTGGGGATCCCGTCATTTTTATGACAAGACCGTTTCAAGGGAAGCTTTCTCCTGAGGAAATTACGGCGCAGCAGGATTTGTTGAGAGAATTGTGGGGTATTGGTGCTCCACTTCATGTTCAATTAGCTAAGTATATGCGTAATCTGCTTAGTTGGCAGTTCGGAACTAGTATTGTGGGGAAGACCCCGATTTCAGAGCTGATGGCTAGAAGGATTCCGTACACTATGTTGTTGATTGGCTCAGGTACTGTATTTTCGATTATTTTGGGAGTTATCTTAGGGGTTGCTGTTATCCAGAGGAGAGGAACCATTATGGATAGTGCTTCAGTTACTACTTCACTGGTTTTGGGTTCCTTACCTACGTTTTGGCTGGGGTTGGTGTTTCTTCTAATTTTCTATAGTACTTTGCGATGGTTTCCTAATGCAGGAGCTTTTCCGAGATCATGGGCTCTTGGATGGCCAGTGGCTTGGAGTAGCGTTTCACAGTCTTCCCCCAACGCATTGAGTATAGTCTTCTCATTTGACATAGGACAAGCTTGGACATTGGTTGGTGGCTACATTTTTCATTTGTTTCTTCCGGTGCTAACGTTGACCGTTTTCCTCTTTGGAGGTTGGTTGCTTCTGACACGAGCTACTATGCTTGACACAGTTGCTGAAGACTATATTGTTACGGCTAGGGCTAAAGGGCTTACAGAAAGAAGTGTGCTGTATGGTCATGCATTGAAAAACGCGGCATTGCCTCTGATAACAAGTGCTGCTATCTCTTTTGGTTTCATGTTCTCGGGTGCCATAATCACTGAAACAGTTTTTACGTATCCAGGTCTTGGAGGATGGATTTGGGAGTCGATAAGAACTTTGGACTATCAAGTTTTAATGTCAGTTTTCTACGTTATTTCGCTGTGTGTGGTTCTTGCCAACATTGTAGCTGACATTCTTTATGGGATTATAGATCCGCGAATAAAGTATGGGTGATTCGATTGGTAAAACGGCAGAGCAAGCTTGTGTTTACGCTAGGTAGGTTCATGGGGTTCCTAAAACTTCTCCTTCACAATGGCAAGTCTGTAGGAGGGTTGACAATAATAGCAATATTCTGTGTCTTAGCCCTCGCCCCAGGCTGGTTCACGCCTTATGACAGTTTAGGACAAAACCCTGCCGAACTAGGTTTTCCCTTAGCCGGTGGATCTGCTGCTCCAGTATGGCTTCGGCATATGCCAACGTGGTTAGGTGGTAAGCCTGAACTAAGCGAGAACATGATGGTTTGTCAAAATCCTGGGTGTCCCAAACTAGTTCGGGACGGTGGGGAGTTGAATTTCACGGTAGATGGGAGCGGTCTGGTAATCAACGAATCAGATGTCGATTATCCATACACGCAAGCTCTTGGCTTTTTAAAACTTGCCGAGCCTGGTTCACTAAATGTAACCTTTAGTCGGGGAAGCGGAACTTTTTACAATGGATCAAAGGTTGTTATTTTCAAAGAGTTCGAGTTCCCTTACCTTGGAGCACCATCAAGGTTCTATGGCAACATTGAACTGTATGTGAAAGGCACGGTGGATGCTTGGGGAAAGCTCGATGTTCCAGTGAAAGTGACGGTTTTCCTCGGTCTAGTTGGAGGGAAAATGTGGCGGCTTTGGCCTCCTCCACATAATCCAGCTGAGGACAGTCGGGTGCCGATGGGATTTACCAAGGATTTGCTTACGGGGCAACCTGGTCCTATTGAAAAACCAGAGTATGGATCTCTAGTTTACGATAATGTCTCGAAATCATGGGTGAATCAACATTGGATAACTCCTGTCCAGACCACCATATCAAGGATTGACTCGGAATCTAATTCAGTGTCGAACTCGAAGAGTGATTTCGGAGCACCGCCAAATCGTCCAGTTACAATGGTGTTTACATCACTGCCTGACAGATACGTGTACGGAGTGGAAATGATTTTTATCGATCAAAAGGATTCTGGCAAACCTGTTTCGACTAGTGTTTTTATTGATGATTTTGGGTTATTGTTTTTCGGCACGAGCTGGGGCATTATGGGCTCAGATCATCATGGACAAGACCTTTTTGCGCAGCTTGTTTATGGTACAAGAGTATCACTTTACTTGGGAGTTATGGTTTCTGTTCTCAGCGTGGCTATCGGTTTGATAGTTGGGCTGAGCGCAGGCTACTTGGGACGAGTAGTTGATGAATTGCTGATGAGATTCACTGACCTTTTATTGGTGTTACCTGGCTTGCCGCTGTTAATCGTTCTCGTGGCAGTTTTAGGAGCAACCATCGACAATCTCATAATCTTGCTGGGATTTTTGGGGTGGATGAGTTTCGCTAGAATGGTTAGGTCTCAAGTACTTTCTGTTAAGGAGCGGCCATTCGTGGAGGCAGCCAAAGCTGTGGGAGCAGGGAAGCTACATGTTATAATTACCCATGTTTTGCCAAGCGTGATGCCGCTGGTTTACATTTCACTAGCACTGTCTGTGCCTGGTGCTATCACGGCGGAGGCGTCTTTGGCGTGGCTTGGGTTCTACGATCCCTTTAGAATGACGTGGGGAAGAATGTTAAATATGTTTTTCGAAGCTAATGCAACTACCAACTGGTGGTGGGTCCTCCCTCCAGGCTTGTGTATAGCAGCAATAGCAGCTGCCTTTGTACTGCTGGGCTATGCGTTAGACGAAGTTTTGAACCCGAAATTAAGACAAAGACGATGATTTCGTGGTTCCAGCAAGCTGTGAAACATGACGCTCAACGTAGGCCCAGAATTGTTCTTCAAGTTTTTGATAATATTCCGCAGATCGGAGTTCCTTTAACATCAAGGCTCCGCCTCCGAAGAACGTGAAAAACGAGCTGAGTTTTAATATGGATTGATATTCCACGGCAACTGTAAGTTCTACTGTAAAATCCTTTGGGTTTCCAGATATTTTGACCACTACTGTTCTCACTTCGCTATCTGCACTGCGATAAGTTCCGATAACATGGTTAAGTTCCAGAGCATTGTGTTGCCGAACTTTGAATTTTTTTGCTTTAAGAAAAGACTTGACAGATTCTGTAAGCAAGTTTAGGTCGACATTCTTTCCAAACCATTGATACTTCAATTGAACCCCAATAGGGTCAAACGAAGGGCACTAGAAAAGCGTTTCGAAAATTTGGGTTGTTACATAACTCTCCTCAGCCCTAAAAGGTTAAATATGTTAATTATCCTAAGTCCCCAAGAGGCTTAATTACCGCCTGAAAGTAAAAGTGGACAGTGGGGTAGTGGTTAGGTATGGTATTGCTGGATGTCAAAAATCTCAAGGCTCATTTCACAATCAGGCGTGGTACGGTCAAAGCGGTAGACGGTATTAGTTTTGATGTGGAGTTGGGGAAGGCGATGGGACTTGCTGGCGAGTCAGGATGTGGGAAGACAACGACGGCGCTTTCGATTTTAAGGATATTGCCTTCAAATGGCGAAATTGTTGGGGGAAGGTTGCTATTCAAGGATAAAGACCTTGTTACGCTTGATGATGATGAGATGAGGGAAGGAATCCGATGGAAAGAGATTTCAATAGTTTTTCAAGGTGCAATGAACGCTTTAAACCCTGTTTATAGCGTTGGACACCAGATGGTTGAAGCAATCAAGATACATGAGCCAGACGTAGACGAGAGAGAAGCATGGGAGAGAAGTGAGAAATTCATGGAACTTGTTGGACTTGAGCCTTCTAGGCTGAGCGGGTTCCCACATGAATTCAGCGGAGGAATGAGACAGCGTTCCATGATTGCGATGGCGCTAGTCTGTAATCCCTCATTGTTAATTGCCGACGAACCCACAACGGCTCTTGACGTAATTGTAGCCGCTCAAGTTCTGAAGCTTCTGAGAGAGTTAAAGACAAGACTAAATTTGGGAATGATGCTTATAACGCATGACCTCTCTATTATTGCGGAAATCTGTGAAAAAGTGGCAATTATGTATGCCGGAAAAATTGTGGAATACGGAGATATTGTAACGGTATTTAAAGAACCTTTACATCCATACACACAAGGACTAATGGGCGCTTTTCCAGACATTACGGCTGAACGTACGCGAATGATTTCCATTCCAGGGTATCCGCCAGACCTTCTTAATCCCCCCAAAGGATGTGCGTTCCACGAAAGATGCAAATACGCGAAGGATATATGTCAAAAAGAAGAGCCACCGCCTTGCGAGTTGAAGAAGAATCATTTTGTGGCATGTTACAATGTACTCAGAAGGTAAGGGTCACAAATGGAAGGGAGGCGAAGAAGATGAATGAGGTTATTGTGAAAGTCGAAGACTTGAAGAAATGGTTTCCTGTCAGAATGGGTTTCTTTGAAACGATTCTTAGCAAGAAACAATTTTTTGTGCGCGCTGTAGATGGGATAAATTTTGAGGTTAGAAAAAAGGAGTTTTTCGCTCTTGCTGGAGAAAGTGGCAGTGGAAAAACAACAACTGGAAGACTTCTGCTTAGACTTATTAAGCCATCAGATGGTAAAATATTCTTCAAAGAAAATGATATTACCCTTCTGAAGGAAAGCAAGCTTAAGCCTTTCCGTCGGAAAATGCAAGTGATTTTTCAAGATCCTTATGAATCCTTGGATCCTAGGAAGATTGTACGCAGCATTGTGGAAGAGCCTTTGATTGTTCAGGGGATAGTTGGCAAAGAGGCTGAAGACAGGGTTTATCGTGCTATGGAAGATGTACAGCTTGTTCCTCCTGACGAGTTTCTTTTCCGCTTTCCTCATGAGCTTAGTGGAGGTCAAAGGCAAAGGGTTGCGGTGGCAAGAGCTCTTGTACTTAATCCTGAGTTTGTTGTGGCTGACGAGCCAGTGTCAATGCTTGACATGTCAATAAGAGCTGAGATACTTAACCTACTTCTGGATCTGAGGAATAAGTACGGTGTTTCATTTCTTTACATAACTCACGACTTAGCCTTAATCCGGCATCTTTGTGACAGGGTGGCCATCATGTATCTTGGCGAAATAGTGGAAAAAGGTCCTGTTGACATTATACTTAAAGAACCTCTACATCCATATACCCAGGCTTTGATGTTAGCCGTGCCCGTTCCAGATCCTTCTTCAAGAAGGGTAGAGGTTGTTATCAAAGGAGAGATTCCAAGTCCGATTAATCCACCTTCTGGTTGCCGGTTTCATACACGATGCCCTGTTATGATAGGGGATGTTTGCCGCAGCAAAGTCCCTCCTTTAATTGAAGTGCGAAAAGGCCATTACGTAGCTTGTCACTTGCATACAAAATGATATCTCAGCAATTTCAGCGCATTTAAAAAGTCGCATGTACATTATTTCATGGTTTAAAGCGGAATTCGGTTAACATCTTGTTATGTAACTATATTCCATAAACCTTTTAAACCCGCATTCTCATGGTTATAATGTTGAAAATAGAGAAAGGAGAAATAAGAATGCAAAGAAAAATCGTTATTCCGATATTAGCGATACTTATGTTAGCAATGTTGACATTTCCGGCATTCGCTTGGGTATACCCTGACGGTAGCACTGACGCTGTGTTTGAACAGTTTGGTCCAAGAGCAGACACATTGCTTATCAATCTGTATGCAGACGACCTAGCTGAGTTTGACGCCTTGGAAGGTCACGACATTGACATATGTGACTGGCCTATACCGAAGGCACGATATGAAAAATGGACTGGCACCGGCTATGAATACATTAACGTGGTGAACTACGGTCCAGAATTCGGTCTCTTCATCATGGACATGAACAGCAACAACAACCAGTACTTAGGTCGCCCAGAGAACCCTGCATATCCAAACCCTGTTGCAGACCGCAACCCCGCAGAGGGTAACATAAAAATTGCTGGCGGAGCTGGGCCGGCGAACGACTACAATCCCATGAGCGACGTCCACTTTAGACGAGCCATAGCCTACCTAGTCAACAGAGAC
>Ga0114921_10001426_pt1 | contig 10954 bp, 10 predicted proteins | sample BentaG_FD_87016 | JGI IMG/M metagenome (GOLD analysis project Ga0114921, IMG submission 87016) | Deep subsurface microbial communities from South Atlantic Ocean to uncover new lineages of life (NeLLi) - Benguela_00093 metaG | ecosystem: Environmental > Aquatic > Marine > Oceanic > Sediment ...
GAGGGCATAGAGGATAATTATGGTGATATGGACTTTAAGGTAGCTGGCACTACCGAGGGCATCACTGCGCTACAGATGGATACCAAGCTCAAAGGTGTAAGCCTGGAGATTCTAGAAAAGGCACTAAATCAGGCCTGTGAGGCTCGCCTGTTTATCCTGGAGACAATGGGGCAGACTATCAGCTCCAGTCGACCTGAAGTTAGTCGCTATGCGCCACGAATGTATAAGATAATGATTGACCCGGCTAAAATTGGTAGTGTAATTGGTAGTGGGGGTAAAACAATCAGGGCAATTGCCGAAGAAACTAAAGCCACCATTGATATTGACAATGATGGCACCGTAATTATCGGCTCACCTGATGAGTCAGCCTCCCGTAGAGCCATCGAAATCATCGAAGGTCTAACTAAGGAAGCAGAAGCTGGCGGCATATATACTGGAAAGGTAACACGCCTGCTGAATTTCGGTGCTATGGTGGAAATTCTTCCCGGTAGAGAAGGTTTGGTTCATATCAGTGAACTAGCTGACTATCGAGTAGCTAATGTCGAGGATGTAGTTAAAGTGGGCGATGAGATTACGGTTATGGTAATTGATATCGATAGTCTCGGTAGGGTAAACCTGTCACGACGAGCAGTGCTTGAAAAGCTTTCTCAGATACCTGAAAGTAAGGTAAAGGACTCATCTTCTCCAGACTACCCGTTTAAAACGCAGCCTAAGGCTCGCTCATCACAGCACCCCCGCCCTTCCCAGCATAAGCGGCGTTACGAGGATAAAAGGTTTAAGTCATGAAGGCAATAAGGGTAGTTGTTCAAGGGGCATTAGGTAGAATGGGGCGAGAGGTGGTTAATGCCCTATGCCGTGAACCTGAAATGCGGGTAGTCGGCGCTGTAGAACTACAGGTTTCTGAGGATTCCCTACCTTTACCTGATAGCTCTGACACGGTACCCTTTTCGTCCAATTTAGACTATATCCTCACCAGTTGCCAACCTGATGTGCTAGTTGATTTCACCACTGCTCAAGTTACCATGCCAGCGGTGCGTGTAGCTGTCAGACAGGGTGTTAATCTGGTAATAGGAACTACTGGGTTAACCGCCGATGAAATTAGTGAGATTGACCAATTAGCAAAGGCGCATCAAATTGGGGCAGTGGTAGCGCCAAACTTTGCTTTGGGGGCGGTTCTGATGATACATCTGGCCAAGGTAGCTGCCAAATACCTTGACTATGCTGAAATCATAGAGCTGCATCACCACCTGAAAGCTGATTCGCCTTCAGGAACTGCCCTGTCTACAGCCAAAGCAATGGCTAAAGCTAGGGGTAAGCCATTCTACCGCCCTCCTGAGCAACGGCAGACATCAAATAGTCGGGGAGAGCAAGTTGAAGGTGTTACTATTCATAGCGTTCGGCTACCTGGTCTTCTGGCACATCAAGAAGTAATCCTAGGAGCACTAGGGCAAACGCTAAGCATAAGGCATGATACTATTGGTCGAGAATGCTATATACCAGGCGTTATACTAGCCATTAAGGAAGTAGTTAAACGCCGGGGGCTAATCTACGGCCTGGATGCTCTGCTCAATTTATAGGAGACGGCGATGAAGGGGTATAAAGTGGCCATTGTTGGTGCCACCGGGCTTGTAGGACAGGAGTTCATCAAGATACTAGAGCAACGTAACTTCCCCATGAGCTCAATTCAGCTTTTAGCCTCAGACCGTTCAGCAGGTAGGAAGCTGTTTGTCACTCACCGGGAGATTGAAGTCAAAGAGACTACTCCCGAGTCCTTCGAGGGAATAGATATAGCCCTCTTCTCCGCTGGCACTGAGACTAGTCGCTACTTCTCACCTATAGCTGCCCAGTCAGGAACAGTAGTTATTGATAATAGCGCTGCTTTTAGGATGGAGCCTACCGTCCCCTTGGTAGTGCCTGAGGTCAATCCCGAAGACATTAAATGGCATAAGGGGATTATAGCTAATCCAAATTGCTCCACTATTCAAGTGGTAGTGGCTCTATACCCCCTACACAAGGTTAACCCCATCAAGCGCATTGTCGCTGATACCTATCAGGCAGTGTCAGGCACTGGTTCAGCAGCAGTGGAAGAACTAACTGCACAGGCCAAGCAAGTACTAGAAGGGCAGACTACTATACCTCATGTTTACCCCCACCAAATAGCCTTTAACCTATTACCAGAGATAGATGTTTTTCTGGGCAGTGGCTACACGAAAGAGGAGTGGAAGTTGGTAGAAGAAACCAGGAAAATAATGCATGCCAATGATATAGCTATTTCGGCTACTTGTGTGCGGGTCCCGGTATTCACGGGACATAGTGAGGCCATCCACGTAGAATTCTCCCAGCCTATGTCTCCCGATGAAGCACGGTTTATTCTTGCCGAGGCGCCAGGGGTCAAGTTATTAGATGACCCGGCAATTAGCCTTTACCCTCAGCCCTGGTCAGCTGCCGGCACCGATGAAGTTTTTGTCGGACGTATTCGCCAGGATGCCTCTCATCCTAATGGCTTAGTTATGTGGGTTGTAGCCGACAATCTGCGTAAGGGGGCGGCCCTAAACACAGTCCAGATTGCCGAAGAGATGATTAAAAGAAGGTGGTTACACGCAGGAGGCTAAAAAATGAAAGAACTGGGACGATTGCTGACAGCAATGGTAACTCCCTTTAATGAAGAGGGGGCAGTTGACTATGAACAGGCCAAGAAGTTAGCCTTAGCCTTACTCAATTCAGGAAGTGAAGGAGTGCTAGTTGCCGCCACAACCGGGGAATCACCTACCCTTACCCGGGAGGAGGAACAACGCCTTTTCAGGGAAGTAAAATCAGCCGTGGGTGAACGGGGGTCGGTGGTTGCTTACACTGGCAGCAATAGTACTGCTGAGGCCTTGGAGGCGACCAAAGCGGCGGAGCGAATTGGGGTGGATGCCTGTCTATTAGTAGTCCCTTACTATAATAAACCTACTCAGGAAGGTTTATATCAGCACTTCAAAACTATTGCTCAAAGCACCAGCTTACCCTGTATCTTGTATAATGTGCCTTCACGCACGGTAACTAACCTCTCCGCCGACACGGTTATCAAACTAAACCAGATAGACAACATTATCGGCGTAAAGGAAGCTAGTGGTAATATGGAGCAAATTTCCAAGATAATTAGTAACACAAGAGAGGACTTTCTGGTCTGGAGTGGTAACGATGGCGATACCCTGCTCATACTAGCCTTAGGCGGCTACGGCGTTATCAGCGTTGCCTCCCACCTGGTTGGTAGCCAAATCAAGGAAATGATTGATAGCTTTATTAACGGTAAAATTGATGAAGCTGCCAAGATACACCGCCACTTGCTGCCCCTGGTTAATGCCCTATTTATTGTCTCCAACCCCATTCCACTTAAATATGCCCTTAACTATATTGGCTTTAGTGTAGGTAAACCACGCTTGCCCCTTACCGAGCCAGATGAAAAAACGGCTGCCGTCATCAGAGACACCCTGAAAAACTACCAAATTGACCTGCCTTTATAAAAGTAAGTTACTCCCTCTTACCTTAATCAGGGTGTCACGGGTTCAACCTTTCTACGGTTAGGTGCGGTAAAATGTATTATTTATATATAGTTACGGCGTTAGCAGTACTAATTTCTTTCATTGTAAGCCGTGAGAAAACGCTCAAGGCAATCAGAATAGCTGCCAAGCGATTCATAAATATTTTACCCGCCTTTTTGACCATGATTATTCTTGTCTCGGTTGTCCTTTTTCTCATTCCTGATAAGGTCATCTCAAATTATCTTGGCAGTAACAATAAATTCATTGGTGTTCTCTTCGCTTCCTTTTTGGGTTCTATTACCTTAATGCCTGGTTTTATTGCCTTTCCACTATGCGGCATTTTATTGAAAAAAGGGGTGCTGTATATGGTTTTAGCCGCCTTTACGACTACTTTAATGATGGTGGGTGTTCTTACCTATCCCATAGAAAAAGAGTACTTTGGCATAAGGGTAACTATAATAAGAAATACAATGAGCTTCTTTATAGCCCTCGTTGCCGCAGTAGTGATAGGCGTTTTCTTCGGGGAGATTTTTTAATGAAACGAGATAACATTGTTAAAATAGTCAGCATATCAGGTTATGCTATTTTTCTAATTCTTTCTTGGATATTTAGCTTTAATCCTGGAAAGGAAATCGGCATAAACTTTATCACCTTTTCAATTGATATGCTTAAAATACTACCTTGCGCTTTTATCTTGATAGGATTATTTGAAGTATGGGTAAAAAGAGAAACGGTTGAAAAGCATTTCGGCGAAGAGTCTGGTATCAGAGGATATGTATGGGCGGTGCTACTTGCCGGCACTACAGTCGGTGGATTATATATAGCCTTTCCCGTAGCTTACTCCTTATATACTAAGGGAGCAAAACTCAGTGTTATCTTTGCTTACGTAGGTGCTGCAGCAATTTGTAGAGTCCCAATGGCAATATTTGAAGCATCATTTTTGGGGATAAAGTTCACCGCAATCAGACTATTAGTATCCTTACCCTTGGTGATTGTAACTTCGATACTGTTGGGAGATTATCTGACCAAGAGAAATTATAAAATAGTGGCCGGGAAATAAAAAGTCCGATACAAAACTATTTTCTCAGGCTCTTCTTCACTTCTTCTAGTTTTGCCACATAGTCCCATCGAGGTGGAGAGAAGGCCTCAATGGTGCGGCAACCCCTATCAGAAACATAGGCTCCATGTTCTATGTTGGAGGGAATGATAGCAACGTCACCCTCCTTAAGGAGGTATATTTTCCCATCAATTATGTATTCTATCGCACCATCCATGACCGCCATGATTTGTTCCGATTCATGGTGGTGAAGAGGCACTTGAGCATTGGGGGCCATTGTAACAAAAATGACCGATATCTTTTCAGCGGATACGAGGTGGACTTTTATACCTGGGGCCGCCTCTAATTTGGGAACATCGCGGTAACGAATAATGCGCCTGTTGAACTCTTCCTGAGTGGCGTAAGGCTCTTTCCTTGTTGACTTCATGTTTTAACCTCCTCAATATTACTACAAGATTGTCTTGCCTCTAAAAAGCAAAGGGGCTAATCTAGTTTATGTGTTCCCTATCACCGTTGACTGGGGTGATGCTTAACGTCATCTCTCCACTTTGGCAACAAATCTCTATCACCTTTAGCCATCGTCAAGATGACAGTGATGATAATATGGAGACCAATTATGTGACTATGATTATGGACATAGAGAACTCAGAATCAATTGTTAAACTCGCTTGTGTCAATTTTGCCAGTGACACATGGCCTTTCCCTACCGACAAGCTACATGGTACCCGTCCCAGATTGCTTCCATTATATTTCTTGGTTCCTTACAATCTCCAATTAGGTAAAGGTCAAAGCTCTCTCCTCTCAAAGACTCGTAAAGTTTCCTCTCTGGCTTTAAACCTAATGCTAGGGCTACAGTGTCACACATAATGGTTTTCCTGCTGAAATTTCTATCTACAACGTTTACATCCTCATCCATTACCTCATCCAGGGTAGTATTAGGCATGAACTCTACTTCCTTCTCTCTAAGCAGATCAAGGAGCATCATCCTCTTGGCGTAGAATATTCTTCCTGTGGCCATCTCTGGCAACGCTTCTATAATTGTCACTCTCTTACCTTGGTTAGCCAGCCATAGTGCAGTTTCACAGCCGACCAGTCCCCCTCCTATCACGACCACACTCTCCCCAGCTTTCTTCTTGCCCAAAAGTAAGTCCATGCAAATGATAGCAATTGGCTTCTCAATTCCCCGCACATCGGGAACAATCGCTGTTGACCCAGTTGCCACAATCACCTTGTCTGGTTTCCCGTTTTTAATAAGCTCAGGCGTTGCCTCCACCTGAAGCCTAATTTTGACTCCTAACCGTTTGAGCTGGTTATTATACCAATCCAGCAATCTTCCGATATCCTGTTTGAAGTCAGGCACTGAACCCGCTATCAAGTGACCACCCAGCCTCTCACCAGCCTCGAGCAAAGTTACCTCATATCCTTTGATAGCTGAAACTCTGGCGGCCTCCATGCCAGCTATCCCCCCACCCGCGATCAATACTCTCTTTGGCTGCTTAATCACCTCCAAAGTGTAGAGCCTTTCCCTTCCAGCAGCTGGATTTACCGCACAGCTTAAAGGCTTAGGATCCTCCATAATTCTGTATATACAACCATCTTGGCAACCGATGCATGGGCGAATCTCCTCCACTGCTCCGCTACGCACCTTCTTAGGCCAGTGTGGGTCAGCGAGCAGCGCCCTTCCCAGCGCAACCATATCCGCCTTCCCTTCCTTCAGAACTTTCTCAGCTAACTCCGGTATTCCAAGCTTGCCGACAGTAATAACCGGGATAGCAACCACCTTCTTAACCTCTGCCGCCATGTCAACCATGCATCCATGTGGTTGATAGACTGACGGATGGGGCCAATACCAACTGTCATAACAGCCAGCATCCACATGTAACGCATCGAAGCCGGCCTTCTCCAGAAGTTTAGCCATCTCTAAGCCTTCCCCAATGTCACGACCTGTCTCTACATAGCCCTGGCGCCTTAAAGCACCAACCCAAAGTGCCTTCATATAGTGTTTAAGCCCATACCTGTATATTACTGGGAAATCCTTGCCCGCTTTGTCCTTGATTGCGTTAAGCGCCTCTATAGCGAATCTAAGCCTATCCTCCAGACGTCCACCATACTTATCGTTCCTTTTATTCCATATGGCAGTGGCAAACTGATCAAAGATGTATCCTTCATGGCCGTGCAGTTCTACTCCGTCGATTCCGGCCGTTTTCAGCAATCCAGCTGCATCGCCTAAGGCTCTTACTAGCTCCTCAACTTCATCAGTTGTTAGTGCCCTTGTTGTTACATTTGGTCGCCAAAAAGCTGGAATTGCCGATGCCGAGACCGGCTTGAATCCTCTATCAATTGCTGGCCCGTTAAGGACACGACCATCACCAAGCGCCAATTGAATAAATATTTTCGTCCCATAATAGTGAACCGACTCGGCCAGTTCACCAAATAAAGGGGACGTTTCCGGGCTAATAAATGGCATCCCAGACGGCGGCTCTAGCGCCGTCACCCTAGTATCGCCCCCTATTATTAAGCCAACGTCACCAAATGCCCGCTCATTATAAAAGTCTATAGCCCGCTGCGTAAATCTTCCATCCGGATCGACTAGTCCTGTAATCCCCATGGGTGCCATTGCTATCCTGTTCTTGATGTCCACCTTCCCAATACTCATCGGTTGAAACAACTTCTCAAATTTCACAGTAGTCTCCTTTAAAGCACTCTAGTTATGGTGCAAAACTTATTAATCCTTTAACATACTATATCGCCTCTTGGGGTCAAACTGGAACAGGTCACAGAATGCTGCTTACCATGATAGTCTGCTCCCGTGCCTGTCCTACAGAGATGAGGTTGACCGGGCAGGAGGTGAGTTCTTCCAGTCGAGCTATATATTGGCGAGCCTCAAGAGGTAACTGCTTATATTGTCGAATATGAGTGGTGGGGGCCAGCCAGCCAGGTAACTCTTCATAGACAGGTTGGCACCTTTCTAAAGTAGCTATATTACCTGGAAAATAATCGATACTCTCTCCATCCAGTTTATAGCCAACGCATATCTTCAACTGGGGTAAGATATCAAGAACATCAAGGCGGGTGATTGCCGTCCCGCTAAAGCCATTAATTTGGGTGCTAAAGCGAGCAGCGATAGCATCAAACCAGCCACAACGGCGGGGTCTCCCGGTAGTTGTGCCATACTCATGGGCCCGTTCCCGAATTAAGTTACCAATTTCATCCTTCAGTTCAGTAGGCATAGGACCACTACCAACCCTGGTGCAGTAAGCCTTAAACACGCCTAAAATGCGATTAATCTTGGTAGGACTGAGACCGGCACCTAAACAGCCTCCCCCCGCTAGCGGTGAAGAAGAGGTAGTATAAGGATAAGTGCCAAAATCGGGGTCAAGTAAAGCCCCCTGGGCTCCCTCTAGTAGAACCAGCTCATCCTGGTTCAATGCTTCCTCCACCATTATCGTTGTCTCCCGAATATAAGGAGCTAGACGCTCCCCATACTGGCAATGCTGAGTATATACTTCGTCCAACGATAGCGGGCTAACCCCATAAATTTTGGTCAAAATAATGTTTTTGTAATCAAGTATGGAGCGAAGCCGCTCTAGTAACCCCTCTTTATCTAAAAGGTCGCCAGTTCTAATGCCTAACCTGGCTGCTTTGTCGGCAAAGGCAGGACCTATGCCCTTGCGCGTTGTGCCTAATGCTTTCCCAGCTCGTGATTCCTCCTCCAAACCATCAAGGAGGATATGATACGGCATAACCAAGTGAGCTCGGTCACTGATAAATAGCCTGCTAGTATCCACGCCACGCTGGTTAAGCTGGTCTATCTCATTAATTAACGCGGGGGGATTAATCACCACCCCATTACCAATAATACAGATAACTTGGGGATAAAAAATGCCGGAAGGGATGAGGTGCAGCCCAAACTTACCATAGGGGTTAACTACAGTATGCCCGGCATTATCACCACCGGAAAAGCGGATAACTACCCCTGCCTTTTCGGCAAGCAGGTCAATCACCTTACCCTTCCCCTCATCCCCCCACTGAGCTCCAATAACCGCAATAACTGGCATTGCCCCTCCCTGTAAGCATTTATTTATAACATAAACCGCCCTATAAATAAAAGCAGTTAAAAAGGGGTTGTTTATCAAGGGGCGAGGTTAATAAGTAATTTCCTAAAAGCTATCTGATTTTTGTTTGTTGCCATACATAAACTAATCTCTGGCCGGCAGTGAAAAAGCTAAATACCACTATAATACCTAAGGCGATAACAAGCTGGTTTAGCCATAGACCCAGCGCCAGCACGATGACCCTCTCGGCTCGAGTAAATAATCCCACCTGACACTCTATGCCTAGTGCTTCCGCTCTCGCCCGGATATAGCTCACTAGCTGTGAACTAAGCAGAGCAATACCAACCAGTAAAATCCCGATGAACGATTGGGTGCTAGTATATAGGACTAAGATGCCAAGTAGCAGTACCGCTTCAGATAGACGGTCAAGGGTAGAATCAAGGACAGCACCAAAATGGGTAACCCGATTAGTATGACGAGCCAGTGCTCCATCTAGGATGTCAAAGAAACCGGCAATAAGCACTACAAAGCCGGCAGCAAAAAGGTGCCCGGTAATAATAAGTGATGCAGCACCGAGAGCTAACAAAAAACCAAACCAGGTTATAGTGCTAGGGGTTATAGGTGTCCTGGCCAAAAATCGTACCGCTGGTCGGGTAAGATAATGGGCTACGGCATTACGAACTGGGGATAACTTTGCCATCCTTAAAGTTCTGGGAGTCGTTCCTTCCACAGGGATTCATCAAGCACTCTAATATAATAACTCAATACCCTTTGGGCAATATTTTCCCAGACATACTCCCTTGCTTTAAGTTTTCCTTTAGCTCCCATCTCTTGCCGAAGTGATTCATTCCTCATAAGACAAATTAAAGACCGAGCTAACTCTTTCTCATTTTTGGGTGGCACTAGCCGTCCCTCAACACCATGAGTTACTACACCGGCATAACCTTCTATATTGGAGGCAACAACTGGCTTACCAAGAGCCATCGCCTCAAGCAAAATAATACCAAAACTTTCTCTGCCAGTGGCTGGCGCACAAACAATGTCAGCGGTCTTATAATATCTAGGTAATTCATCATAAGATACATAGCCGGCAAAAACAACATCCTTTAAACTATTCTTCGCTACCTGCTTTTCATATTTATTACGCAGTCTGGTGCCAGGACCCACAATAATAAGTCGTGAGTTAGGAATTTCCTGTTTAATCTGCTTATAAGCTTTAAGCAGATAGTCTAAGCCTTTTCGCTTTTCCAGGCGACCGACAAACAGGATATTTAATTTCCCATCACAAAGTTCATCAATAGGCGCTACCTCAGGGGAAAAATGCTCTATATCAACGCCATTAGGGATAATAGTGTAGTCCGCAGGGAAATGTTTGTTAGCTAACTCCATCGCTGGTTTAGACACGGCAATTCTGCCATCAAGTTTGCGGAACCACCTCTTCAAACATATAGTGTTAAGCGGCTTACCCAAACTATATCCTATGCTGCCATTAGCGTGAAAGGTACCTATGTTTGCTGTATTTGAAAAACGGAGTACGCCGGTACATAACATTGGGCATAACGGTTCATGAAGGTGGATAATATCAAATTTTTCTTCATCAAGTATAGCCTTTATTCTAGAGGACAACCTAAATGATATGGTAATGCGGGCAATGGAACCACTGCTAGGAACAGGTCGAGGTTTACCTACCGGTATAAACCTATCGTCAAAAGTTGGGACTGTCTCGGATGCAGGGGCAATAACCTTAACCTGGTGACCCATTCTGGTGAGGTGATGCTCCAGACAGGAGATATGATTGGTTACACCACCTGGGTAAGCAAAGTCGTAGGGAGAAACCAATGCTATCTTCATAAATAGATGCCTAAAACCTCCACCAACCTAACTTAGGTTATTTTTTAGAAGAACGGGCCTTCTCTGCCAGTGGCTGGGGGCTAGTAATGAACTCTTCTACCATCCGATGAGCTTCATCATCAGTATATTGAACAGGGGGCGATTTCATGAAGTAAGCAGAGGGAGCTATCAATGCTCCCTTCAGTCCACGGTCTACGGCGAGTTTACAGCACCTTATAGCATCGATAACCACTCCGGCTGAGTTAGGGCTATCCCACACCTCAAGTTTTAGCTCCAGGTTGAGGGGAACATCGCCAAAAGTCTGTCCTTCCATCCTGATATGACAAAACTTGCGGTCAGCCAGCCAGGGGACATAATCGCTGGGACCTACATGGATATTATCAGAGTTAAGCTTGTAATCCAGTTGGGAGGTGACTGCGGTAGTTTTAGATATTTTCTTAGACTCAAGGCGTTCCCGCTCTAACATA
>Ga0114921_10001427_pt1 | contig 10940 bp, 11 predicted proteins | sample BentaG_FD_87016 | JGI IMG/M metagenome (GOLD analysis project Ga0114921, IMG submission 87016) | Deep subsurface microbial communities from South Atlantic Ocean to uncover new lineages of life (NeLLi) - Benguela_00093 metaG | ecosystem: Environmental > Aquatic > Marine > Oceanic > Sediment ...
ACACTATTTTCCATCCTTGATAAATTAGCTTTGTACTCAGACCTTGCGAGAACTACAGGAAGTTGTGGCGGAGAGGATGATCTACTACAATAGCGAAAGGAGGCATTCGCGGACCAATTATCTGGCACCCCTAACGTACCTTGAACACCTGCGGTCCCCCTGCTAGGGACGAGGACTCCAAGGGGTCAACACGGTACAACTTTTGGGGTGCACCACACATTGAGAACTGCCCCACCTTGCTCTTCAACGTAAGGGGGAACATCGGTTCCGCCGGCGAAACCGATCCTCAGGGGTGCCTTGCTTCGTACTATCATGGCATCAAAGCCTCAATATAGTGCACGAAATCATTGTATTCTTCTGGCGTCCCCATGTCAACGAAGAAACCCTTAACCAAGTAGCCACATAATAGAAGAAGGTCATCTTGCAGAAGACGGGGGAAAATCTCCCTTTCCAGGGAGACCGACCTGCCTGAGGGGATGAAATCGAGAATCGCCGGTTCCATAATGTAGATCCCTGTGCTCATGGTGCGGAGTGAATGGCCCTTGGGTGGTTTCTCGGTGAAGGAGAGGATTCGGCCACCATTGCCCAACTCTACCACCCCGCCGTTTGACCATGGCTCTGTCCCGAGCAAGGCGATGGTGGCCACAACGGCCTGGTTGGCGGCTCTTCGCCTGCGATGGGATGTGATCAGAGCCTCAACGTCAATCTCTAGATAGGTATCGCCGTTTAGGACCAAGAACGTCCCGTTCAAGTACCTCTCTGCATTCTTGAGAGCGCCTGCGGTTCCGAGAGGTTTCCCTCTCCACAACGTACTCGATGTTGATACCCCACGGCGCACCATTTCCAAAATGGCTTTGTATCTGCTCATACCTATAGCCTACGCAGAGGACGATGTGCCTGACATCAAACCTTCTCAACAGCTGGATTTGGTACTCCAGAAACGGCTTACCCGCGATCTCCGCCATGGCCTTGGGCCTATCGGGGACGACGAGCCTCAGCCGGCTCCCGAGTCTACCCGCCAGAATGACTGCGCGCATCATCAACCCGTACTGTTCCTTCCCGCCCCGGCCTATGGGGTTCCAGGCGGACTCTCCATTAGCTCCTCATAGATCTCCAAGACCTTCTCGGCCACGATCTCCATAGTAAACTCCCTTTCGACTCTCCGCTTTGCGTACTGTCCAAAGTTCTCTCGCAGGCCTGGATCGTCCAGAAGAGTGTTGATGGCTCGTGCCAGAGCCTCCGGGTCCCTGGGTGGGAGGATGAAGCCCGTCTTGCCATGTTGGTTGACATAGGGCACGCCGGTGGGCAGATTTGTGCTCACCACAGGCTTCCCGCAGGCCATGGCCTCCAATTGAACCAACCCAAAGGCCTCACTGTTGGTGGTAGACGGCAAGACGAAGACATCACACGCATGATAGTGAGCCGCAAGGGTCTCCTCTGATACTGGTCTGAGAAAGACTACCTTCCGGCTCAGATCAAGGCTCTTAACGAGTTCTCTCAACCCCTTCTCCAGTGGCCCTTCCCCGATTATCAGGAGCCTAGCCTGTATCTCCATCATCGCCTTCAGCAAGTAGGGTAGGCCTTTGTAGTAGACTAGTCGTCCAACAAAGAGGACTATTGATGGGCCATGTCTGGCCCTAATCGCCGCGGCTTGGGCCTCAATCTGTGGAGTGGCTCGGAACTGACTAGGGTCAATCCCGTTAGGAACGACCCTGCACTTCTCTCTGAAGGCACGGAGATATCGAGAGCTCTCCAGGTAATTCGGTGATGTAGCCAGGATCAGGTTGGCCTTTCTCAAGAACATTTGCAGGAAAGGCTCGTGTAGGCGAAGCAGAGTCCTCTGTCTGACTATGTCGCTCTGCCAGGTGACGACGAGTTTGCCAGCGGGCCGAGCTAGCAGGTAGCAGAGTTCACCCGGGGGAAACGGATGTTGGTAATGGTAGATGTCCGCGTCCAGCTTGCGCAACCATAGCGGAAAGGCGGGCGCTACCGGCATGGAGAATAGTGTGCCCAGGCTGGCTACCCTGATCACCTCCAGATTGGACGTCTTCTCGATCCGAGTCCTAGATTCCATGTTGCAGACCAACACCTTGACCTCGAGAGCCGGCCGCTTGGCAAGCTCTTCGCTCAAGAGACAAACGACTTTCTCAATGCCGCCGATGTGGGGGTAATAGAGCTTGTTGACTTGCAAGACCCTTAGCCGAGTGGCTTTAGTCACTGAGTCGTGACCTCTAGGTAGACGGCGAGCACAGCCCTTCCCACATTCTCCCAGGAAAAACGCTCTGCTAGTTTCTTGGCACCAACGCTGAGCCTCCGCCTCAATTGGGACGATGAAAGAACATCATGAAGCGCGTCGACGAGTGCTTGGGCGTCCCCGACGGGAACGAGCATGACGTTTTCTCTGTGCAGTAACCCGTCGGGATGTTCCTCCCTGAAAGTAGTTATGACCGGCAATCCGTGTGCAATACCAGCCATGAAGGTACTTCTTCGGAAAGACACCCCATCTTTGAAGGGTAAGACAATCACGTCGGCGCTCTTCAAAAAGTTTGACAAGTGTGTTGCGTCTGTGTAGCCCGTCCAAACGATTGTCTCCGACAATGCCAGTTCCTCAATCAGGTTGCTGATGACACGGTGCCGCAAATTCCGATCCTTGTCAAGCTCCGCGATCATCAAGAGCTTGACCCGTGCGCCGCTTTTCGCGACTAGCCTGACGGCTCTCAGCAGCGTCTCAATATCCTTGGTTTTCGAAAGGAAGCCAAAATAGCAAAGTAGCGTTTGTTTCTCATCCACTCCAAGGCGATCTCTCCACCTCGCGCGCTCAAATTCAGGATCATCAGTCACAGCGATGTTAGTGCCAACGGGCACAACTATGATCTTTGACTTCACTAGGGGTAGCAGCTGTTCAACGCCTCTTCTTTCAATCTCCGCTGGAACGATAATCCGGTGGCTGCCCAAGACGAGTGGTAACACGCTCAGCTTGCGTAGCGGGTGGGCACAGGAGAATTCGTGAAGGCGGGTAACGACAGGATACTGAGGCTTCAGAAGGCGCAGGATCAGCGGGAAGAGATTGATCATCGGATGCCAGCCGTAGGGGACCGTGGGATATTCTATATGCACCACATCGGGGGCTAACCGACGCACAATCTCTACCAGCTTGGGGGCAGAGCGGAAATTCCATCGTCGAATCTCTGGCCGCAGTCCGAAATCTAACGATCTCGAAGGCAGAACTGCCAGTTCGGGAGTGTTTGTCGTCACAAGTTCGACCTCAAGGCCCAGGCGTGCAAGGGTGAGGCAGAGGTGTTGGGTACCCTCCGAATTCCCACATTCTATTGGCGGAAAACTGCCGGAGATGATGGCTACTCTCATGCGCCTGGAGCCTCTTTACGGAAGACCGCCGTGACATTGACGGCAAGATAGGCTCTAAGCCTCTTGCCGCAGACTTGTTCCAACCCGTGGAAGATGATGTCTACCGCTTTGACAATCGCGTGCATAATAGCCGCGGGAAACCGCCGTTGACCTGATGAGCTCCTCCTCATCTGTCTCGCCAGGATCTTCAGGAAGTAGTCATAGCCGTCGTAGTCTATCAAGCGAAGCCCGAAAGGCCTGCTTAGCTTCTTCAGGTCGCCCAGAGAGTACTGGGTTTCCCACCCGTATTTCCAAGCGCCCAGCATCATTCTAAGGTGCTTATAAATGGTATAGAGACTGTACTTCTGGGGCACACAGATCGCCAACACACCCGCCTTCTTCAGGACGCGGACTTGTTCCTCAATGATTGCCGCAGGTGTTCGAAAATGCTCCAGTGTGCCGTGGCTGAAAACCAAATCAAAACTCTGATCCGGAAAACTCATTCTAGCTGCGTCCGAGACCACGACGTTGATGTCTATACAGAATGCCCTGCTAACTTCTTTGGCAACCCTTGCAGACGCCTGTACGATATCAATTGCGTATGCCTTGGTACCATTTATCTCTGCGGCTATCCAGCACGAATCGATAGCCGAACCACATCCGACTTCTAAAACCCTAAGAGCGCCTATGGAATTGGCTGAAGCGTGCCGCGCGAGAAGGCTGAGAAAGGGCGCGCGTTCTTCTAGATGATAGCTGATCAACTGCTCAAAATTTCCGGTTGATAGCCACTCTGTCCAGATGCCGCTGTACTCTGTCTGTGCACTCGGAGGCGTATCTAACATGTGCTCAAGCAGAGGTCGAGTATTTGCGCTTCAGTCAGAACTGGGGCCGGCGTGGTTTCTCTGCATTCCAGGACTGTAGGCAGCCGTCGGAGGGCCTGAAAGAGCCCGAGTAGAACGTACGGTTTACCAGCGATTGCTGCGCCAATAGCAACCAATGGAACACCAATGGCTTGCTGGACAACATATCTGGCCTGGCTGAAGTTCTTCCACGTGAAGAGGAACCTATTCCGATTTTCAATCAACTTGATCTCCCACTGACTATGAATCCGGGCAATCGTACTGGAAGGCTCATGGTACATTACGCTTCTGGGTTCGTATATGACTTTCCACCCCCGTTTCCAAGCTCGAAAGCATAGATCTGTATCTTCAAAGTAGAAGGGAAAGAACAGGCTGTCAAAACCTCCCAGCAGCAGAAACTTGCTTCGACTGAACGCCGACGTTCCACCACCTGCCCACAGAGAGTACGAAGGCTTGTCATGGTTCAATTGGCTGGGCCTCACGGTGAAGAATACGCCACATCTGAAACGCCCAGCGGTCTTGCCTACGTAGATGGTCTTCTTGTCACTGTAATACACCCTTGATCCGACGGCAAACACACCTTGGTCTTCGAAATGAGCGAGTAACGGGCCAAGGAAATCCCGCTCAACGAGCACATCATTGTTTAAGAGAACAACAATCTCATTTCTGACCGCCTCCACGCCTACATTGCACGCGTTCGCAAAGCCCTTGTTGCTGCCTATCTCGATGACTTGCACGCTGGGGAACGCAGAGGTCAGAAACGCTATGGTATCATCTGTGCTCCCATCATCAACAACCAGCACTTCGTGGTTATCGCAACCGCTGTACCTTATCGCCTCCATGACTGAGGGTAGGCATTGTTCTAGTAGATGCTTTCCATTCCAGCTGGGAATGACAAATGTGGCGCGCGGATCGTCCAGCATCAAAACTGATCCTTCCTTAAGACCCTTGTGCTTAGGTTGCAGAACAAGAACTCAAGCCAGTGATAGTCTGGGGCCATGACAACGATGTTGGGATCTAGCCGAGGGATGACCTCAGAAAACTAATGGTCCAAGCCATTCTCGCTTTGGTCGACAAGAGGGTGATTACGAACATCCAAAGCTGCGGGAAATGCCAATAAGAGACATAGAACCAATATGGACAACGCGCCCCTGAGCCGGGGGTGAATACCGGTTCTTAACCGAAGCGAGCTGAAAGCCTCCGCTATGAAAATCGTGTAGAACATGTACGAAACGACAGGGTAGACAAAGATGTTCGAGCTACCATGATTCAGGTACATGGCTGCATTCCCTGAAAGAACCAAAACTATGAAGATGGCCATTCTTAAAGACCGGCGAGCCATTAGGAAAGCTCCAGCCAGTCCAATCAGGATGCCGGGCAGAAAGAATTGCTCTTGCCACCACTGGGCGGCCACAGGGATGCGCTGGCCTATGATCTCTGCTAGTCCGTATTTAAGCGTATCAGCCTTTGGATAATAGGTCATATATATCCAAAAATCTCGAAGATTTCCCGACTTAATTTCACTATAAAGAGGCATTGCTGATGCGCGGAGAGGAATGTAAAGATACTGCAGAACACCAAGTGCAGTTAGTCCAAGGCAGATTAGAAGATTCCTGATAGAAACGATCTTCACATCGGTAGCTGTTACAAAGTACACGATCCCTGGTAATAGAGCCAGCACAAACGGATGAGTACCCAGGCTTATCGAATAAGCTAGCCAAGCAAGGTAGAAATAGCCGACCTTCTTCGGAGATGCCCAGGTTAGCAAGGCGAATATCGCAAGTCCCAGCAGGAAAGTAGCCAAGGTGTAGACCTGAGCCACAATAGCCTGAGTTCAAAAGGTTCTTCTAAAGGCGAAGAACAGACTGGAGGCGGTCGATGTAGAAGTTCGCTTCGCACTGCTCATCTGGGATCTCTAATATGACTGCGAGACTGGCTGGTTCCTTAGCCGGGTCCCCCTCAAGGTAGTTGAAGCCTCCATAAGAGGCACCAGGAAAAAAGGTGAAGGTATGTCTCTCATTTTGACGCACAGGACCGGCTATCAAATCACGGTGGTACGTGGCCACAAAGTTCCCTTTGGCATCATAGACATAGACGTATAGGTTGTTGGGAGCACATTGTGTATCGAGCCAAAAATCAAAAGAAAAAGGCATTTCCTTTATCCCAATGTCTATTCCACCGTAGTGGAAGGTGTTCATAGAGTTGGTCATGAAATATTTGTGAATGCTATGTTCTCCAGAGGACACGTAAGCCAGATTGTCATTCACGGAAACCAGCTGGCTTTCCAAGTTATGATCCCAGGTTGCTCGAATGCCGTCACTGTTCTCAAAGTCAATCACCAAGCGTGAGGACAAACCATTGTTGATTTCCCACTTAGTCAACGGAACACTACTGAAGTTATGATGCCACACTGGCAGGTAGCCCTGTGCAAATAACTGGCGAGTGATCATGCCTTTTGGATCATATAAGTTGGCTAAGTACTCAAATAACCAGACGTTATCGTACTTAGCAGGCAGCCCAGCCGATAGGACGGGCGAGATTTCCAAACCACTTAGAAAACCCAAGGCGGGCAATTCATCGTCAGCGTAATAGACGTACGGAGCCATCGGGCCGTCAAAATGGAAACCGACCACATCATTTGGACCGGCGTTACTCTTGATGTAGGCTACTGCCCCACGCCAATTCTCACGCTGATTTTGAGGCTGATAGTAATTGACTAAAGCAAGAGTTTGGGAGGTAACAAGCGCTAAAACCAGCCCAAGGGCTAACCATCTGGTGCATCGCATTAGAAGCCCAAGAACGGCTGCCATAAAGAGATATAGGCCGAACGAGGCGCCAAATAGATATTGGGCGCCAAAAATATTAGATTTAAAGGAAAGCGCATAGCCCAAAGCCAGAGTGCCTACACAAGCCAGGCCCGACAAGACCATCGGCGAGGCTGGTACACTGATCTGTTTCCGACCAGCAGTCGCGGCCAAGACAAGCAGAAAAATAGCGACTATTACGGCATGCCTACTGATAAATACAGCGATTGGTGCAAAATCTTCACCCCAGACAAATTCGAAGAGGGGGGAAAAGAAGAGAGATAGCGAGGGGTAAAAGCGCACCCATGATCGACCGCCACGTTGTAGTTGACTGATGAAGTTAGGAAGCCATGGCAGAAAGAGAAAAAAGACAATAATCTGAGCCAACAACCACTGACCGAACTTCGACTTCTGGCTAGGGCTTAAGCGAATAACGATCCATAGATTGACGATTATAAGCAAAACCCCCACTTGATAGTGGGTATATAGGCCCAGGGATGCGGAGATGATATAGAGCCACAGGGCTCGCCGCCCACTAGCCTCCGCATATAGCCAAACGGATAGCATAATCAGTGCTACGAAAAGTCCAACCAGGGCGTACATCCGAGCTTCCTGGCTGTAACGCACCTGGAACGGTGAAATAGCGAAGAACAACAAAGCCAAAATGGCGCTTGAAGCATCAAACATGCGGTAAGCTAGGGAGAACATTATGGCTCCAGACAAGACATTTGCCAGCACTGAAAGAAAACGGACTGTAAATTCATCGTGACCGATGTAGGCCCACAGATGGAGGGTCGAATAATAGAGAGGCGGGTGGACATCCACTTTGGCATGATGAACAGCATCGCCCAGATCACCAAAGGCCAAGTTAGCCGAAATGGCCTCATCAAGCCAGAGGCTGGGGGCCGCCAAGTAGCCGACTCTTACCCCAAAGGCCAACAGCAGCAAAAGGAGTACTGCCGAGTGGTAAACTGAGTTCGATCGAGACAGATTCACCATCATCTTCATCTATCAACTTCACTAGTCTGGCACCTCAAAGCCTATGCGAAAAGTCCAGCGGCTCGGAAGATAATCCGGGTGCAAGCTAGAGGAACAACAAGGCCCCTCATGCTACTTCCACGATGCGAGCGTTTTTGGCCCACGTTGATGAGGCCCTTGCTATCAACAACTGTAAGCGGTTGGCGATCCAGACAAGAGTGATGCAAATTTTCGTAGAGCTCATACCAGCCATGAGTTGTCGAGCTAATGAATTTAAACTTCTCTTCATCCAAGTTCTCAGCCGGTAAATAAACGTCACCGCGTTGCCAATTGTCAGCAATTTGGGCGAAAGTCTTTGACAACCTCTTGTCTCTAACGAAAGGCGTCGACGTGACAACGTATTTCACATTCAATAAGTCAAACAGGCGAGAGTTCACAGAAGGAATGGCGCTGAGAAACTGAAGATATCTTCGCAACAATAGGGGGTTGTACGGTTGTACCCGCCAATGCTCTCAATGGCCAGCACATTGGAAGCATTTCTGAAAGCACCGCCATAATTGCTCATCGCGATGCGATGTTCACCGAGCCCTTCTCCTCGCATCAAATCGATCCCTGGCAGAGGGTTCCCCATGACCGAGTTCTGGGTCAACAAGGTCTCAGGGTTGCCCTTCGCGGAGTTGAAGATCTGATGCCCATTGAAATGATAGAGATCGAAGAAGGTCAGCACCGAATGGCCCAATGACCACATCATACGTGCTCCTCAGTTGTAGCCCTTGCTAACATTTCGAAAAATGCGTATGACCCAGTTCTTATATTCTGTTGGGATGCAGTAGTACTCGACGTAGTAGTTCTCAGGATCTAAGGCTCGATTGAGATTGACAGCCCAAGCTGGGCTTACTTTCCTGAAATACACCTTAAGAGTTTCTGGAGGGTATTCCCACTCATTGTTATCTATAGCATCCCTAACCCACTGTGGCGTAACCACTCCAAATTGATCGAAAACATTCCGATCCAAATAGAATCCTATCATTCCTGCCTCAGCCAAGGCAATGACATCGCTTTTCGCCGTATTGTTGTTCAGGAACTCTGCCGTCCTTAGGTATGCGTCGCCCAAATCCCCGGTCCAAGGGGGAGGGGTATTCCAAGGCATACGTGTGTTTTGATAGTACAGGGCAGACACTAGAACGATGCTGGTCAACAAAGTGGCCACTACGGTCACCTTACGGCTTGGTCCAGACAATGGACGATAGTAATTCACCAACGCCCAAATCATCCCTACCATCGAGAAGGTCAAGCTGAAGGCTAGCGGCACTTGATACCACCGGTAGTTTCCTCCCACGCCCAAAGCAGAATATACGATGAATTGCAGCACACCGAACTCCACTAGAGACCCTAAAGTGAGGAGGATCTGCCAATTCTCTTGCAGACTCCTTTGCTGCCTTTTGGAGATCATGTTAGACCACTGGAAGGAGACTGTCACCAGAAAAGCAAGTAAGCCCACCCAGAGCAAGATATTAAGGGGCCTTGGTGTGTGCAAAATCGACGGGCCTAACGAGTCCTTTATAGAAGCAAAGTATGTCTTGCCAAACATCTGAGACTTACCTTGGTATACCTTGGTTAGTATAGTCGTCGGAAGGAACCGCCCATAATACGCTCTGGAGAAGATCATCCATGGGATCAAGACCATGCTAGCTCCAGCGCTGAATTTGGCTAAGGCTGTCGCGCGCAGGATTCTCAAATAGATGAGCACCATGAGCTTGCAACCGAGAATCAGTATCAGGCACAATCCATCTCCTCTGGCGAGAAAAGAAACGGCGCAGACAATTCCGGCAAGGAGCCACTTCGTGGAAAAGAAGGTCACAATCGCTAAAATCAGCAAGAAGATGAACAGATTAGTTTCCAGGCCGGGGAAAATGTACAAGTACGGTGAGAGAAGGAAGGAGACTGAGGCTATCAAACCAAACCCGGTATCGTTTCTCCTATGAAAACACTCGAAGATCACAAACCCGGCCAACAAAACCCAAAAGTACGAACTTGCTCGAGCGACTACAGGCAACATTTGTCTACCAAGCAGCTTCCCAAACGGCGCTAACACGATTGCTTGCAAGGGAGATGTAGTGGCTAGGACTCTTTCTCCTAGGTTGTAGGTTAGTTGCCTATAAGTCGCAACGTTCCACGCATACCTGTATGTAATGTAAGCATCGTCATATTCATAGGTCATCGTCAATACAGCATATCTATACACAATCAAGGAAGAGAAAATTAAGAACGCTATGCGGATAAGCCATCGTCTATTCTTCATAAGGTAAGCTCCATTCGGAAACAGCCAGGTTCTGCCTCGGGCAGGAGAGCCCGTCCAACGACACTGGGCAATTGGATTGCTCTCCACAATCTTGGGGGCAGAGCATCTTAGTGGAAGATAACCGCTACTCCAAATACCCTAGGCCGCTCAACCTTTCCAGAATCTCTTGGCCTTCACAGTCTGGAACATATCTCTGGCATCGGGAGACGATGGCATAGAACTACTGACGATAGCGATGGCCTCCCACTTCATTCTATGTCCACCCGCAAATTGTCAATGTAGAATTCCAAGGTTTCTTCCTGGCCTACTATCTCTACAATAACATCAAGCCTCGATGGGATATCGCCGCTGCCACCCACGAGGTCGAACCCAGCCTGTGATATGCCATATTCGAAAATGAAGGAATTCCTCTGAGGGCCGATGGGTCTCTTGAACAGATCTCTTACCCACTGAGCACAAAAATTGCCATCTTTGTCGTACACATACACGAAGATTCGTCTCACGATCGTTGGTCTAGCCAGCCACATGTCGAAGGAAAAGCGAAGGGCTTGGATTGGTACACCGATCCCCGCGTAGTGAACAGCATCTTGCGAGTTTGTGGTCACAACCTTCTTCAAACTATGCAACCCCTCTGAAACAAAGGCCAGGTCA
>Ga0114921_10001428_pt1 | contig 10936 bp, 11 predicted proteins | sample BentaG_FD_87016 | JGI IMG/M metagenome (GOLD analysis project Ga0114921, IMG submission 87016) | Deep subsurface microbial communities from South Atlantic Ocean to uncover new lineages of life (NeLLi) - Benguela_00093 metaG | ecosystem: Environmental > Aquatic > Marine > Oceanic > Sediment ...
CCTTCCACAACCCCAACGGGGCTTGGCACGACATAGCTGGCATATGCAACCCGGAGGGCAACGTCCTCGGCCTCATGCCCCACCCCGAGAGGGCCTACTTCGGCTGGCTCACCCCGGACTGGACGCGGATGGATGAGCCGCCGCGGTACGGGGACGGCAGGCTCGTGCTCGACTCCGTCGTCAGGTACGTGGAGAAGAGGTTCTAGAGGCCCGCCTCCGCCGGTAGTCCTCAAGCCTTCTCCTGAGGTCCTCGTCGCCCAGGGCTAAAATCTCAGCGGCGAGGAGGGCCGCATTCTTGGCCGAGTCGATGCCTACGCAGGCGACGGGAACGCCCGTGGGCATCTGCACCGTGGAGAGCAGGGCGTCTAGGCCGCCGATCTTCACCGCCTTCGGCACACCGACCACGGGCTTCAGGGTGTGGGCCGCTATGAAGCCTGGGAGCGCGGCGGAGAGGCCGGCGATCGCTATGAAAACCATGGAGTCGGAGGAGTCAAGGTATTCCTCGAGCTCCTTCGGGTTCCTATGGGCGGAATAAACCCTCAGGTCGTACTCCACGCCGAAATCCTTCAGGATTTCAGCGGCGTCCTCTCCCAACACCCTGTCCGACTCGCTGCCCATGATTATGGAAACGCTAACCAATATTCCAACCTCCTTGGCACTGTAACTAGATGACTTTCTCTGAAGATAAATAAGGTGCTCTTCATATCATCCTCCAGAGACCGTATGGGGACATTGACCTGGAGCGCTGGATTTCAATCGGTGAGTACGAAATGAGACAGGGGATAGGACGGATTATAGCGGAAGGTGAAGAAAGGGCTGTTGGCTCCGCCTGTTAGAGTTCAACATCTCGTCACGGCGCTTCTCGCGTTTCTAATGCTCTGGTTTGACGGCGCGTTTTTACCCTTTGATCATCCTGCCTATTCTGTTCGTGAAGCTCTTCCTGAAAGACGACTGTAACGAATTGGGCTGGGCTCCGAGGACCTCGTTCGTTCCAACGTTATGGGCGTCTACGCCGGGTTCATCACTATGGCCGCCTCCTACCCCGTCCTCCTCCACTACCGAGGTGTTAGGCGCGCGCCCCCACACCCTCAGATTTATTCAACAACTCTTCGTTTCCCAATCTTCGGGGGGTCCGTCCTGAAAACAGTAATGGCTGCTACGTCCATCTTACGGGAGTCTCTTGGAAGCTCAAGGGAACGTCACTGTCTTCCACAACCGGCTCGGGGGTCTGCTGCTGCGTCTTCACCCTTTGGTATTCGGGGCAGGGTGACGGCTCATTTCCCTCCTCGTTGCACCGTATCCCGTCGATGTCGTAGTATCTGCATGTCGCCTTGAATCGGCAGCCGGGTCCGATCTTTCCTACGGGGAGTCCGGAGGCAACCATGGTGACCGTCTGCTCCAGTTCATGGGGGTTTCTTGAACCTATCACGTGGGCTGGGTTTCCCACTGCCATGGACATGGATGGGATGTCCTTTGTCACGACCGAGCCCGCTCCTATGAGGGAACCATCGCCGATGACGACACCCGGCAGGATTATGCAGCCATACCCTATGAAAACGTCTCTCCCTATCTTGACGGGACCTGGGTTGACGGGGCAATGGGTTACGATCTGGGTGTTCCTCCCAACCACCGTGTTCTCACCTATCTCTACGAGGTGGGGGTTAACGGTGTCTATGTCTCCGTTCAGGCGGACGTTGACCCCTATCTTAGCCCCCAGCCTCCTGAATCGGTCCACCCTGCTCTCCCCACTCAGCAAGCGGAAAGCAGCCCGGACCAGCGATAGCCCCTTCACACCGAAGCCCTCGCGGGGGGGTGATCCGATCATGATATTAATGATACGGTGTAGTTAGGCTTTCATCCATCTAGACCTTGCCGATTATCGTTTCTCCCCGTTTAGCCCTCAGGTCCGGCGAGGCCATCTATTTTGTTTGGTCTGCTCCAGCCGTTCAGATTGGCCTTTACGCTGTAACCCTGCCTCTTCCACTCCTTCGCTATGTTCTCGACGCTCCGCAGATGGTTGAGATAATACGTCTGTTCCATTGTTCCCGCCCCGAATAATACTTGGTTTAATTGTTTATTTAACGCTCGCTAGCCTGATATATGGGATTAATGTATGTCGTTTAATCTTGGGCTGCTTCTCGTCAAAGTTCCGTCGGCATCCAGGGCACTATCCTGATGGACGGGTCGTGGAGGCCGTTGAGGATGGCGGCGTTCAGCAGGAGGGGCGTGATGGACTCGATCCACTTGGAGTTCTCCAGGGGGCCGACCCTGAGGGGCCGTAGGTTCGGTATAGCGCGCACTAGCTTGGAGATGAGGGCTATGGCGAGGTCGTCGTTCCCGGCGATGAGGACGTCTAGGTTGAGGACGGCGTCTATGTTCTTTAGGTAGGCGGCGGGCACCGTCTGGAAGGCCGAGACGACCGGAACGGGCTTCACGATGTCCTGGACCGTCTCAGCAGCGGACCTGGCCTCTTGGATGGCTTCCCCCTCGGTGAGGGGCGTGAAGTAGAAGAGCCCCTTCCTCCGCTTCATGGGGACAACGGTTGAGACCACGATCTGACCGGCGTGCATGTGCTCCACGAGACCCTTGAGGGCGGAGATGGTGGCCTCGGGCGGGAGCGTGACCACGATCACCTCGGCCTCCCTCGCGGCGTCGGCGTTCACCACCCCCTTTATTTCGCCCTCCATCTCGGCTTGGTAGAACCCCCGGGCGAGGTTGCCGAGGCGTTTGGCGATCCTTTTAGCCTTCTCGATGCTCCTAGACCCGATGAGGATCTCGTGCTCGTTGGCCCACCGGATGGCCAGCCCGCTGCCCATGTTGCCGGTTCCGCCGAATATGCCTATTCTCAAGCCGTCACGCCCGTTCTACAGCTAGGCATAGTAAACCTGACGGGGACTAATGAACATTTTCAAGGAGTTGTGTACCCCGACGGAAGGTCGATGATGAACGGAGGATTCTTGGTTTATCCCTACACGGGCTGAGGATAAGGTTTGATGGCCTAATCAAGCTCGAAAGGCCGAGCCTGTCTCTCGGTAACTATTTGTAGCCGTCCCTCGTACTGAGAACGGAGACATACTTGGTAGACCTCCTCATCAGGGGCGGCGTCGTCTACACCATGAACGGCAGCCGCCGGATCATAAGGGACGGCGCGGTCGCCGTCGAAGGGAGCAGGATCGTCGATGTTGGATCCTCCCGGGAGCTCGATGAGAAGTACGCGGCCGAGCGGGTCATCGACGCCTCAGACAGGGCGGTGCTGCCGGGTTTCGTGGACGTTCACACCCACCTGCCCTCCATCTTCGTCAGGGGCGTCTACGGCGTCGCGTCCGAGGGCCTGTACAGGGTGCTCTTCCCCGTCAAGGAGTTCATCGAGCCCAGGCACATACGCCTCTTCGGCCTCGCGGCGTGCATTGAGGCCCTCAACTCCGGGGTCACCACCGTCCAGGAGAGCTACAATCACATGGACGCCTTCGCACAGGCGGCCGAGGAGACCGGGATACGAGCCAACGTCGCCGAGCAGATATCGGAGGCCGACTACGGGAAGGTGAAGGACGGGGAGTACGCCTACCTCCCGGAGCAGGCCGAGGAGATGTACAGGCGGGCCGTTCGGCTGGTGGAGACATGGCACGGGGAGGCGGAGGGAAGGATAACCACCTGCTTCGCGCCGCTGGCCCCCGACATGTGCACCCCAGCCGTCTACGAGCAAGTCCAGAGGGAGGCCGCCCGAGACCTCAAGGTGACCACCCACCTCGCCCAGAGCCTGCGGGAGGTCGAGCAGGTGAAGCGGCTTTACGGAATGACCCCCGTCGAGCACCTCAGCGGCCTGGGCGTCCTAGGCGAGAGCCTCATAGCCGCCCACTGCATCCACACGACGGACTCCGACCTCAGGCTGATCAGGGAGTCAGGCACGAGCATCCTCCACTGCCCAAGGCCCTACCTGAGCCGAGGGTCTACGGCATCTCTCCCCCGGTGGCTTGAGAGCGGAATAAGAGTGGGCCTGGGGACCGACAACGTCTACCACTCCATGTGGGAGACGATGCGGGCCGCCCTCTACGCGGCCAGGGTGAGGGATCCGTCGGGTTTCCGTCCACGCTTCTACGAACTCCTGGAGCTTGCCACCATCGGGGGCGCGAGAGTCCTCGGTATGGAGGGCGAGGTGGGCTCCATCGAACCGGGGAAGAGGGCCGACCTACAGCTCATCGACCTCCACGACCCCCACCTGACGCCCTCCCTAGACCTCACCTCGAGCCTGGTGCTTTACGGCTCGACGTCGAGCGTCGACACCGTCATCGTCGACGGCAGGGCGGTGAAAGAGGCGGGGGACATCACCACGGTCGACGCGGGTCTATGCCTCTCACAGGCCCAAGAACTATGCGAGGAGCTATGGTCGCAGTTCTTCGCGGAGCATCCCGAACTCCGTAGACATGTCGATGGATTCAAGCCGTCTCCATGACCTGAGAGGCCTCCAGCAGCATCTAAAAGGGTTTCCCGGGAAACCCACTTTTTGAAAGTTGAGACGGGTCGAGGGTGATTTGCGTTCCATCGAAGGCGCGGGCTCGACGCCGACGTTTAGATTCGGCGGCTGGGAAAGGGTTTTTATCGGAGTTTTATTTATAAGCGTCAGCTCCTGTCTCTGTCTGAGATGCTGCAGCCCGGCATGGTCAGCGTCATCATCTACGCCAGTATCCTCGTGATCCTGTGCGCCGGGTTCTCCCTAACCCATATGATTGAGAAGTTTCCCAACTTTGCCCACGCAGCCTACTCCACCATTGGCACCATGTTCATCTTCACCTTCACCAAGCTCTGGGATTATAACCCGTACCTGGGATGGCCGTTGGCATCGCTGCTGGGCGGGGTCGTAGGGGTGGGCCTCTACCTCCTAGTCGTCCGGCCTTTGCAGAGGAGGGGGAGGGGGGAGATCACACTGTCCTTCGCCATGTTAGCCCTATCGTACGTCCTGTTCGCGATACTGTCGACGTACTCGTACTGGTTCATGGTTACGTATAGGTTCACGACGAACTTGTTCCTGCTGAGGAGCTACGACTACGTGTGGATGGGATATCCCGGCGTCTTCTACGCCGCGCCGCTGACCTGTGTCGCCATAGTCGTCTCCCTCCACCTCTTCCTAGCGAGATCCAAGTTTGGAATAGCTTTGAGGGCGACTGCGGAGAACCCAGAGCTTGCTGTCACCCTCGGCATCAACGTCTTCCGGATCCACGTCCTCTCGTGGTTTCTCGCGGGAACGATGTCCGCCCTGGCCGGGGCGATCATACCCCTGTGGCTGCCGACCAACGTAGGCTACGCCGATAAGCTCCTCATGAGCGTCATCGCGGGGAGCGTTCTAGGAGGCCTCGACAACGTATACGGCTCCATGTTGGGCGGGTTTCTAGTCGCCTTCGCCCAGAGGGTCCTCCCAGGCGTTCTCAGGAACTTCCTAGATGTCTGGGTGATCGAATACGCACCGATGATACCCATGTTCGTCATCATAGTCGGGCTCCTCCTCAACCCGAAGGGGATTACCGGCATCATGGAGGGCGAGAAATCCCCCCTAAAAAGGATCCGCGCAGCACTGAGCCGCGAGGGCTAATCTAATCTCAGAAGTGGACGTTATAGAATGGACATTCTCGCGCTGTTTTACTCAGCTCTCTCCTTTCCTTATAGAGGTGAGGATCATCTCCCTTTTCTGCTCCTTCGCGAGGTCGCCGTCCGCGTACCATCTGGCCTCGTCCTTCACCTTGATGAGTCCAGCCTTCGATAACCATGAATATCCTTCTACCACTCTTGTTATGTTGCTCTCCTCAATTTCCCGCATGTCTCTTAACACCTTCTTCACCTTCGCGCAGAAGTAGGTCTCCCCGTCCTCAGCCTCAATCTTCTCGAACCCCACGACATTACTGTTCGCAGTCAGCATGCCCCGTATCACCTCGCCGTCTGTGGTGAGGTTGTATCCGCTCCTGTAGGCCCACCCCATCCCCTCGACGAGGGGGTAAGGGGTGCCCGGTCGGGGCGGATTATAAACCGCCTTCATTCCGTCTGTCTCCCACCAGACCAGGGATCCATTAACGTCGAAGTGATAGTGTATCGTCGCGTCGGGGCGTTCCTCAAGGGTCTCGTTCTCGCTGACCCTGATCCACCTGACCTCCTGCTCCTCCCCGTCGATCCTCTCTACGAAGGTCTTCTCGGTTCCGACCGGGAGGTCCAGTTCGGTGATCTCGTGTTCGATCTCTTCCTCAACGGTGGGGACCTCCACGCCGATGACGGTTGAGACAATGTTCAGGATCAGGTCGTAGTTGTCCTCGACATAGCAGTAGGGCTCCACCATGAATGTGAGGTCCCCGAAGGCGGCCACCGTGCCGTTTCCCATCTCCATCAGGGCTATGGGGGTGAAGCTTCCGCTCCTCTCGGCAGTTGAGGAGTAGGTTGCCCCCGTCGTAAGGGCCGCAGATCCACCCGATGAGCGGATATGGGTCGATGTGAAGAGGACGACTGATTCCAACCCCCTCGTCAGGGAGGTGTTCTCGAAGTGCCTGACGTATATATTCCTGTATAGGCCGTAGTGTTCGTCCTCGCTGTATAGGTAACCCTTGGCGAAGGACAGCCCGAAGAGCTTGGCGACGGAGTTCACCGGGCCGTGGAGGGCGGGGACCTCAAGGTACTGGGAAGCGGGATCGGAGAACAGCAGGAGCAGGCGCCCGTCGGAGACGAACTCCTCAATCGTCTCGCCCTCAGCCGAGGAGTAGGGCTCCGTCGGCGCCGCTATGATGAGAGAGGACGCCGATTCCAGCGCCGACTCCACGTCGTCCCATGCGGTGGCGAAACCCAGGACAACGTTCCTCTTCGCCAGCTCCGCCATGAGGATGTCGAGTTCCCATGCGGAGACCTTGTTACCATGTGACAGGTCCACGACGACGATTCCCCTGCCTGCGACATCGGCGTCAGGGCCTTGGTCCACCGAAGGCTCCTCAGGCTGCTCCAGACTCTGCAACTCGCCCCCAGGGGGCAGATATATGTAGTAGACGGCGGGCGGAGGGTTCAGCCTGTTCAGCGTCTCCACCGTGATATCCCTCCACGCGACCTCCGTCCCGTTCCCGTAGGCACCAAATACGGCGCGTTCCACAGGCTGCCCGATGTCGACGATCTCGTAGTCGACCAGGCTCGCGTCCTCGGCGGCGTGGGCTGCGGCCCTCTGGAGGGAGCCCACCTCGTCTACGAGGCCGGCCTCAACGGCCTCGCTCCCCAGGTAGATCATGCCCCGCTTCAGCTCGACGGAGGACAGTTTCAGGCGGCTCCCCCTGCCATCCTCCACCGCCGAGACAAAGCTGTCGAGGGCGTGGCTGAGGTTGAAGGGGAACAGTAGCTTGGAGAAGCCCGTGATCTTGTAGGGTCCTGACTCCAGGGTCGTTTCGGATGGTATGACGGTGGGAGGCCCTATCCCTATGACGCCCACGTTTCCCACCATGGAGGTGGGGTGCGTGTATATGTAGTCGGCGGCGACGGCTATGTAGTATCCTCCGGAGAGGGCCGTGACGACCGAGGCCACGACGGGCTTCCTTTGTTTAAGCTCGAGTATGTCCAGATATATCTGCTCGATGAGGTGGGAGTAGCCCCCGGGTGAGTCGATCCTGAGGACGACGGCCTTAATGCTGTCATTGGTTATCGCCCGGTCTAGGGCATATGACACCACACTGGCTGTATCGGAGGAGATGATAGGCTGGTCTAAGCTTATCACTCCAACTAGGTTCCTTCGCCCCCTCCCCGTGCCCGTCAGATACTGGTAGCTCAAACCCGCGACAAGCAGGAACGTTATCAGCGCTACGACGGCTAGGATCCTCACACCGTAATTATTCTGCGTCATCTCTCCTCACGTAAATGCTAGAGGCGGCAGCCCCATTTATTCCTTACACAATAACTGTATAAACTGTATTCATCCCGCCAAAGCATCGACCTTCCCATGGGAGGAGACCTTGGAACCACTTCCGTCAGAGGGCGCCGCTGCTAAGAGCCCGCCTTAATAATATGTATTACACTTCCTTCCTTATCTTCAGTTATATGTTTAAAAAAGACTTTTATATATAGAATATTCAGGGAGGATCTAACTTAGCTCTATAGTTTCTCTAAATAGCAGATGTTGTTGACCACTGAAGCCTCTACTCCTCCCTCTAGGCCTCTGGCTTCGATCCTCTTGTTCAGCTGGGTCCTCAGGTAGTTGACGTCCTTTCCCTCCACACGCACCTTGACGAGACCTTCCTCACCCCCCAGGAACGCGTCGAGCACGGGATCGTACTTGCTGCCCTTCCTGTACTTCCTCGACGGCTTTTCCTCCACAGATTTCAGCTTGAACTTCACTTCACTCATTTTTATCGAGTAAATATTGATCTCCCCGTTTATAAAATTAATTATTTAGAACTTTCTAAGACTTCATACATAATCGTATTGATCCGTCATCCTGTTTACCTCTCCTCCGTCACAGGGGGAAATAAAAAGCTATTCCTATGCTTCGGTTGATCCGTCTTACCGTAGGTTTTACAAAAAATAGTTTAGATCGTAAAATATACTGGGGACAAAGATGCTTGGGAAATAGCCGGTTTATGATCCCTTAAAGGCGGGGAGATGCTTATTAAAAGACCTTCTTAGGAACGACCGTAAGGTTCCCTTCTGGTCATCGCTGGACGCATAGAAGGGCTAATGTCGATTTGATCTTGTCCAGATGTCTGATGTAGGTTATAACGTTCTTCAAATCTTCTGCCGTCTCGGCGGCTACCCTGGCTACGATCTCATATCCGCCGTAGACCTGGTAGGCTTCCGCGACCTCCGGTATCTGCCTCAGGTCCTGGAGAACCCTGCCCTCCATACCAACTTCGGAATTTATCAGCGTGTACGCCGTCTCCAATATGATCCAACCTTGCATGTGGCGAGGCCTTGATCGTTTCACGTTGGTAGCACATCTTTTACTAATAACCATTTTGAGCAAGAAAAATTGCGTAAGGACGTTTCAGGCAGGTCCTACTTTCATTTAGGTCGTCTAACAAGTTAGCCGAGAAGTTATAGGAGAAGAAATTCCTCTAAATGTCCTCGAATCGGCTCGGGACTCCTACAGACGTAGATTCAAGAATCTGTTCTTCCGGCAATCCCTTTACGTGGCTTGGGCATGCCCCGGGTCCCTCCGAGCATCTTCCCTTGTGATCTCCTCTTTTATCTCACTCCTGTATTCTTCTATCCTATTTTCCAAGGTTTTATAGTTCTCCTCGTCTATCATGCCCTGCTTGAACTCGTTCAGGACCTGATCCTTTAGTTTGTAGAGCTCCGTCTCGCATCGCGCGCGCCGGCCTCGCTCCAGCAGTCCCCTTCGCCGCTCAGAACGTGGTTTTCGCCCTCCCTCTCCACCTTCCAAGCAGAGCCTTCAATCTCTGGATTGACATCGGCACTCCAGTCGCTGCGCGCGCGCCATCCTGCTCACGGCAACTGCTCCCGGCCGGCGCATCTGGGGGAATACTCATCGTCCAGCCCTCGGCCCTCCCATCCTCGAAGTCATCCTGGAAAATAACGTAATCGTGCTCTACATCCGGCGGACCTGCTTTCGCCATCGAAACAAGATATATGTTGGAAACGAGGAGCAAGAGAGCGGGATAGACCCACTTAGCTTCCCTCTTCAAATACATGTCGAATTCACTTTCCAAAACTGGATAGACGGGCTGACCTCCTAAAATTCTCTCAGATGCCTTACATGCCTGTTTCGATGTCCCCCGCGGCCTCGGACCATCAAGACTGGCCGTTTATCCTGCTGCTCGGATCACCGAGCAGACTTGAAGGGCTTGACCGGCTCGGTGTCGGGGGCGGGTGCGATAGGTTTTAATAATCTTTTTATCCTCTAGCTCAGTACACTGCTGGGAGATTGCCCCGTGTCTAGGGAGTTCAAGTACATAGTGCGGCTCTACGGTACGAGCCTCGACGGGACCAAGCCGGTACCCTACGCCCTGTGCGACGTAAAGGGCGTGGGCATACGCTTGGCCAGGTCCATCACTAAAAGGGAGGGCGTGGATCCGAGTATGAGGCTGGGCGACCTCTCGGACGGCGAGATCAAGAGGCTGGAGGACACCTTGAACAACCCGTTGGCCCGCGGCATCCCCTCCTGGATGATCAACAGGAGGAAGGACCCCCAGACGGGGGAGAACCTCCACCTTCTGACCGCGGACCTAGACCTCCGGGTGAAGGATGACATCGACCTCATGAGGGAGACCCGCAGCTGGAAGGGGGAGCGCCACTCCCGAGGCCTCAAGGTGCGGGGTCAGCGGACGAAGACCGCCGCCCGGAAGGGCCGCAGCGTCGGCGTGAGCAGGAGGCAGGTGCAGAGGTAGCGGAGGACTATGCATGGGCGACCCCAAAAAGAAGCATAAGCGCTACAAGACGCCGAAGCGTCCCTACGACATGGACACCCTCATGGAGGAGCTAAGGCTGATAGGCACCTACGGGCTGAGGAACAAGAGGGAACTCTGGCGCCTCCGGACGATGCTGAGCAGGATCAGGAGGATGGCCAGGGAGAAGCTTTCCATGAGCCCGGTGGAGAGAGCTGAGGGGGAGCGGGAGATGAGGAGGAAGCTCCACAGCCGGGGTCTCGTCGGCGAGGGCGCCACGCTGGAGGACCTCCTGATTCTGAGAGTGGAGGACCTGATGGAGCGGAGGCTCCAGACCGTGGTCTTCCGAAGGGGGATGGCCAAATCCCTATTCCAGGCGAGACAGCTCATCACCCACGGTCACATAGCCGCGGGCGGCAGGAAGTTGAAGTCGCCGAGCTACCTCGTCACCCTAGAGGACGAGGCGGACCTCGACTACGCCGGCTCGAGCCCGCTGGCCGAAAAGGGGCACCCGGTGAGGAGGGAGCTCACGGTTTCGGAGATGACGGGAGAGATGACGGGAGAGATGACGGGAGAGATGACGGGAG